>OMCA01000049.1_pt1 | contig 89881 bp, 75 predicted proteins | sample 1673621 | NCBI WGS metagenome assembly OMCA01 (sample SAMEA103958117, study PRJEB25191) | human gut metagenome | biome: human-associated habitat [ENVO:00009003]; feature: intestine environment [ENVO:2100002]; material: feces | place: Germany | collected 2013/2015
CATTGTAAACGATTAATTTAAATCATGTCTAAGATATTTTCTTTGGACAGCAGTGAAATAAGAAAGAAAAAAGGGGATTTATTTTATACCTATGATCTTTTTTGTATAGTGACAGAAACCTTCAAAAGATTTTGCGAAGAAAACAATTATCCTGATTTGACTTTCATACAAATAACGACATCACCGGGATTTTATTATTTTATGCCTGAGGGAATATTTAAAGTGGATGACGTACGCAGCAAAGTTAAATTTATGAACAAGAGAGAGTGCTGCGGTTCTTATGATGAGATTATTTGTTCAAGACCTTTTTATAAAAGCCCCGACTTCATTCTACAAACAGATGATTTTATCCTTCGCACTAATCATAGATTCGGTTCATTTCAAATGAAAACACAATTAGTAATCATTGGACTCAAAACCATGAGAAAAATGCAAGACTATGGAATTAAAGGTATATATTTCCACAATGTATACGAGTAAATGCCAAAATTCCGAGTAAAAAGAAAAAGATTAGATTTATATGAACATACCAGAAATGGTTTACAGCTTTTTTGTCCGCTAAGTTTACATTATTATTTATTCTCAAAAATCTTATCGAACACCAGCAAATAAAGAATTATGGCAAAACGAATAGTAACAAAAATCGGATATGTCTTTTGTGTGGAGATAGACAACAAGTATAAATGTTTTTTTCAATATGTGGCAAATGACATGACACAACTGAACAGCTCGGTGATACGAGTATTCAAAAAGCATTATCCTATGGATTACGAGCCGGATATTGAGGAAATCGTGAAAGACGATATACATTTTTGTGCCCATACAATACTTAAATTAGGTATTCTGGATAATGTATGGTACAAAGTCGGTAAAAGCAAAAATCTCGGCGAGCCGGATAAGATAATGTTCAGGCTGTTCAGTGAAGGAGATTTTAGTAAAATGACGAAATCATATAACTGGTATGTATGGCAGATTAATAAAGAACATATACGTATCGGTGAACTGACTGGTAAATACAGACACTACAATCTCGGATGGGTGTTTCCATACCATAGTATTATATGCAAAATTAAAACAGACAAATTTGCGATACGGGAATTAGATTAACAGCAAAGACAGGATTATGGCAAAACGAATAGTAACAAAAATCGGATTATAAGTGTGTACATAAATAATATTTCTTCATTAAAACACAAATATACTTGATAAATGGAGACCTGAAATTGTATAGAATATAATTAAATTTATGTTGACATGATTAAAATCACAAAAAAAGCACTTTATACTCTTGTTGCATTATTTTTATTAAACAGTTGCTATATGGATTACGTATATAGCATACGAGTTATAAATTACACGGATAAAAATTACGTGACATACGACTCGTATTATGATTCTTTAGGGGCTTATTGTGACAGTTTGAATTCTAAATTTTACAAAGGATATGACGAAAACAAGAGCAATATCATCGGACTGAATGATCATTATATAAATAGAAAAGATAACGGACGATTTTCATATCCTGCAAAAAGTATTGAAGGCGTTTTCAGTTACAGCCCGGACGGAAAGATACGCTTTTATTTTATCACAGATTCCGTATTCTTTAACAATCCTTGGGACACAATCGTTAAATATCAGATGTATGACAAGAAACTGACATATACAGCAAAGGAACTTAAATTGTCAGATGGAATTATTGAAGTCAGATAAAAACATGAATAAAATATGGATAGGATAGCAAAGCTCATTTTAGGTTTATTATTCGGACCGTTATTAGTATTGATTCTTGTTTTGTTTGTCTTTTTACCAATAAGCCATGACCCAAATTATGATTCTGCCGTAACGTATTTCAGTGGCAATGACATAACAATAATAAACTTCACTGACAGTGACATAATATGTTTTTATACATCCTCTGACACAATGGGTGTGCATGGTGACAGCACAAACATAAGAATCATAAAATCATTTGACAAAGAAAAAGAAAAAATAAAGCAACAAAAAGACTTCTATCTCCATGCACATTCTCACCGGACGTACCATCAAGGCAATATAACAGAACGTTTCTTCAGTCAGAGCTATGACGGCAAAATGCGTTTTTACATAATATCAACTTCCGTATTCTATAATAATCCTTGGGACACAATCGTTAAATACCAAATGTATGACAGAAAAATGACATACACCGCTAAAGAACTTGATTCTGTTATATATGTAAAAATAAAATAATGAAAGTTCATCTGGCATAAAAAACACATGGTCTTGTCGAAACACAAAAATATAAAATAAATGAAAATATAAATGCAATAAACTCATATAAATATGAGAAATATAAGAACTATAGAAGGAGCATTGAATCTTTTTGAGAAAAATGCTATCATACAAGGAGAAGCTATTATTTCTGGCAATTACAAAATTTGTAATAAAACTCATGACATTATAACGAAATGTATAAACTTTCTCAAGAAAAAAAATAAAATGGATTTGCTGTTGCCCTATCTAGAACACAAAGATGTCTCTGTCAGATATATAGCCGCATCTGCTTTACTTCCATTATACACAAAAGAAAGTAAAAAGACTCTGAAATGGATAAGGAAAAAGGATAAAAGCATAATCGGACTGAATGCAGAAATAACATTAGATGAGTGGAGAAAAGAAAAATGGATGAAAATCATAAAGAAGTTATGGCCAAAACCCTGTGTACTATGAAAATATAAGATAGAGAACTTTGACAATGTTTATAATGATTTTAGCTGAAAAATAAATTATGGGAAAAATAAAAAACATAGAGGAAGCATTAGCAATATTTGAGGATTGTGCAATTAAACGTGGAATGGCGATTGATGAAGGTTGCTATAAAAAGGCATAGTATAAATTCTGATATATACAACAAAAAACAGGAAAGCATTTTGCTTTCCTGTCTTCGGTGGGCCATCCAGGGCTTGAACCTGGGACCTCCAGATTATGAGTCTGTTGCTCTAACCAACTGAGCTAAAAGCCAAAGTGCTGTATATCAACCATTTAACAAACTCTCTTGAGGACTTGTTTATATCTATCAGTCAACAATAAGTCAACATTTGTCCTCTTTGCAAAGATAAGTATAATTGGCGAAAGACACAAAACATGTGTATAATATATTCCTGTTTTATCATCATGGACTTCATAGAAAACCGAAGGCAAATGTAAACAACAATATAATCATCCACTCATGCGGCGTGTGCCTACAACAAACGAAAGAAAAAGAAATGCAGCTTTTTTACAAGGATTTCAGGGTGATACTTATATATGTACCATATTGAAAGATAAAATCCTGCATTCTGTTTACCATGAACAATGTTATTCAACAAAGAGAAAAGCTGCATATAAAGTGTTTATAAAAAATCTTTCAGTCTATCGGTAAGATATAGTGGAATGTTTATCAGGTTGTCATCCTTGCGTAGGTTCCTTGTTGAAAAACGTATTGCTATATCTGGTTCATATTTCTTCCGGTATTCTGAAAGGCTTTTGGCCGTTACACTGTTCCCTGATTTAACCTCAATGGGAATAATCCTACCATTATATTGCAACATAAACTCTATCTCCGCCGTATTACCAGACGACCAGTAGAATTGCTCCTCACCGAACTGCCGTACAAGAGAAGTCAAGACATAATTCTCTGACAACACGCCTTTGAATTCTGTAAACAGCTTGTCGCCAAGCAAGACTGACGTAGGTTCAAGACGGAATTTAGAGCGCAACAATCCTACGTCGGAAAGATACATCTTGAAGTATGAACTGTTTTTGTATGCTGCCAAAGGAATGTGCGGAGTGTTGACGCAAAACACACGGTGCGTAAGACCGGCAAGACATAACCATTCGATAGCGTTTTCATATTCACGTGCTCTTGCCCCTTTCTGTATTTCCGTGTAGCGGAACTTCCTGTTGTCACGCGCCAAATGTCCTTCAATATTATTCCATACGGCGAAAACACGTGGAATATCCTTTGCAGCTATATGTTTGGAGAAGTCAAGTGAATATGCTATGAGGATGTTTTGCAGAATGGCATCAACCTGTTTCCAATCGTATGTGTCTGCGTATCGGCTTACGGCTTCGGGCATTCCGCCAAGTACGAGATAGGTTTTGTATGCGTCAACCAACTTTGAATGGATTACTTCGGGCAGAGGCTCAATATCAGTTATGCCTTGTAATATTTCCGCCAAGTCTGGGTTTGTTGCAGCCAAATATTCGGAAAACGAAACGGGACACATGTGCATGAAATCAACCTTGCCAACAGGAAACGATGCCCCTTGACGGTTCAAAGCCACGCCAAGTAACGACCCGGCACAAACAATGGTATACTCTGGTGTTTGTTCGCAAAAATATTTGAGACTGTTCAGGGCGTCGTTACATTCCTGTATCTCGTCGAGTATTACAAGAGTTCGCCCAGGTTCTATCTTCACCCCGGACACCATTGACAGCACGTTAATTAAGCGTTTTGGGTCTTTGGTACGGGCAAAGTCCTGCTTAATTTCCGGCATTGTGTCGAAATTGACATATACGCAGTTGTCAAAACAGTCTTTACCAAACTTGTTAAGAACCCACGACTTGCCTACCTGCCTTGCACCCTGAAGTACCAAAGGCTTACGGAATCTGCTGTCCTTCCATGCTGCAAGGTCTTTCAATATACTTCTATACAACTCCATTCATATCTATTTTTGGCAAATATACACATTTTATTTAGCAGAAAATGGCAAACAACACTTTTTATTGAAGAATTTAGTTTGGCGTTAAACATAATTAACAAACAACATTCCCCATTTCTTAATAACAAATCAATAATTCAACCCGAACGCCCAAAGCGGTATGACATTTGCATACCCACTCTCTATATCGTCTTTCACAATATATCCCTCTTCGGTTTTTTCTATCTGTTTCTGTCCTTTCTTCCTGTCACCGATTTCAAACACTTTCTTGTCAATCTCAAAATAGGAAATGGACGAACTTGTAACATCGTTCATCACCCTCATCTGGTTCATGAAGAACGTCTCCCTTACGTTTCCTATGTCAGCATGTTCAGGCGAAAGAGCGTATATAAGATTGGTGTTGTCGAGATACAGTTTCTCCACCTTTCCAAAGCCGCGAATCCCTCCGGTAGAGTTCCTTAGCTGGGTTATCATTCCGGCGCGTTCCATATAAACGAGATAATTGGGGATGTCGTTCCTGCTTATTCCAGTCGCTTCTGCCAACCTTTGCATTACAGGCTTGAATGGAACGCTCTTCGCCACGACCATCAACAGGCTTTTCAGTTTCTTTCCCAAAGATATATTGGCCTGTAAGTGTGTTGGAATGTCAACCTCCATTGTCTGGTTGATGACTTGCAATAACTCCATATCGAATTCCTCGTCACGACCGAAAGGGTAATATCCCCTACGAAGATAATCCTTAAATAAAGGCAAAGGATGTTTCACGTCGGGCAAGACTGGTTTGTGGCTCAGTATATCCTCAAGACTGTATGCCGGAACATTTATGTCATGGAACAAACACAGGTACTCACGGAACGACAATCCTTGCATCTCGTAAATCGGTAATCTCCGGCTTAAATCAGCCATACCCTTGTATATGTCAAGTATGGACGACCCTGAGATGACTATCTGCAAATCCTCATAGCTGTCATAAATCTGCTTCACCTCCCTCGACCAGCCTTCATATTTGTGTATCTCGTCAACGAAAAGGTGCTTTCCTCCCATCTTGACGAAGTAATCGGCCAGGTCTACAAGGCTGTGTTCGGAAAAATATATGTGGTCGGCAGATACGTACAGTGTGTCAGCAGTATCCAAATTGAGCTTGATATGTTGTAAAATCATTGTCGATTTGCCAACACCTCTTGGTCCTACAATTCCGAACGCCCTTCCGTCCCACCTTATCCTGTCGTACTTGTATCTGAGGAAGTCGGTAGGGGTGCTTTTCAGCTTCCTGTTGAAAAATTCATATAACCGTTCCATACGTATATTGCATTAATTGTTAGCACAAATATAATGATTTTGCATAAAACAAATGCAGTTTTACAAGATAATCGTACTAAAATAATGCAAAAATTGTCTGCCGATATGGAAAACATCCGTAAGCATTTCAGTTTATACATAATTTTGAATATCCTAATCCGTTTATCAAGTACAAAAAATAAAAGAAGGACAGCCATTTAGAGCCATCCTTCCCGTTAAGTGTTAAAATTGTTCCCGGCTTACTTCCTGTCCGTCTTCATACCAATAAACGCTCAGGTTCTCAGTCGTCATCCATTGGCAATTATTCAGCCTGAAGCCGTATTTGTCCTCCAACGTTGACAAGTATTCCTCGAAGTCGTCGTATTGTACGGATTCTTTTACTTCCTCGTCGGTCAGCCTGATAATGTTCAAGGCGCCGATACAGAAGTCGAGGATTATAACATACCTTGGTTCCATGTTCTTTCTGTATGTGTTAAGTGAATGTTCGTTGCCATTGGATAAAGCCGTTTTACCTTGTTGATTGTAATGTTAAAGTGGTATCTAATCATTTTTTCAGTTGTAGTTTTATTGAGTTTTCTTGCTGTTATAACAAAAACAGGGATACGTAATTTTTGAGTTTCTGTAATATCACTCGTTGTCACATATCCCTGCATTTAAGAGAGTTCAGTCTTTCAGGTATTCAAGTGTTTACAAAAAATCAATGTTTGATAGGAAGTGATTTTCCGTTTATTTGTTTTTCTCCTGTAATTGTAATTTTTGTAAAGACTCAAATATTCTATAATCAGACCGCTTGTTTTCTTAGCCATTGTTTTACCTTAGTTTCATAATTTTCGCAATATTCCACGTTTCCGTCTATTACCGAAATAAGGTTGTCAAGATAAACGTTTTCTATGATAATTCTATTTTTGAGATTATCGTCGGGAGTAAGGGTGACTGTGAACGTATCCGAGCCTTCATCGTATTCGACTTTTACATATCCCGTCATCTTGAATCCCTGTACATGAAACTCCGTACCATTACTTAAAGTCCTTACCGAAGCGAAGCATATTCCCCAGCTTAAAGGGATTACACTGTGCTGGAATATTCTCCAAATGTATCTTGCTATTGAAGTTCTGTTTTCTGTTGTTTCCATAATAGTTGTAATTTCGTTTTTTGTCGTTTTGAATTTGATGTTTTGTTGATTAAGATTACACTGAAAACCATCCGAATTATAAAAGACCGTCAATCAGCTTGTAAAAGACCGTGTTTTGCATTCCAATAGGCCATGTTTTAGAGCCTCGTTTGCCGTCTTTTGGTTTGATATTTGTCTTTTATGATTAATTGGTTGGTATTCAGCGACATAAGAGAGTGTGATGTTCGATTAAGCAACATCCCCGTTCCTTTTGTAATAGAGTTCAGCCATCGCATCGTCACATATCATAGCGAAGTCATCCAAGCCCAACAAGGGATATTCCTCGTGATAAAAGGAATGCAGGTCAGTAGGTGTCAATGTTGGGTCTGAAATAAGCGAATCCTTTACCAGTTCATACATTTCCTCATACTGTTCCCACCAAACCAACTGGCAGTCATAACCCTTCATCCGTCCCGGTTCATGAGGATATACCTTGTTGCAGCTTGTGATTATGTGCTCAATGAAGTCAAGGCATTTCATCAGGTCGTTCTTGTCGGTAAACTCGTTATCGGTATGTGGCTCGTAATAACCGCAGGAAACATTGATGCAGGAAACATTTAATCCGTTCTCCTTCAACTGCTCAACGTCGGTCATCATTCCTTCTGTCGGTGTATAGCCAAACTTTTCAGGCGTTATGTCCTTAATGAAACCGTCCGAGCAAATGTCCATGAAGCCGATTTGGGTTATTACATCAGAATTACCCCTTCTGTCCGGCTGTATTACAAAGCGGCAGTCGTTAAAGAAGTCAATGTTTGCCTTACTGCTTCCGATGCAACCGACTTCCTCACCTACAAAGAATACCACCTTAATGCAATCGAACTTTAGCAAGCATTGAAGACATAGCCATACACCGTTTTTATCATCAGCACCCAGACCGCAAAAACTCCTTTCTTTGGGACTATAACCAAACAACAAGTCCTTTGTCTCAATTACCGTGAAGTCTGTAGGATGGTATTTCTGCACTTGATCAAGATGAGCCACCATGCAGGGATAGGTCTTTGCAGTTCCCTTGGTTATGTAGATGTTCCCTGTGTTCCAGTCAAGTTCGATTTTCACGTCTTGTATGTTCCTGTCAATCCACTTGCAGACGAAGGATATTATTTTTCCCTCGTATCCTGACTTTGAGTGTATCTTATAAAGCTGTTTTAAAAGTTTGAAGTCCATATTTTTTACGTTTTTTGTTTTGTTGTTGAATTTACAAGTTGTTTTTCTTGTTTTTGTTAGAGAGGTTAAAGGAGGAAGCCATGATGTTTTTGTTTGTCTTTTATCACAGTTTCCTCCCCTTTCAGTATTATGCCGCCTTGAGTTCTATTTGCTTATTCTCCGATATGTAGCAATCTTCCGCCTTCTCCTTGCATCCTTCCGAGCAGTAGCAGTTTCCCGTCAACTCCGATTCATGGCCGTCATCTTTTACAAACCATTCGCCGCACCAAGGACAACGGTCAACATCCTCCTCGTGATAGTACATTTCCTCTGAGTCAATCCATACAAATTCCCCAAGGTCGTCAACACTGCAACTGTATTCCCTTCCGTGGTACATTACAATCGTGGTATCGAAGTCACCATAACATTCATGGAACTCGTCATAGCTTTCATCATCGTTCTCCTCATACCCGTCAATACTTCCGTCTGTGGTATCAAGCTCGTAGTCATAGCCGTTTACCTCGTAGTTGTATGCTTTTCCTTCAGACATATCGTACCACTTGAAGCTGTCCTGGTATGAAAGTGTGTCTTCAGTGCCCAAGTCGCAGTCTATGTAGAATTTCTTGTCCTCCAACGAATTACCATATATGTCAACAAAGCTCCTTGAATGGTGGCAGTCATATCCAACTTGCTTGTAACCATCTATATAGCCCATAATTATCAATGCGTTCACCAAGGCACGTTTCAATACGTCGTCCTGGTTGGTTGAGTACTGTCTTTCTGCAAGTCTCCAGATTTTTTCCGTTCCTTCCTCGTACACCTTGTTGAAGATTATGCACCTCGCTATGATTTTTCCTTGTTCGTTCTTCAAATAGGCGGCACTTGCATCAACCGAATCACTGTAAAAGTAATGGTATCCCTTGTCTGTCATGCAGCTGTAGAAGTCTCCATCGCACTTGTTTGAATCGTAAATATCCCTGAAATTGTCATCCACGAATAAGCGGTTTTCCTTCGGTTGTGATGAAAGAGAAAAAGCCTGCCAGTCCTGAACGAAGCATTCCTGTAGGTAGATAACCACTGATTCAGGTAGTTTTTTCCCGAAAGAGGTATCCTGTATGAGCTGTCGGATGAACTTTCCTGCCTTCATCTTGAACACCTTACCTCCATTGTCGTGGTTGATGTACCTGCAAGACCTGCTGTCACCATCTACGCATATTCCATTGTACATGTCTGTTTCGTACTTGCTTGATCGGAAGCTGTAATTCATGAGGAGCACTTCGTAAGGCAACTTGTCGTCCTCGCCCGAATCCATTATCCTTGCAAACATTACTTTCTTGAGGTCTGCCATGTTGGTGATGTTGAGAAGCGAGAAGTTATCGTTCATTACAGACTCGTGCAATAACCGCTTGTCCTTTATGAAGTCGAGCAGTATCCTGTTCCTTCTTGTTTTCTTTCCATTGTCATGCTCGATTATTCCGAAACGGCAGTTGAAACCTTCGTATCCGTCAAAATTGTAGTATAACATAGTCTTCCTGTTTTTATTGGTTTAACTTGAATTTGATAAAACGAAAAAAGGCAGGACACTCCACCGTTGTATTTGTTTTCAGTGAAATGCCCCGCCCTTGATTTGTGGGTTGTATTTATCTTTCTTCTTATACAGCAATCATCAAGCTGCCCGAAACGTTTGAAGTCCTCTCGTATGGTGAGTAGTCAAACTCAGGATGGTCTGCCTTGAATTGGGTCGCGTTAAATGATAACCTTGTGGTCGGAAGTTTTCTTGTCAACCTCATTGTGCCTGTATCCCATGTTTTCACTCCCTTACTTTCCATGTCTTCAAGTATTTCGGACTTGATTTCGCTTAGTCTTGCCTCTGTTTCGTTCTTTGTTTGGATTAGCCGCCTGATATACTCCTCCTGTTCCCTGTACTTTTCGGGGATGGAATAAGGGTTCATGAATTGTTTTCCTTGCAGGTCTGTATCAAGAAGCTCCTTGCAGATGTCACTTGGTATCCTTTCCACCGGCATGATATTTCTTATGTGGTCGAATGTTCCGTCCTGCTTGGGTTTGTTCCTAATATGGAGTATGAACAGATTACCGACCTTAGCTCCCTTGTTCTGTAACTCGAAGAAATAGGCGTAGATTGATAACTGCCATCTCGCTTTCTCCAACTTCTCAGATGTCATTATTCCGTAAGTCTTGATGTCACCCAAAGAAAAAGTATCATCGGAACTTCTGTAAACCTTGTCTATGTTGCTTGCCCAATTCTCCCCATCAGTGACAGTGTATTCTGACCTTTCATGTACCAGCCCGTTTTCTTGGCACAAACTGATATAATCCTGAACTTCCTGTGTCCCGTCGTTTATCCAGCTTGAATCAAAAAGCTCGATACTCTCATGAACTTCAGTCCCGTACCTTGCTGCCTCTTTTATTGCTTCTTCCGGTACATTGTCGAACTCATCAGGGAACAGTTGCCTTTGTAGCATCCCCGTAATTCCCGATAGCTGTCTGTTTCCCAGCCAATACTCGTGCTGTTCCTTGTTGAAAAGTACGTCGCTGTCTTTTAATTCAATCCTTGTCGTTTTCATTTCTGTCGATTTTTAGTTATTATTTTATTGTTTGATTTTTCATTATTCATTTTTAATTTTTAATTTAAATCTTATGCTGCCTTTAGTTGGTTCTTTCTTTCGGTGAACAAAGCTTTTATTTCAACGTTACCCTCAACCTCGTTCCTGTGTTGGTTGTAGAGTGAAAGAAGCGAGGCGTTGTCATTACAGGAAGATATTGCAGCCTTTATCCCCGAATACTTGTCTACTTGTTGTTGGGATGTTGCGGCTGTTAGTGAAGGTGTTATTATCCTTGAACGCCTTGTTTGTTGTCTTTTCTGTTCCTCCTTTTCAACTGGCATGGTTTCTTCATTGTGCAAATCCTCTCCGGCATAAACATAAAGCCCCAACCCGAACATGGCCAAGTTTTTAACCAGACACCTCATTATAGCCTTGTTGACATCGAACATAGTCGCAGCCTGTACCGTTTTTTCTACGTAAGTCTTCTTGTAGCTGTCGTAAACTTGGTAGGTGTATGGCTGTTCCTTCATCGCCTTGTTCTTTGCATCCATTACAGGTAGCCACATTTCGTAAGTCTGTCCATCTGCCGTAACCTCTGTATAAACCATTATTCCAATAGCAGGGTCGTTGAAATATGGCAGGTTTGTCGTCGGGTCTTTTATTATCCTGTATTCGGCGTTTGGATATGCCCTTTTGAATTCTGCCCAAGCGTTTGCCCAACTTAGGTAGCTTAACTTGTCATTCTCCCGTCGTTCCAATTTATCCGAAAGGTCTAGTGAATAAAGGGCGTCGAACATTGCCTTCCTTCTATCTTCTTCCGTTGCGTCCTTCGGTAGTATCGGTCTTTCAAATCTTGTTTTTGTCATAATTGTTTTGCTTTATAGTTATTATTGATTTAAGTTGAAACAAAAAAGGAGGGACACACTTGTTTTTATTTTGATTGTGTATCTCTCCTTGTAATTGATTTTGTTTAGCCGTTCCTTAGCTTATGAACCAGGAATAGCCCTCAGTGTCATCCCCATTTATCGCCTTCTGTATACCAATTGCAAAGTCGGTGCAGTTTTGGTTCCTCTCAAGCCACTTGTCGATATAGCTTTGTTTGACCGCTTCATTACCAAGTTGCATAAGGCTCCAGCAGGTAAAGTCGTCTCCGCTTGTTATTCCGAAGTCAGGGTTAGAAACATAATTCCTTACCATTGCATTGACCGCTGTATCTCCAACAATAAGCTGTGGAAGTTTTCTCTGTTCGTTCATTGGTAATGCTTGATATAACCTCATTCTACCTATGATTTTACAAAACAACTCCTCTGGTATAGGTGTCGCTCTCAATCCTTCAAGCTGGTGTAAAGTGTCGTCCATCCTAGGCTCGAAACCACCGAACAGCTCGAATGTCTTCTGCATTATATCCGCCTCGGTCAAGCATTCTATTGTACCGGAATATCCGTCACAGGTCAGCATTAAATTTGAGCATACCCTTACTTGCCAGCCTACAAATACCTTGAACTTCATCGTCGATTTCCTGCTGTATAACTTGTCCTCGTTATATGCCCTGACTCCTCCTATGCAAAGATGTACAGTTTGTCCGTTGATAGTTCTCGTTAAATTGGCCACATGACAACAGAAAGCCATCCTTTGGTAGAATACGGTTTTCTCTTTTTCCGTAAGTTCGTATGCTTTCTTGTGTTGGGCTGATGGTATACGACCTATGATTGGATGTGAAACCCTTAACTCGACCGGCGTAAGCTCTCCGAATACATTGTTTGCCACCTTTGTAACCGCTCCGATGAAGTTCTGGTGAGATATTGTAAGGCTGTTATCAGAGAACGTAGGTATAATGTTCTTTTCCGTCAGTTCTTCAAGCGATATTTCTTGTGTATTACTCTCGATGAAGTTGGGATGCCTTTTACCTTTTGCTCCATCGTCATTTGTTATAACCTCACCCTCGAATGGCATGGTTATCGTCTGTTCCTGATTATCTTTTGTTCTCATTTTGTTTATGGTTTTATTGGTTAATACTAAGTTTTATACTACCCGATGTTGAAGAAATAAAGGACCGGACTTTGGGGCATTTTGATTGTTATTGCCTTATTATCCGGTCGATTTGCAGCTGTGTCATTGATTGAAACTATACTGCATGATGTCTTGTTTTCCTTTGTCTTTTCCATGTTACGATAATTTAAACGATGAAAAACTAAGGAGGCTCCCGCGATTCCAATAGTTTCACGATTACCCCCTGTAATTTCTTTATTCCCTTCAAAAGCGTTGTTATTCCTTCGAAGAGATTAATCAGAACGTCGAGGTCTTTTTCCTTAAGCACTCTCAACGCTGTTTGTTCCGGCTACCGTATCCAATGAAGCGGTAGTTTTCTTGTTCCTGTACTTGCCAATGAGATGTTTGCTCAAGTCAATGGCCTCGATTAAAGTCACGGTCACTACTAAAACTTTGTAACCTGTCCTTAAAATGTTCCTGATTTCCATAATTGTCTGTTGTTTAAAATGATTAATAATGTTGTTTTCCTAATACACAATTAAGGCTTTCAGGGTTTCTCAGACGGAAGAAATCAAGAAAGGTGAAAGGGTGAAAAAGTGAAAAGGTGAAATGAAGGTGAGAGAGTGAGAGGGTGAGAAGGTGAGAACTGAAAGTAATTGTAGATAAGGTGAGGAACAATGTTATTTTACAAGGTAATAAAAGTGGTGCTCATGGATATTTGTCAACGTAGTTCCTCTAGTGAGATAAGGGTATAACACTTTTTTTAACTGAGATAATCCCTCTATATAGGAAATATGGTGTTTTCAGTGGAAATTTTTGTTATTTTCAACTGTTCACTAGCAACACCTCTGGTAGAAAGTATCCACAAGCAGCACAAGAATAATGAAGAAAAATAAAAAAAACGAAACACTATGTTCTTCACACAATGTCCCGACCTCCGCTTTAGGTTCCACGTACTTCCAAAAATCTACACATGAGGTAAAAGCAGGTCATACGCTTCGTCACCAAGGCCTTAAACTGACGGTCTTTTCTTGCCACCGCCTTTTCCACAAATTCTTCATAGTGGTGTCTCTTGCCTGATTGTTGTTAAGCCCGTAGATTTGTTTTTGTCTTCTATTCCTACAAGCCGAACGATAATCCGAACCAACCATTTTTATAAGCTGTCGGATAAGGGTGATATTTGTCGTATCGTAATCCCTCATTATTAAGGCTTTGAATGTTATTTTATCTGTCGTTTTTACATGGCTTCTGAAAGACGGTTAACCACATTGTAAAACACGGCATATTGGACGATGAAAGGCGCTCTATTGCAAGTTAAAACATGGCCTTTTACAAAATGGTTGGTAAAAACGTGAATATCAACGAATTGCCTAAAAACGAATGTTGCAGTAGTTCCGGGTAATGCAAAGCTCTCGTAAAAAACTATTCCAAACGCAAGCTTAGTAAAGCCGGAACACTGAAAAACAAATATTTACGTCCTAAAAACCGTAAAATCCTTATTATTGAAGAAAATAATCATCTATTTACGGGGCAACTTCACAAAAAATAGCTAAATTTGCCACAGGCTTCGGGGAGAAATCCGGGGCTTGCAGAAAGGCATTTGAGCTTTAGTTCTTTATTCTAAAATCGCCAAATTTAAGAATCACCAAAGAACACAAGTGAAGGATGCCCCTTTTGCTGTATCGTATATGCTGATGGACGGGAGAATTGCATCCTGCCCTTTCGCCATATCGGTTCGGCGTGGGGTGATTGTTTTCTTCCGTTCTTTTGGTGACAGTGTTTGGCGATACTGAGAATAAGAGGACGTGGGTGATAATCAAGTCCGCGCCTTTTCTGTATGTGCCAATATCAAAAACAATGGCTGAATTAGACGGACTTATAGGCGTATAAGAAGGAAATATTTTATGGGAAAGTCAAATTTTGAAAAGTAATTTTAGGCATACTGATGAACTGATTTCTCATCAATGAATAGGATTTTATTATCAAATATAGTAAACAACAATATATCAAGATTACGAAGCTATTTTATAACTTTTCTTGGTATTAAATATCATTGAATGCAATGAAGGCTTTTTATAATGCCAATTGAAAAATAAAAGCCCGATAGCACGTAGATTTATAAATGCACATTAAAAACTAAAAACTTTATATGATTATGAAATTAAATATATTCAAGAATCATGCCGTTTTATTTGTGTTGCTTCTCTTGCCTTTTACGTCTGTTGATGCAAAAAGGTACAGTTTTAAAATAGACTCGCAACGTGAAGTGTATGTTTGCCGTAGTGCAAAGCCGGGGTATAAAATGGTTGAGGTCATTGCTTATGGAAGAAATGTCGACAAGGCAATAGACAAGGCAAAGATGGATGCCGTAGTCGTACTTACATTCTTTGGAGCATCTGGAAAGGGAGAAATGGAAAGTGTCCCCGCAATCCTTTTAGATGGGCGCAAGGAGTATGACAATAACCGTAAGTTTTTTGACAAATTTTTCAAGAAAGGCCAATTCATGTCTTATGTGGAAGATGTGAACAGCGGCTATCCTACTGGGAGCAACAACATAAAAACCAGTCGTGGCAGGAGAGTACGGATAATACTTTTGGTAGACTGGAACGGTCTGGCCAAATACTACAAAGAAGCCGGACTAAAAACGGCTGTAAGTGAACTTTCTGAATATTAAAAACCATAAGTAACATGAAAAAATATTCATTGGCGGTCGTCTTTTTTATATTTGCCATTTGTACCACAATGGCGCAACAAGAGAAAAAGATGTTGAAACCCAAGGTTATGGTTGTTCCAGAAGAGGCGTTTTGCATCAATTCCGGAATGTTCAAATATGACCAATCTGGGAATAAAATTGCTGATTATGGAGCGGCAATGTTAAATGATAACGTGTTGGATGTAATAAATACGTTTGAGAACTTAATGGCCGGGTATGGCTTTCAATTAACAAACTTGCAACAGACTTTGGACGAGCTGAAAGAGGAAGCAGCCTTGGATAATGTTCTTAAATCAAAAGATGACGGCAGTGTGGTGGAAGACGACCTTGATAAATTGTCAAGAGTTGCAGGGGCTGATATCTTGGTTAAGATTTCCCCAAAGGTGTCAATGTATGGGCCTGAACGAAGACTAGAACTACGTGTATCCTCCATCGACTGCGCATCCAAAAAGGCTTTAATGGCATTTGGCCCTGTAACAAAAACATCATCCGGCTCCATTAGTATGTTGCTTAAAGCTGCCGTAACAGATAATATAGAATCGTTTGCACTTGGCCTGACTAAATATTTCGAGGATTTGAAGACGAAGGGACGTGAAGGTACTATTTTCATTAAATTGTCTGACACATGCCCTGTAAATCTTGAAACAACAGTGAAGTATAAGGGCGAATAAGGCGAGCTTGCAGACCTTATAGAACTATGGATGTCAGAGAATGCTGTGAATGGAGCCTACACTGGTTCAAAAACATCAAGAACAAGCATGAAATTTGACCAAGTTCATTTTCCTTTATTCGGAAAGGCTGCCTTTGGAAGGACTAAGGCCTTGTCTATGGAAGATTTTGTCAAAACCGGTCTTATTCAATTATTGGATGACTACGGAATTTCTGTTTCCACTCATGCTGTAGGAATAGGCAAAGTATATTTAACATTAGGAGGAAAATAGTTATGAATAATAATTTGTTAATCTCAATCTTTCTTCTATTTGCTATGAATCTATATGGGCAAAAGAAAGATTTTGGGCACATAACCATAACGCCCTATATATCTGACAAGGTTGATTTGAATGAACCGGGGAAAAGACAGTTAGAAACAAAACTGAACCAAATTGTAACTTATGCAGGCGTAACTGGTGGGTTTGACAGGCGTTTCATTATAACACCGAACATTAATGTCTGCTCTGAAAGTACCACTGCAACCATACCACAGAAAACATCTATCAAAACAGACATAACTTTTTTCATTGGTGATGGCGTAACAGGAAACTTGTTCGGCTCTGTTGTAGTAAAAGCTACAGGAGTCGGCGACAATCACCAAGATGCACTATGTTCGGCGATAAAGAAAATTAAAATTGACGACGAAGAATTACAGTCGTTAATATCAATGTGCAAAAAACGTATTATCGAATATTATGATGCAATGGCTCCTGATATAATAAAAGAAGCCAAAGAACACATGAATGGTGGGGATTATGAAACGGCCTTGTCAAAATTAGCAATAGTCCCATCTTTGTGTGATGAATATAATACAGCACAGGAGCTTATTTCAGAATGTGGTGGCAGACTCATTGCAAAAGACAATGACGAACTCTTAATGAAAGCCAAAGCAGCATGGAGCAGTAACCCAAATCCAATTGGTGCTTCTGAAGCAAGTGAGTATATTGCCCATATAAACATAACATCTCCATCTATAAAAAAGGAAGTTGATAAATTGACAAATCAAATCGAGACAAGACTTATTCAAAGTGAAAATAAAAAACTGGAAATTGAAAAAGCAAATATTGTAAGTCAAGAAAACCTTGAAAGAGCTAAAATAGAAGCTTCATCCAGGGTCACAACTTCTTTTTTTGAAGCGCTGCCTGATATTGCTTATTATATATTTCGTTGGTTTTAAAAATTACATTTTATGAACAAATTATCTTTTATCCTTATATTTTTGGCCTTGAGTTTGTGTATGCAGGCTCAAAAGATAGCCTTTGATGCAAAATATATAAAAGTCGGTGTTGTTACAAACATATCTTTACCTCAAATAGAAAATAATGCCAATATAAGAAATCTTGGGCAAATAAATTACCAAAATATTTATGAGAAAAAAGTTGATGGAAATATTATCGCCGACAAACTCAATCAAGAAAAAGTTGGGAAAATAGTCCTTGACAGATTATTAAAACGTGATTCTCGTGGTCGCTTGAACATGAATAGTTTATATGATGAAGCTCTAAACAATACGACGCTGCAAGAAACGGAAGTTGCAATGCAAGACATTAGTGCAGAAACTAAGGATGTGCTAAAAAAGGAAATATCCTACCAACTTCTGAAAAACAACTATATAATCATCATACAAGAAATACCCAAAAAGAAGGACCCACAAAAAAGCAAATGGTATTGGCAGGCTTTCCATGTTGACATTGATGATAGGATAATACAGCAAGTATTCTTAAACTGGGAAAACCCTGCCATATATGACGAAATTAACGTTCCTGTAAGTTTCGTTGGCGAAGGACGCTATTATACTGATTCGTTCATGTTTGATTTAGGTAAAAAAGTTCCTGCATTTGCCATTCGAGGTTCAGTATTCAGTCGCCACCCGTTTCTTGCCTATACTACAGCGCAACAGGGAGTAAAAAAAGGTGACAGATTCTTTATTTATCGTTTCAAAGAAAACAGAAAGGGTGAAATATATTCAAAAAAGGTATGCACCGCAAGGGCGACTGAAGTTACAAGTAAACATACAAGATTGTACACAGTCAGTGGAAAATATGCTTCAAAAAAGAGGGGTGATGTCGCTGTTCAAAAAGACCGGCATAACACATCTTTGTCTTTCATGGGACAATATAGTGCAGGAAATGACTCCCGTATAGGCGGAAGGCTCCTTTTTGATTATATGACACATTTTTCTAAAAGGGGTATTGCCCAATATGTTTTGGTAGGCCTTGATTATAACAGGTATAAGAAAGAGCCGGAAGGTGTTTGGTGGAACGAAAATGGACAAGTAGCACAGCCTGCACTGAACGATGTCAATTTCTCTTTAGGATACGGCCTCGGCTTCAACTTGCTCGGGCGAATGGAAATCATGCCTTATGCAATGGCTGGTTACCAGCGCACATTCTTGACTGGCCGTGAAAGCCTGATATATTGGGACTCCAATTCAGATGACTGGGCTACACTTGACTTCACAGATTCAAAAACCGGTAAAAAGCACTACGGATATGATGCCTTTATCGCACACGCAGGAGTAAGACTGAGCGTCAACATATGGTATCCATTACAATTGATGATTGCGGCTGACTACAACTACACCACAGAAGATAATAGATTTAAGCCCATAACCAATCGTCATGAAATGAATAGAATCAACCTTTATGCAGGGTTTAGGTTACACTTTTAAAAGACAAAAATATGAAAAAGTTATTAGAATTAGCGATTTCTATATGGGTCATGATGACAATATTATCATGTACTTATGATTATCAATTTCCAGATTATACAGCTTTAGATAACACAGAGGTTAAATACAGGTACACAGTTGCAGATATTAGCTCTGAAGTAAAACAGCAATTACTTCCAATAGCTATGGAATGTGGTGTAACACTTCAATATGCTTCGGAACAATGGAGAATAGTTGTGACAGAAAAGGATGCAGCTGGGAATATATTATACCAAGGCGAGCCAAGAGACAGAACAGATAATAATACCAAATTTTTGGAAATATCATATATTTGTTCATGCAGGCTTCAAGATGCAGATTGGACTTATTATGATATTTGCAGATTTGATTTTGAAAAGAAATATTCAATAGGAGATACGCCATTGCCTATATTTTTGTCAGTTTCACCAGGTGATAAATATACCGTCACTAAATATCCTATTTATGTTTACAACATAGACAGGGGAGGCCTTAACGTGATAGAGAAAATACACTCATTAGGGTACACCCTTTTGGATGTTAAAACTATTATCACAGAAAAAGACGAGAATGGAGATACAATTCGATCTTTTGAACATCGTATGGTTGACGGAATGATTATTACCACAGTAGCGAAAACAATAGATGTGGAAATTCCGTTATATGGACAGCCTCAAAATTCTGCCGAAAAAGTATATGTTGGTTCTTATTTCTTCAGGGGCATCAGCCTTGAGGAAATAAATGGTACAACATTAACACTAACAGAAGATATGGAATATGAATTTGTAGGAAATGAAAACATGACATATTTCTATAATATAGACAGAAATAATTTATCGGTGATGGTGATAGAAAAAATAAACTCTTATGGTTATACAGTAGCTGATGTAAACATGATTATCACTGAAAAAGATGGAAATGGTAACAAAATACGAGAATTTGAACATAGAACTATTGACGGTATGATTTCAACAGAAGCAAAAACAATAGATGTCGAGATTGCATTATACGGATACACATCAAATTATGATAAAGTTTATATTGGCTCTTATATATTCAAAGACATCCATCTCGCAAAAATCAACGGTACAACATTAACCTTAACAGAAGATATGGAACATGAATTTGTAGAAAATCCAGACCTATAAACTTTAAGATTTTTGGTCGTAGCAATTTCAAAATTCAACATACTGTTTGAACATTTAAAATAAGAGATTATTATTCAATCTTATTTACAATTCTTTATTACGCGCTAAGATTAATTTCTTGGTGCGTTTTTTATTTTTCAGACTACTTTCTAAAAAAGTCCACGCTTAGTATCATTATTTTTCATTACAGAAAGTCCTCCAAAGCGATAAAACGCACTCCCCAGACCCTCAAAACCTAACTTGTGAATAAAAAAGATTGAGCCTGGTACGGCATAAAAGGTCATTTAAAGCTACAAAATGCTCTTGTCAAACCTTCAAATTCTAACTAATGAATGAAGAAAATTTAACAATAGTAAAGTTATGGTTATTCAAAATCTGATTTATAAGTTGACAGGTGAAGTAGAGTACCCTGAAGACCGTCTGGATTGTGTTTCTCCAGATGTAAACGTAAACAAAGAAAACACGGTAATAGTGCCAGACAAGTTCAAGGAGGATATCGAAGCCCTTGAAAACTACATCGGCAGAAAACTTGAAAGTGGACTCTGCATTAAGGTTGACTTGTCCGAGCTTCTTACTGTAATACCGAGGGAGAGAAAGAGGACTGACGCCTATAATACCCTTGTTCAATACCTCAAGGCCGAGTTCGGGATAGACTTAATCATTAACTCTAAAAAGCAGAAAGGGGATATTCATGAAAAATGAAACGGTAAGAAACGGTGTAAGAACCTGTAAACACTTTGCCACGTCGATTAAAATCTCTGAAGACGGTTTATTGGTGGAAAAGGAATTTATCGACCATGAAAACGGGAACAGAATAACAAGGCTTGATTTCTTTAATCACGAAAGCAAGAATAGTGGTTCAAATGGGTGCCAAGTCCCTTAACTACGGATATGCAAGAACGGCAAATAATAATGAATTACAAACATACAAGAAATAAAAATCCAAGAATAACATGATGAAAATAAAAAGACTGAATGATAACAAAGCAAGAGTTATAATGAGCAACGGCGACATAAGAGAAGTAAAGTACAAGTCGGAGTTGCTAAACCGTATAAGGGAAGACCTTATTGCCATTGAAAACGAATCGTCGGACTGTGACTCGGAATCTTTTACCGAGGATGACGTATGGTCGCTGTATGAGTTCCTTTTAAGTAGGCACAAGGACGACTGGGTGGTGATTGACGATATGAAGGATGACGACACAGATGATTCCTATTATGAAGAAGAGGAGTATTTTTATGAGGAGAAACATACTGTCGATGATGAATATGACGATAAAACTGACTTATGAATATGAAGAAGCTGTTTAATATAAGTCCACTTTCTATTGGCGATGTATTTACGGTTGGCTTGAAAACCGGACTCTGCATTAAAACGACCTTGCAGGAAATACTTGGAATATGTTCGCGTGAGAAAAAACGTAGCGACGCTTACAAAGGACGGGTCGGATATTTAAAAAGGAGTTACGATATAACATTGATAATTAAATCTCAAAAACAAGTAAAATATTATGAAGAAAAAGATATTATTAGTAGGCAAGGTTCGTGAGATTGAACCTTCCACATTAATGAGTGTTCAACAGGAAATCCAGAATGTTTTTGACAGTGTTACTGAAGATGAAGGTGAGCGCAGGGTGGTTTTCTCCGCTTGCAATCCGTCCGACAATGAATTCGAGTTTACATTCAACCGCACATCCTTGCAGAACTTGGTTGAGGAAGCCAAAATAAACTCCGCCGATGCCGATACCATAACAGGCACAGGACTAAATGGTTTCAGAATGCCAGAACCATATCCAAGCGCACCGTTCGGAAGTTATTTCAACACATTCATCGAAATTGACGATTTTATTGAAAGCTACAAAAAGTCTGCAAGGATGTTGGGCGCAAGCAGGATGAAAGACATCAAACTGGAGATAACACCAGAGTATGTCAAGTTAAAACTGGTATATAGACAAAATGTAAAACGTAGTAAAAAGAACAACGTGCCGTCAGGAGTTACCCTCTTGGCGGTTTTTATTTTCTCCTTTCTTGAAAAATTACAAGCTGTTTTACGATAACAATGTCGTTTTATTGCGCAAAATGACAAAAAGGGGAATCCAAAAGCCCTCAAATTCTTACCTGTGTGATAAAAAAAAATTATTATGGAACATTTAGAAAACAAAATTAAATTGGTTTTTATGACAAAAGTGACTTTAACCCAACGTATCAACTACACAAAGTTCAACCTCGGTTATGCAACAGTTGGCGATGTAGTGAAAATCATCAGGGAAGGGAACATCTTGATGAATGATTATAAATATGGTCAGTACACATTGAAACAAGCTGTAGAGTACATCAGGAGTTTGAACACCCATGCCGAACAGCAACAATGGAAAGAAAGACTGTTGCCTGCTGTGGCTTACAATGGTGTATTCTCAGAAGTGGAAGAATCTCATATCATGCAATATTCCAACGTGACGGCTATGGACTTCGATGATATAGAAGGTTATAACGAAATGCAACATTTATGGCGCAGGCTTATAATAACACCCTGCGTGTATTCAGTTTTCGTTACACCGAGCGGAGGGAGACTGAAAGCATTGGTTCTCCATGACAATACCAATCCGAACAATCACAGAGACTTGTATGAACAGCTATTGGCCAAATTCAATATTTCAAACCCTGACACAAGTTGTAGAGATTTGGCAAGGAGGAACTACCTTAGCTACGACCCGGACATATGGGTGAATCCTAATCCCGTGCCTTACCATTACGTACCTACAATAAAACCGATAATCCAAGTACAGCAAGTAAGGCAAGCACAACCTACAAACCATTATGCCAAAACAGGAAAGAAAATATCTGACAGGAGCATAATAAACATAATGAACTCTGTCTGGAAAAGAAACCATCCCGAATATTGGCAGGAAGGAAACAGGGCTTGCAGTATATTCAAGTTGGCCTGTTGGTTGTGCAAGTGGGGAGTTGACGAGGACTTGGCATTGGAGTATTTCATTGGTGGCTGGGAAAGTGATACCATGACAGAAGATGAAATATCAGGTCATGTAACTAATGCCTATAAAACAGAGAAAGACAACTTCGGTACTGTTGATTTTACGTTTTACAAATAACATAACAAAAACATTGCAGAAGATGAAGTTCAAAGTAAGCCGAAGGCAGGTATGTCATGTAATGGTAAAAAACAATAGGATAACCAACTCATGCGGCGTTGGCCTACATCTTACGAAAGAAAAAGAAGTGCAGGATTTTTTCCTTAAATTAGGGGTGATACTTATATATGCAGGATATTTGGAGATAAAAGGTTGCATACTGTTAACCATGAAGTGACTAAGGTGCAGCCTTTTTTAATTGAATACCGGTTGATACTTAAATACAATGAAATCCAATGGTAAAACAGTTGCATCCTGTTAACCATGAAATAGACTATGTGCAGCTTTTATGGATAGAACAAATATAAACACCAAGTCAAAATACAAGCCACAACATCCTTTTTCTTTCGTTTGAAGTAGGTTTGCGCCGCATGAGCAAATGAATAATAAAAGTAACTTATAATGATTATAACTTAAGGATAAGTAAAAATGATAAAAACAAAAATTACTTTGAAGAATAATAAAAGAACAGGAGGAAAACAATGAGCGAAAATATGATACCAAGACAAATGCCCGAAGGTTGCAGGTACATGAGCGAAGACCAAACACTTCTTCCTTACTTGCAACAATTCAATAAGTTCATACTCAACAAGACCGTTACAGGATGTGGAGGAACATCGTTATTCTTAAATTCAAGTATCGACGTAGTAATAATATCCCCACGCTTGCAGGCACTGAAGGACAAGCACGAGCAGCATCCCGACACATTCCTGTTCCATTCGCCTTATACCAACAACGGGAGAAGGGCTGAAGACATAAAGAGGCTGATGTCGGAGTTGAACAGTTACATCAAAACTCATGGAAATACCCCTTTCATTGTATGTAACCCTGCCAAGATACTCGTAACACTGGATTCATGCGACAAGGTAATTAACGTGCTAAAAGATAACCGTGCTATTGACAGTTTTCTTTTCGTTGTCGATGAGTTCCAGTGCCTTATGGGTGACGCAACGTTCAAGGGCACGACAGACATGAACTTCCTCATCCGTCTTGACAGTGAAGCTAAAAACATCTGTTACCTCTCGGCGACACCCATCCAAGACATGTACCTTGACTTTGTTCCGCAGTTCAAAGGTCTTCCTTACATAAAGCTCGAATGGGACCAAGCCGTGCTTGAAGAACCCAATGTCATGGAGATTCAAATGAAGAAGGACGAGAGCGCGGAGAAAATCTGCGGCAGGATAATACGGGACTTCAGGAAGAACGGCTATTTTGAAAGGAAGATTGTAAACGGAAACATTGTCGAGGCAAAGACGGCCTGCTTCTATCTCAACGAAGTCAAGTCGATAAGAAGCATAATAGAGAAAAACGGACTCCGGCCAGATGAAGTCACAATATTGTGTTCGGAAAGTAGAACGTCAGGGCTGCCAAAAGGGTTCAAGGTCGGAGGCTTGTGTACGGACAAACACAACCCGGTGAACAAAACCTTCACGTTCTGTACAAAAGCGTCGTTCGAGGGTGTGGATTTTTATTATGTCGACGCCATGACTTACATATTCATTAACGCCGGGAAGGAATGGCAGATGTTGGACATAATGCTCGACATACCGCAGATATTGGGACGGCAGAGGCTCGACATCAATCCTTTCCGACATGATGCTGTAGTATATTACAAGACTAAGCCAGACTGTATGACTAAGGCGGAGTTCGAGGCACAGCAAAAGGCGATAGAATACAAGTCAAGCCAAATAATCACACAATATGAAATGGCAGCCCCTGAAATGAAGGCAATACTTTTGGAGGCGTTCCGTGACAGGGCTGAAGATAAAAAATTCGTTGACGATTATGTTGACGTGTTGCAGGTAAACGGAAGGCAGACCCTCGGGATAAACTGGCTCGTACAGGTGGCTAAATGGAACCAATGGCAACAGCGCAGTTTCTATTACTCCAACTCATGCCTGCTGACAACAAGCATACAGTCCGCCATAACGAAGAACGTAAACCGGAATAAAGTAAAGAACTTTGAGGCATGGTATTACTCGGCAAAAGACAATGACAGGCTCAAAGGCTATTCGGATTTCCGCAAAACGAACCCTTGTTTTGACACTTTCATCCTTCAAAACCCGTTCATCGACATACGCTTTCATGATTGGTACGGCAAATTAGGCTACAATGAACTTAAACGCCTTAACTTTGATGAACAGAAAGTTGAGCAGGAATACAACAGTTTTTGTAATCAGGTGCCAATTACACAAGAATGCAGAAACATTTTCGAGACAGGCAAATTTTACACAAAAGCTGAAGTGAAAAGAATGCTCCAGAATATTTATGACAGTCTTGGTCTTATAGGAAGAAAGGCAAAATCAACGGAACTTTCGCAATATATACCTGTCCGTGAACACATGATTGCCGATGGCGAAGGCAACAGGAAGGGAGGTTATGAAATACTGCCGTAATTTAACCGTGTTGTAAAAGACCGTAAACCGCCTTGTAAAAGACCACATATTGCCCTCCGTTTGACCGCCTTTCATCGTGTAATCTGCCGTATATTGCAAAATCAGGGGTGTAAACTACCAGTCTTATATAATCCATATATAATTTTATATCGGTAAAACACTGTATAACAATGCATTAAGTCGGGAAGTAAAGACAGATAACATTGACACTTGACATCTGATTTACACCCCTCCTAATGACAGTTCACACCCCATGTTAGACAAGTCTACACCAACAAAAAAAAGGACACGAAAAAGCCACCCAATAGAGGGTGGCAATTATTTTTTCAGGCACTGATGTGGCCTTCCGTTTTAAGCCTTGCGATTGTCCTGTGAACAGTTTTCGTACTCAAGTGCAGCTTGTTCGCTATGGTGCTCTGTTTCATTCCTTTAGAGAGCATGGCAATAATCTTGTCCTCTTTCTCATGTGTAACCTTTTGGTTAGGGGCTTTTTGTTTTTGGATTGACGTACCTGTTGTTTGTGTGGCACTGCTTATTTTTACGGTTTTCTGTTTTAATGGTGCAGCTTCAGCTTCCTGCATTACATCATGATACTCAAAATGCAGGTATGGCGTTGTTACACGTTTTACTACAATGACATTTCCATCCTTGGGCATTTTCCTGTTCTTCTGGACTTTCAACATCTTATAGTCCTCACCGAACCGTGTAGGAAGGAGGGCTATACGGGACGCCGATAAATTTCCAAGGTATGCGGATCCATAAAAATTCTCGTTGATATGCCCCGGGACTGTTTTAGTCGTATGCGTTATTATTATAAAAGTTACGTAAAAACCGTTTGCCCTTGCCTTCTCCTTTATACTGTTCTGCCTTAAAAATAAGTCTCTGTATTCCTTCACCGAATAGGTTGGAATGATTGCTGACAGGTTGTCAATGCAAATGGTAACGTCCGACTTCTCATTATAGACAAGATTTTCAATGGAATCAAACAATTCCTGCACAGAGTTGTAAACATGACTGATTCTCTTGAGGGTGTCAGGATAATGATAATTGGGATTAAACCTCATATTGATATCGTCGTCAGACAGCTCCGCGTCAAAGTAATACACACGCTGCTGATTTAGCTTATACGGCACTTCCTGTTCGGACAGTAGATGTGTTTTTGAACCATTTGCTATATCTATACACATACCCATTGCAAGCGTACTCTTGCCTTCACCATCGGAACTGTAGATAACCAGGGTGTCACCTTTACATAACAATTTGCCACATAACTGCAAATCATCAGAGCCAACACTCTGTCTTGCACAAACTTCATTCAACGTCTCGGCTTTTGGAGGTATCACTTGAATTGTAGCTTGGCTACTAATCGTGTTCTGCTTGGAAACTTCCTGCCCTGAATCCTTTTTCTTTTTCCAAAGCCAATAACTGCCCACATTCTTACAGGTAAAATAAGCGAATGTAATAACACCTACCTTACAGACATCGTTCCACGAAACGTCGCCACTTATCCCAAAACCTAAAAAGGTTATTTTTTTGTTATTTTGTTCCATAATTATAAAATTTATTTTTATTATGGGCAAAAGTAAGCCTTAATCTTAAGACTGCAAAATATCTGAAAATGAGCGATATGCCAGTTCCAAAACCTGGGAACTTTTAACATCTATTAAGGTACTGCATTCTCAAATAATAAAAAAGAGGGTGTGTCGTAATGCACGATGCACCTTCTTTTTTTGTTAGCCCTAAAAATCAGTTCATGTACTTTAAGCTGCGATATTTTGGGGATATCTCTGATTTATGTGTCCCCAACATCTGAATATGGCGGCGGCAAGCCCATAAAGCAGTTCAGTCAGCCGGCCAATACATTCTTTTTCCATCTTGGCACACATCTTTTTTATATTGAAGGCAATGGCAAAGAAGGAAAAGTCCATGAAGACCTTGTCCATCCCAAAATGGCGGAAACGCTTGTAGTTCATATTGTTTTTCATTTGTCCGAACACAGCTTCCGGTTCTATACATCTCTGTCCCCTGTGTTTCTGACCTTCCCCGGAGCAGAGCAGCTCTTTGGCTTTTTGCCGGTATCTCCTGAGCCTGTGATTCAGTTCAATCGTCCTGTTCCCCTTTGCTTTAAAGCATCGGCATCTTAGCGGGCAACCCTCACATCTGACAGCTCTGTACCTGGCATTCTCGCTGACATATCCGGATGCGGTTTTCACGCGTTTGGTCCCTATCCTCCGCATCTTTTGTCCCATGGGGCAGATGCAGAAGTCATGCTCTTCATTGTAGTAGAAGTTTTCTGACTTGAACGGGTCCGGATTGAATCTTGGCCGCTGTTCCATGTGAAAGCGGCTGTATTTGACGTAGGCTTCCATGCTGTTTTCTTCCATGAAGCGGTAATTCTCCTCAGAGCCGTACCCTGAATCAGCGACCACCGTACGGGCTGGTCTGCCATATCTGTTTGAGAAGGACTGCAGGAAAGGTATCATGGTCAGTGTATCCGTAGGATTGGGGAAGAGTGCAAAATCGGTAATGAACTGGTTCTCGGTACCGATCTGAAGGTTGTAGCCGGGCTTCGTCTGACCGTTGCGCATGGCATCCTCCTTCATCCTCATAAAAGTGGCGTCCTTGTCGGTCTTTGAATAGGAATTCCGCTCTTGCAGGGTCTTCAGATGATTGTCGTATTCCTGCAGCTTGTCCCTGTGGCCTTCCAGTTCTTTCAGCTGCCTGCGTGTCTTTTTCAGCGCAGCCTTTTCCTCTTTGGTGGAAGGTTCGGGAACCTGCTCAAGCGCACTGCGCAATTCTCCCGCCATTTCGGTCAGCATGGCCGGAGTGAACGCTATTTCCTCATCGCTTTCCGATGAGTTCTCCCGGGCGATGGCATCGTCTATCTGTTCCAACAGGACGTGGATCTTCTTCATCAGGCGTTCACGGTTCCGCTCAACCGTTTTTCTCCAGACGAACGTGTACCTGTTGGCCTTGGATTCAATCTTTGTCCCGTCGATGTATTCCACGTTCAGGCTGATGAAGCCCCTGGAAGAGAGCAGAAGTACGACCTGGGTGAACACTTCGTTGATTTCCTTCTTCACCCGGTTGCGGAAACGGTTGATGGTAATGAAGTCCGGTTTCTCGTATCCGGCCAGCCAAATATAATGGATGTCACGGTGAAGGAGGCTTTCTATTTTCCGGCAGGAGTAGACGTTGTTCATGTAGGCATACAGAATGACCTTGAGCATCATCCGGGGATGATAAGGGCTGCGCCCGCATTCCTTGTATAACTTCCTAAAACTTTCAAGGTTCAGGCTTTCAACCAAAGCGTTAACCATACGCACCGGATCGTTTTCTGCAATATCCTCATCAATTCTTTGAGGAAAAAGCACTGTCTGGTTGGGATTGTAAGGACGAAAATGTATCTTTGCCATAGTGTAAAATCTTATGCTTAAAGATACGAAATCTTTAGGTAATAACAAAGCCCCAGCTTGTGAAAGTCGGGGCTTTGTCATACAAAAAAGAAGGTGTGCTTTTTGACACACCTTCACCTGTTTATCTGTTACTCTTTCTGTCCTTAATTTAAATGTAGTTCTTTGATTATGTCCTCCCTTAGTTCTTTAAAAACGAGCCAAAGATCGTACTTCGACTTAGGTTCTCGGTTGTTTTCGCCTGATTTCAGTTTAAGATCAAGATAATAATTGTAAGAATAATTTTTCTGTGCAAGTACTTTCCTGCAATTATTACTATTATTGAACTCGTCTTTCAAATTGAACATATCTTTACTACAAAACTTTTGATAGGATATTCTGTTTGGTTTACCGCTTTTTCCCCTAACATAACAACCTTCCCATTCCAAAATCTTGTAGACCATTCCGTATAACGTGCGCTTTGATATTAATTTGCCTTTTCTTAAGAGTATTCCTATCTTTTCTGTATAATATTCTTTTTCTCTTTTCTTTATCCACTCTATGAACCGATGGTCAAGTGCACCACGACCCCCATCAGCATTTTTCTGGCGCAAGCGGGTAAGCGTTCCCATTACTCCATACTTATTCAAATAGTCTTGCCAGAGCTTCTCTTCCTCGGGATACTTTTCGGCAAGCTGCGATAACAATAACTCTTGCTCGGTCACTCCGAAGCAACAAACATGTCAAACTCAAGTACTGCTTTAAATTATGATATGTTTTCACTTCTTGGCTCCTTTTTTACATAGGCATAAAAATATTTAAATTAAGCAATATGTTTTTTTCTCTCTCCATAGAGACATTTGTTAGGCAGTCTCTTTTGCTTATTGCGCCTATAAATGAGTTTATTTTTAATTTTCTCATCAATTTACACTTCAACAAAATATTTGCCATTTTCACAAAAAGCGTCAAATTGTCAGCGAGTTATTAAATTGTCTTGAGCTATGCCATACTGTCTGCCGTAAAGATAAACTATATTTTAATTGTGTTATAATGAGAAAAACTCAGAGGACATTTACCAAACAAACATTAGACATTTGAGTAATTGACCAAGACCTTAAATGTCCAATAAAATGTCCCATACAAAAAGAATGGACATTTGCTGAATATCAAGCAGTTACGCCATATCTTGCATGGGACATTTGAAACTGTAATAATATCGCTTTTTACCTTACAAACACATACTTGATTACCTTTGCGTTGGCCTTGTTCTCGTTAACGAAGTCGCGCTCAATGTAAATGTCGGTCACCCTCATCGATTCATCTACGTGGTTGAGGGCTGCATGGACTGTGTACTTATCAATGCCGACTTTGTTCAAGGCTATCGTCGCCCATGAATGCCGGGCAGCGTAATATTCAAGGTCGTCTATGCCGAGTTGTTGACCGATTTCCTTCAGGCCGTAGTTGATTGCCTTGTTGAATGTCTTGTGGTCTGCATAGTAATGGTGGAAGTTGAAAAGTCGCTGGCCTGTCTTGTCCTTGTATTTCTCCATCAGTGGCAATATCAGCTTGGGGACAATGACTTCCATCCTTGCACTGTCCAATCGGCGGTCCTTTGTCTTGGTGCGGTTGTAGATTATCCTGCCATCCTTAAATTCAGTGGCATTGTACAGGTCGACGGAGTTCATGCCCATAAGACAGAAAGACATGATGAAACAATCCTTTGCCAAATCATAACGGCAGGTGCTTTTATAACCTTTCACCTTGTTTTTATATGGCAGCTTCCAAATGCTTTTTATCATGTTCCGGTCTAATGCACGTTTCCTTGTCGCTTCTTGTTTGGGGATTTTGAAATTGTCGAAGGGAGAGTTGGGTATCAGGATATAGCCGTTATCATAGTCGTTGTAGGCATTCTGCGCTTCCTTGTATAGATGCCTTATACTACCGAGATAAAGCGACATCATCCTGTTTGACGGAATGCGTTTGCCTGTGGTTCTCATCCGTGCTATTCTTTCATTCCGTCGTTGGTTAAGATAATCGGAATACTTTTTCAGGAATGCATGGTTGATTTCCGATATTGGCAGGTAATCCCTTTGCATGAACGAAACAAGCGAGTTAATCACCGTAGCATAATTCTTGACGCCCTTGATTGCCGTGTTTTCAATCCATTTACGTGAGAAGGCGATGAAGTCAATATCCTGTTCTTTCCGCTCTTCAAACCTCAACCTCTCGAAAATGTCATCCAACGAGTAACGGTTAAGGTCTATTTGCATGACGTTACACTTTTCCTGATAAGCCGCTACAAGTTTCTCAATCTCTTTGTAAACCGCAGTGCCTTTCCTGAAATCACCCGTCTTTGTCAGTTCATCAGGTTTCACGAACAGACTTGTAGACAGTCTTTTCACCTTCCTATTTAGCGTAAATCTCAACTTTACATTGTACGTTCCGTCAACCTTCTGCTCTCCACTCTTAATTTCTGCCTTGATTGTCAGCATGTTACACGCATTTTAATTAGTCAACAATTAGTCAACAAACAACACAAATAGCATATAAAACGCTGATATTTTGAGCGGACGAAACATCAACCGAAACAAAAGAAAAAGTGCCAACTACCTGATTTACAAGTAATTAGCACTCTGTCTTCGGTGGGCCATCCAGGGCTTGAACCTGGGACCTCCAGATTATGAGTCTGTTGCTCTAACCAACTGAGCTAAAAGCCCTCTTAAACCTTACGGTGTTAAGTTTTCGTGTGCAAAGGTATAGCTATTTATTCAAATAACCAAATATTTTTTGCAAAATATGCTTTAAATGACGAAGAAAAGTTGTTTTGCGGTAAAATATTCGTTAAAAAACCATGATTGTGGGCATCTCGTTGATACAATTCAGCGAATTATGTTAACTTTGCAGAATGTAAAATTAACGGACTCATAATGAGGCTTACGGGTCTTGACGGGTCTGTGATGTTCAAGTCGGATTATAATATCAATTCATTATTTATACGTCTTAAATGAGTAACGAATTTAACCCATTATTCACCAATCAGCCCGGGCTGACGGATAATGAAGTGGAAAAGAGCCGTTCGGCGCATGGCGAGAATGTGCTTACACCCCCGGAGAGGACACCCTTGTGGAAACTTTATCTTGAAAAATACAAGGATCCGATAATCAAAATCTTACTTTTTGCAGCTGTTATCTCGCTCGGTCTTGCCGTAATCGAGAACAACTACATTGAGTCTATCGGCATTATCCTTGCCATAATCCTTGCCACCACCATCGGCTTTTACTTCGAGATGGACGCAGCCAAGAAGTTTAATGTGCTTACGGCTCTAGGCGAGGAGTCGCCCGTAAAGGTGCGCCGCAACGGCAAGGTGGTGCAGGTGGCACGCAAGGACATTGTCGTGGGCGACATTGTTATAATAGAAGTCGGCGACGAGATACCTGCCGACGGAACGCTTATCGAGTCGACCGACCTGCAGATTGATGAGTCGTCGCTCACCGGCGAGCCTATAATAACAAAGCATGCCGACCCCGACAAGAACGACAAGGAGGCCACTTATCCCTCGTCGAAGGTGCTGCGCAGCACTATGGTGATGAACGGCCGCGGCGTGTATCAGGTTACTGAGGTTGGCGATGCTACCGAAATAGGCAAGGTGGCACGCTCAAGTACGGAGATGACTTCGGTTAAGACTCCGCTGAACATGCAGCTCGACAAGCTTGCCAAGATGATAAGCAAGTTTGGTGTGGGCATATCAGTGGCAGCATTTGTGATATTCCTCGGCCGCGACATACTGACCGATCCGCACAACCTGTGGCATTCGGACAACTATCTCGGCATGGTGAAGGTGGTGCTCGAATACTTCATGATGGCCGTTACGCTCATCGTGATGTCTGTGCCCGAGGGCATGCCTATGGCCGTTACGCTCAGCTTGGCTCTCAACATGCGCCGCATGCTCAAGAACAACAACCTTGTGCGCAAACTGCATGCCTGCGAAACAATGGGTGCCGTTACGGTGATATGCACCGACAAGACGGGTACGCTGACGCAAAACAAGATGCAGGTGGCCGACATGGCAATGTATGCCGACGACGCTGCTCTGTTTAACGAAGCCATAGCATACAACACAACCGCACATCTCGACGAAGAAGGCGGCAAGGGCATTGGTAACCCTACAGAAGTGGCCCTGCTGCTGTGGCTCGAGAAAAACAAGACTGACTATAAGGCATTGCGCCAGGCAGACAACATAGAGCATCAGCTGCCGTTCTCTACCGAACGCAAGTATATGGCAACCATAGTTAAACGCGGCTCTGAGCGAGTGCTCTTCGTGAAAGGTGCGCCTGAGATTGTTGCCAAGTTCTGCGACATAGACGACGCGCGCCGCAACGAGATACGCGAGCGCCTTACGGGATATCAGAACCAGGCCATGCGTACACTGGCGTTTGCATATAAGGTGCTCGGCAACGGCGACGACATAGACACTGCCAAGCTGACGCCCGACGCTCACCTTACGTTCCAGGCCGTGGCTGCTATAAGCGACCCGATACGTCCCGACGTGCCCGCAGCCGTGAAGGAATGTATCGACGCAGGTATAACCGTTAAGATAGTAACCGGCGACACATCTGCCACTGCTATCGAGATAGCCCGCCAGATAGGCATCTGGGATGCCGATACGCCTGCTGAGGCTCAGATAACAGGTCCCGACTTCGCTGCTTTGAGCGACGATGAGGCTTTCAACCGTGTGATGAAGCTGAAAGTGATGAGCCGTGCAAGGCCGACCGACAAGCAGCGCCTTGTGAACCTGCTGCAAAAACACGACGCCGTGGTGGCCGTTACAGGCGACGGAACCAACGATGCCCCTGCGCTCAACCACGCCCATGTGGGCCTGTCGCTCGGTTCGGGAACGTCGGTTGCCAAGGAGGCCAGCGACATGACGTTGATAGACGACTCGTTCCGCAGCATTGTCAACGCCGTTATGTGGGGCCGCTCGCTCTACCGCAACATACAGCGTTTCCTGTTCTTCCAGCTCGTAGTAAACGTTACGGCTCTGCTGCTCGTGCTTTGCGGCTCAGTGATAGGAACAGAGATGCCGCTCACCGTCACACAGATATTGTGGGTGAACATCATAATGGACACCTTTGCCGCACTGGCTTTGGCTTCTCTGCCGCCGTCGGAGGAGGTGATGAAGGAGAAGCCGCGCAAGCGCACCGACTTTATCATTACCCGCGGCATGGCCAAGGGCATCGTGTTCTGCGGCCTGGCATTCTTTGCCGTGCTGTTCGCATTGCTCCTGCACAGCCTGTCGAGCGGTGCCGACCTTCATATACATGAACTCTCGATATTCTTCACCACGTTCGTCATGCTGCAGTTCTGGAATCTGTTCAACGCCAAGTCGTTCGGCTCTAACCATTCGGCATTCCACGACTTCAAGCACGACAACGGTCTGCTGCTCGTCCTGCTGTTCATCCTTGCGGGCCAGTGGCTTATCGTAACCTTCGGCGGCAAGATGTTCCGCACGGAACCGCTGTCGGCCATGGAATGGATAACCATAATCGGCGCAACATCCATAGTAATGTGGGTAGGTGAGATATGGCGCGGAATAAAGAGGCTGAGATGCAAGAAATAAAGAACATAATATTCGACTTCGGCGGCGTGCTTGTCAATCTTGACAAGCATCGCTGCATCGAGGCTTTCGACAAGATTGGAGCACACGAGATAGTAAGGTACGTTGACGAGTGCCGTCAGGAAGACCTGTTTCACGACCTTGAGGTGGGCAACACCGGCGTTGAGGAGTTCTGCAACGAGGTGAGACGCATCTGCACCGGCTGCAATGCTGACGATGCAGACATCTGCGAGGCATGGAACGCACTGCTGACAGGTATACCCCGCCAGCGGCTCGAGAAACTGGCAAGCCTCAGGGGGCGCTACCGCATGGTGCTGCTGAGCAACACCAACCCCATACACTGGCAGAAGGCCCTGGGCGGCATGTTCAGGAATGACGGCATGGATGTTGACGACTATTTCGAGAATACATATCTGTCGTACCGCATGCACATGCTGAAGCCCGACCCGCAGATATTCGGCAAGGTGCTCATGGACTCGGGTATGGCGGCCTACGAGACACTGTTTATCGACGACTCGCCCGTAAACTGTGCTGCTGCCAGCCAGCTGGGCATGATGAGCCTTAACCTTACGGGCGACGAATGGCTCGATCGTGTGTGAAATAATAACCGTAAAGTAGCTTATGAGAACTATATTTACAGATACCGACAGCGCTGAGATGGCGCCCTGCGTGGCCACCATCGGATTCTTCGACGGCGTTCACCGCGGACACCGGTATCTCATAAAGTCTGTAACCGACTGCGCTGCCGCCAACCCTGAACTTCAATCGACGGTAATAACTTTTGACCGACATCCGCGCCAGGTGCTCAACATGGAATTTCAGCCCAAGCTGCTGTCTACGCTCGACGAGAAGCTGGCACTGCTGTCAAAGACCGGTGCCGACAACTGCGTAGTGCTCCACTTCGACCGCGAAATGGCTGCCATGACGGCCTACGACTTTATGCGCGACGTGCTGCGAGACCGCCTGAACGTAAGAAAACTCATCATGGGCTACGACAACCGCTTCGGCCACAGCCGCACCGAAGGCTTTGACGACTATGTGGGCTATGGCCGCGAGATAGGCATCGAGGTGGTGCGCGGCAATGCTTTCGTGCTCAACGGCGTCAACGTAAGCTCCTCGGTTATACGCACATTCCTTTCCGGAGGCGAGGCCGACATGGCTGCCATGTGCCTTGGCTATCCTTACTTCTTTTCAGGTAAGGTGAAGGGCGGCTACCGTGAGGGACGCAAACTGGGTTTTCCTACGGCCAACATTGAGGTGGACGATGCGCAGAAGCTGATACCCGAGCATGGCGTTTATGCCGTGAAAGTAAGGGTGGAGGGTTGCGACGGTCTGCTCAACGGCATGATGAACATCGGCACACGGCCAACCTTTGACGGTCATGAAACCACACTAGAGGTTAACATCTTCGACTTTGAGGAAGATATCTACGGCCGGCAGGTAGACGTGCTGTTCTATCACCGCCTGCGCGACGAGCAGAAGTTCTGCTCAATAAAAAAGCTCGTAGACCAGCTGTGGCTCGACCGCGAAGCTGCCGAAAAGATACTCGAAAGGGCGTGATTGCTAAGTGCGATGCGTCCATTCGCACGTATTTTCCCTGTTAAAACATAGTTTTATCACATAAATTCAAGAAATGAAGAAAGCATTATTATATCTGTTTGCATTCATCTGCATACAGTATTTCGTGTCGTGGGCGGTGTTTGCCGTGTGGCTTCTCGCCGCCGGCCATTCCTCGTCAGACGTGCTCGCCGTGCTTAACGGTCAGAAGCTTGAGCTGATAACCGCCCCCATGCAGATACTTTCGTGCGCCGTTTACAGTGCCCTCACGCTTGCGCTGTTTGTCTGGCGCAAGTGGGCCGTGCTCTCGCCTGCCTATCTGCGTTCAGGCAAGTGGGGCATATTCTTCTGGAGCGGCATAGCCTCGCTCGGCACTCTGCTGCCTTCGGTGTGGCTTCAGAGCCTTATGCCTGACTTGGCCAACACGTCAGAAGAAACATTCCGCCAGCTCATGAGCAGCCAGTATGGCTATTTTGTGCTCTGCCTGCTGGTTCCGTTTGTAGAGGAGACCGTGTTCCGCGGCGCCATCCTCAAGTCGCTTCTCGGCAGCTTCTCGCGTCCGTGGGTGGCCATATTGATATCAGCCGCCGTGTTTGCCGTCATCCATCTAAATCCAGCCCAGATGCCCCATGCCTTCCTCATTGGTCTGTTGCTTGGCTGGATGTATTACCGCACGGGGAGCATCCTGCCCGGTGTGGCCGTCCATTGGGTAAACAACACCGTGGTGTATGTCTTGTGCACGCTGTTCCCGCATATAGCCTCGATGAGCAGTCTCGACGGACTTTTCGGCGGCAATCAGAAGAGTGTGGTGCTGTCGCTGATATTCTCTATGTTCATATTCCTGCCTGCTATTTATCAGCTCAACATGCGGATGAAAAAGTAAAGAAAACTGATAATTTCCGTACGTTTAACGCCTTTGTAATATAGCGTTATTATAAGATACAACCGGCTCTTGTCCAAAGCGAGACAAGAGCCGGTTTTTTGTCAATAAGCCTGTTCGTGTAACCTTGTTATTATAACCCATTAATTTTAATGGATATTTTTGGATTTTTGATGTTGTTTTTTCGGTAATCTAAACTTTTTGCTTTACTGACGATTTGTATTGAATATGGTTATTTGTTGTAATGATTTATAATAAATAATGCATATTTATCGATAAAACGTAATATTTTGTATAAAGTAATGTAATAAATTGATGAAAGTGTTATTATGTTGCACAAGATGTTGTAAATTTGCATTGAAGATCATGCAAAAAGAAAACATTAACGTGAAAAGATAATCATAATGACACCAACAATGATTAGATTTACGAAGATGCACGGAGCCGGGAATGATTATATTTATGTTAATACGTTGCTGTATAATATTCCTTCTCCTGTTGAAGCTGCCATAAAGTGGAGTTCGCGCCATAAGGGCATAGGTAGCGACGGACTGGTGCTGATAGGGCGTCCTGTGTCTGCCGATGCCGATTTTTCCATGCGCATATTCAATGCCGACGGTTCTGAAGCAATGATGTGCGGCAATGCCTCAAGGTGCATTGGAAAGTATCTTTATGAAAAAGGCATGACGTCGAGCCGTACTATACGCCTCGAAACTCTTTCGGGAATAAAAACTCTGAACCTGCATGTCTGCGGACAGAAGGTTGACAGCGTAACCGTAGATATGCTTGAGCCACGCTTTGATGTGGCCGGACAATTTGTGCCTAGGACAGACGCCGAGGCGGGAGGCATGCTTGAAGCCGGCGGAAAACTCTTTAAAGGCACGTTCGTGTCGATGGGTAATCCGCATTTCGTGATATTCACTGACGCTGAAGGCCTTGCCGACGTAGAGACCTACGGGCGCTTGCTGGAGCATCACGAGGCTTTCCCTGCACGCTGTAATATAGAGTTTGCTCATCTCGTTGAGAAAGACACACTGCGTACAAGGGTGTGGGAGCGTGGAAGCGGCATAACGATGGCATGCGGCACCGGGGCATGTGCCACGGCTGTTGCGGCGGCAAAGCTCGGAGTGGCAGGCTGCAGCAGTAAGGTCGTGATGGACGGAGGCACGCTCGAAATTGAATGGAAAGAAACTGACAATCATGTTTATCTTACTGGCGGTGCCGAATTTGTATTTGACGGCGAGATACCGCTTCCCTGATAAGGTTGCGGATATAAGCATAAATCAGATTAGGTGAGTTTTTTAAAGACAAAAGATTGTATCAGGAATTTTTAGAAACAGGCAGAGGCCGGAATTAGGAACAGTCACAACATAGAAAAGAAAATAACTTAAACATCAATAAAAATAAATATGGCATTAATAAACGAACATTATCTAAAACTGACAAAAAACTATCTGTTTGCCGACATTGCGAAAAAGGTGAATGCCTTTAAGGTGTCGCATCAGAAAGCCAACGTGATAAGCCTTGGCATCGGCGACGTTACGCGTCCGCTGTGTCCTGCTGTTATCAAGGCCATGCACAAGGCCGTTGACGAGATGAGCACCAGGGAAGGCTTTCACGGATACGGTCCTGAACAGGGATACATGTTCCTGCGTGAGGCTATCGTGAAGAACGACTATCTTTCGCGCGGCATACATATCGACCCGAGTGAGGTGTTCGTCAACGACGGTGCAAAGAGCGACACGGGCAACATTGGCGAACTGGTGCGCTGGGACAACAACTTCGGCGTTACCGATCCGGTATATCCCGTATATGTCGACTCTAACGTGATGTGCGGCAGGGCTGGTGCGCTTGTTGACGGCAAGTGGAGCAACGTTACCTACATACCATGTACGGAAGAGAACAACTTTGTGCCACAGATACCCGACCAGCGTGTCGACATAATATACCTGTGTTATCCGAACAACCCTACGGGAACAGTTATAACGAAGGAAGAACTGCGCAAGTGGGTGAACTATGCGCTGAAAAACGACACTCTGATATTCTATGACGCTGCATACGAGGCTTATATTCAGGACGACGACATTCCCCATTCGATTTATGAGATAAAAGGGGCGCGCAAGGTTGCGATAGAGTTCAGAAGTTTCTCGAAGACGGCAGGATTCACCGGCGTTAGATGCGGCTATACGGTTGTACCCAAGGAACTTACGGCTGCCAGCATAGACGGCAAGGAGCGCTATCCGCTGAATCCGATGTGGTATCGCAGGCAGTGCACCAAGTTTAACGGCACAAGCTATATAAGCCAGCGCGCAGCCGAGGCTATATATACCCCCGAAGGCAAGGAGCAGGTAAGGGAGACTATAAAATACTATATGGACAACGCCAAGATAATGCGTGAGACGCTGACATCTTTAGGACTGAAGGTGTATGGCGGCGTAAACGCTCCGTATCTCTGGGTGAAGACTCCGGGCAACATTGACAGCTGGAAGTTCTTTGAGCAGATGCTCTATGGAGCGCAGGTGGTATGCACGCCGGGCGTAGGCTTCGGTCCGAGCGGCGAAGGCTTCGTAAGGCTTACGGCCTTCGGTGAGCGTGAAGACTGCAAGGAAGCCATGCGCCGCATAAGTCTGTGGATGCAGAAGTAGAATGCGGCAGGGCGCCGGGCCGTAAGGTTTCTGCTTGACGGGCGTAAGTACACACCGGGCGACGTGGCGTCATTGAAATGTGGGTGAGTGATGGCGTGTGGCGCATGCTATGCCAATTTAAGTCTGCGAAAGACTTACTTTGTATTATAAATTGCGCTATGAATGTAAAAAAAAGCAACATTTATCTCATAAAAAGGTGTCATAATGAAATTTAGCATTATCTTTGCATATGTTTTCAGATAAAGAATAGGCATAAGTATAATAAATAAAACTTTTTAACAATGACAAACTTAAGATTTCAGGTTGTTGAAGAGGCTTTCAAGAAAAAGCCGCTGGAAGTAATGGTTCCGCTGGAACGCCCGTCAGAATACTTCGGCAAGTATGTCTTCAATAGGGCAAAGATGTATAAGTACCTGCCTGCAGATGTATATGACAAGCTCATTGATGTCATTGACAACGGTTCGCGACTCGACCGCTCTATAGCCGATGCAGTGGCTGCCGGCATGAAGCAGTGGGCCGAGGAGAACGGCGTTACACACTACACTCACTGGTTTCAGCCGCTTACAGAAGGCACTGCCGAGAAGCACGACGCCTTCATAGAGCACGACGGCAAGGGCGGCATGATAGAGGAGTTCTCGGGCAAGCTGCTCGTACAGCAGGAGCCTGACGCAAGCTCGTTCCCCAACGGCGGTATCAGAAACACCTTCGAGGCACGCGGATATTCAGCCTGGGATCCCACATCACCCGTGTTCATCATGGACGACACGCTGTGTATTCCTACTATCTTCATCTCTTACACCGGCGAGGCTCTCGACTACAAGGCTCCGCTGCTGCGTGCCCTTCACGCTGTGAACACTGCCGCAACTGAGGTTTGTCATTATTTCGATCAGAGAGTAAAAAAGGTTACATGCAACCTTGGATGGGAGCAGGAGTATTTCCTCGTTGACGAGGGACTCTACAGCGCACGTCCCGACCTGATGCTTACAGGACGCACCCTGATGGGCCACGACTCTGCCAAGAACCAGCAGATGGACGACCACTACTTCGGCACCATCCCCGACCGCGTACAGGCCTTCATGAAAGACCTTGAGGTGCAGGCTCTCGAACTGTCGATCCCCTGTAAGACACGCCATAACGAGGTTGCCCCCAACCAGTTTGAGATAGCTCCTATATTCGAGGAGACCAACTTGGCCATCGACCACAACATGCTGCTCATGTCGCTCATGAAGAAAGTGGCACGCAAGCACGGCTTCCGCGTACTGCTGCATGAGAAGCCCTTCGCAGGCATCAACGGTTCGGGCAAGCACAACAACTGGAGCTTGTCTACAGACACCGGCGTGCTGCTGCATGCACCGGGCAAGACCCCTGAAGACAACCTGCGCTTCGTTACCTTCATCGTTGAGACTCTCATGGGCGTATACAGACACAACGGACTGCTCAAGGCTTCTATCATGAGCGCAACCAACGCCCATCGTCTGGGAGCCAATGAGGCACCTCCGGCAATCATATCTTCGTTCCTCGGCAAACAGCTGTCAGAACTGCTCGACCATATAGAGAACAGCAACAGCAAGGACCTGTTCAACGTGGCAGGCAAGCAGGGCATGACGCTCGATATACCTGAGATACCCGAACTGCTCATAGACAACACCGACCGCAACCGTACAAGTCCGTTTGCCTTTACAGGTAACCGCTTCGAGTTCCGTGCCGTGGGCAGCGAGGCCAACTGTGCTTCGGCCATGATAGCCCTCAACACTGCCGTGGCTGAGGCTCTGACCGACTTCAAGAAGCGCGTTGACGCCCTCATCGAGAAGGGACAAGACCAGACAAGCGCCATCATCGACGTACTGCGCGAGGATATCAAGACCTGCAAGCCCATACGCTTCGACGGAAACGGATATTCTGACGAGTGGGTTGAGGAGGCAAAGCGCCGCGGACTCGACTGCGAGACAAGCTGTCCGCTTATCTTCGACAACTACCTGAGCAAGGAGTCGATAAAGATGTTTGAAGACATGAACGTGATGAGCGAGAAAGAGCTTGCTGCCCGCAACGAGGTTAAATGGGACACCTACACCAAGCGCATACAGATTGAGGCACGTGTAATGGGCGACCTGTCGATGAACCACATCATACCTGTGGCAACCCACTATCAGAGCCAGCTGGCCAAGAACGTTCAGAACATGCTGCAGATATTCTCTAAGGAGAAGGTTGAGAAACTCTGCTCGCGCAACATCAAGATTATTGAGGAGATTGCCGAGCGCACGCAGATAATAGAGAACGGCGTTGACGAGCTTATCAACGCGCGCAAGGTGGCCAACAAGATTGAGAGCGAGCGCGAGAAAGCCATTGCATATCACGACACGGTGGCTCCAAAGATGGAGGAGATACGCTACCACATAGACAAGCTCGAGCTTATCGTTGCCGACGAGCTCTGGACTCTGCCTAAGTATCGTGAGCTGCTCTTCATAAGATAATAGCCAGACATTATCAATATAAAGACTGACGGCAGTGGGGCTGATGTGCCCCGTGTGTGCCGCCGAACATATAATTTTAACGTGACAATCTATTTCTTTTATTGATTGTTTTAAGTTAACTGACGGGAAGTCTCTGTGAAGAGGCCTCCCGTTTTATTTTGTGTTTTATCATGTTTTCCGCCCTGCTCATGGGCTTTGTTGCGTGGTAAAAACTTATGACAAAAATATTTTCCGTTCTGGAAAATGAAAATATAACGGATGTTAATTTTATTGGATAAAAATGTTGCATGGTTAACATACATTTACTTTTATCCTGTTATGAAAGGAATAAAAGCATGGTTTTTTGAGTCTGAAAGCATGCCTTACGGACGAAAAGTGGGCATGTTTTGCAGCGTAAGTGGCCTACTTTTGCACCGTAAACGGCATAGTGATATTTTTTAACCATTGCAGTTTTCTCTCTTCTTGGGCATAAAGTGCTGATAATAAGGAAGATGACAAAACAGCAATGTTTTTCGTGTTTTTTGCGCCAAACTATGGCTTTGCCACGGGCATCGCCGTTCTGAGAGCGTCAAACGGACGGAATTTGTCCGATTATTTTACAAAACGGCACTCCGGGCAGCATGGCCTTTTGCTGCCGCCGGGTGCATCGGCTCTGTCCCGGCGTCATGCATACGAGTGCATTCCGCCGAGAAAATAGTTCACGCCGAAGTATGTCATCAGTATTGTGGCAAAGGCTGCCACCATAAACACGTGCCACGGCATGGGTCTGCGCATCATCGGGAGCGACGTCCCGTGTGCAGCCACGGCATACACCATGAAGGTTATCAGCGCCCACACCTCCTTGGCGTCCCAGCTCCAGTAGGTGCCCCACGACACGTTGGCCCACACCGCGCCTACGAATATGCCCACGGCCAGGGCTGCCATGGCTGGATAGTAGAACAGCTGCGACATGGCGCGCAGGGCTGCAAGCTGAGCGGCGAGCCCCTCTGCACGGCTGCCCCTCATGGCGCGCAGCAGCAGGGCCGTGATGCCGCAGATGAAGGTGAGCGAGAGCAGGGCGAAGGCCGTCATTATCACCGATACGTGGATGCTGAGCAGGGGCGACTGCAGCACCGGCATGATGTGGGTTATCTGCGGATCCATCTGGCTTATGTGCGACACGAGCAGGAAGAAGCCCGACATGATGAAGCCGAAGGTGAGCACTATGGCGAAACGGCGGCACAGCAGCAACGATGCCGCCATGATTATCCATGCCATGAGCAGCATCGTCTCGTAGCCGTTTGCCATGGGTGCGGTGCCCCTTATCAGCCAGCGCAGAGCCACGCAGAGAGTGAGCGCCGCGAAAGAAAGCAGCATGACAGCTACTGCAATTTTCATTAGCATGCTGCCGCGCAAGGTGCGCCTTGTGGGGCGTGTCATAAGCCAGAGAACGGCAAACAGCGTGGCGAAGCCCATGCCGAGGTTGAGCATGAAGAGGATGGTGGCAAAGGGCACGGCGTTATACAGCCGTTCGGCCCGCGTCTGCATGTCCGAAGGCAGCGAGCTGCCGCCGTTCTTGTGCTGATAGCGCAGCATCTTGTCGGCAATGTTGCCCACAGAAGTCATGTTGCCTGCCAGAGCCTCCTGATATATCAGCGAAAATACGTTCTGCATATACAGTCTGTCGGCCGGGGCTACGGCAGAGTCGGGCATGATATCTGTTGGGGCATACCATGTGGTGTTGCCGTTGACGGTATACGGAAACACCTTCAGCAGCTTGCCGCGCCGCAAGTCCATCACGAGCTGTATGCGCGCGTCTACGTCGGCCACCTGGCGGTGAAATTCGTCGTCGTGCCCGTTGTAGTATTCGTTCAGGTAGGGGCCAATGATGTATCCGCCCATCATGTCGTTGAAGAAGGTGTTTATGGTGCAGTGGCGGGGCAGCTGCAGCCTGTCGCGCAGGGCGCCTCCCTTCAGTCTGAGCAGCGGCTCGCGGCTCCACTCGTCGGGCCACATAACGAAGCCCATCAGCACCTGTTCTGCCGTGTAGCCGCCGTAGTTTGCGCTTCCGCACAGCTTCTTCGTGAAGTCTATGGCGAGAGTCTGCAGCGGGCATACGCGGTTGTTGTAGAGAACATACAGCCGTCCGAACTTGTCGGCCGTCTCTTTGGGCAGTGCCGTTGCGCCGTGAGCCATGAACGTAGTGGCGGCAAGCAGCGCAAAGGTCATCATTCCCTTTTTCACTATGTCGCTGCGCAGTAGGTGGCGGTAAGGTCCCTTGGGGTCGATGAGCATCCACATCATTGCAATAAAGAGCAGGGCGTAGCCGCAGTAGGTTACGGGTATGCCCCACGGGTCGCGGTTGACCGAGAGCACGCTGCCGCGCATGTCGGGGTCGTAAGACATCTGATAGAGCCTTACAGACTTGTAGCTGAATATGTTGTTCATCGACACAAGTGCCTCTGTGGTCTTGTCGCCGTCTGTTACGGTGAGCCTTGTTACATAGTCGGCCGCGGCTTTTGTGCCGTCGTGATAGTGTATGTCGAACGACTTCAGCCTTAGCTTGAACGGCAGCGTGTGCCGTATGTCGCCGTCTTTCGTGCTGACCACATACGTGTCGGTTGTCTCGCCGAGCCGCAGTCTGACCGTGCCTTGCGATGCCGACACGTGGGTGAGCAGGGCACCGAGCAGTATCACGACGAACGAGCCGTGGAGCAGCAGCACCGACGCGCGCCTTATGCGCCTCTTCACGATATACGCCACGCCCGCTGCCGCCAGCAGTGCCCACATGACGGCAAACCACCATGAGCCGTATATGGCGTCGGCAACATAGTCGCTGCCCATGTATTTCTCTGTTATCGTGGCCGCAGCCATTATCGTTATGATGCTCACGTAAAGAGCAAGGAGGAAACGGGAAAGGGTCATGTATTTTTAGGAGTTAAAGGAGTTAGAAGTAGTTATCGCCAACAAGTTGGCTAGGAGTTAAAGTCAATAGTCTTGCTGTTTCTTTTCAACCACTACGCATTTGGATTTTTCACTTTTGTAAGACGGGAGTTAGAGTAGTTAAAGGAGTTAAAGTTAATAGCATTGCTCTTTAGGAGTCAAGGCAAAAATATTTATTGAATTACTTATTCACAATATTCAAAAGGAGTAAAGCCACAAGACATATGACTTTAACTCCTTTAACTACTCTAACTCCTTTAACTACAAAAAATCATATCGCCTGCAGGAACTTCACCACGGCGTCGCGGTCGGCTTTGCTGAGGTTGTAGAACTTTGCTGCCGAGGTGTATGCGTCGCTCTCCTTGCTGTAGGCATGCCACATTATGGCCTCTATCTCGTTGCGTGCGCGGCAGTCGTGCAGGCGGTCTTGCGCGCCGGTGTTAATCAGCGACAGACCGCGGCCCCACAGCGGTGTGGTGCGGCACCATGAACCGTGAATGCCGTTGATCATGTGCAGACGGTGCTGCACGAAGTCTGAGTAAGGATAAATCTTCTGGCGCGGATACTTAGGCAGCGGCTTGCCCTTTATCACGTCGGGCGTCCAGTAGTTGTCGTCGCCCGTTGTCCACGACGGACGGTGGCATGTGGCGCAGCCTATCTCCATAAACAGCTTCTTGCCGCGCTGCACATCAGGGTCGTTAAGGTTGCGGGCGCGAGGTATGGCCAGTCCGCGGTGCCACACCATGAAGGCGTAGAAGTTGTCGTTGCTCATCTCCGGCTCAAAGTTGTGCCACTGGTTGTCAAACTGGTTGGTACTTGGCGACAGCAGATTCTTCACGGCGTCGGCAATGCCGCTGTCAGTTCCGTCGGCATAATACGGCGACGTAGGGTCGTTCTTTATCGCAGCTATCACGTCCTGGTTCTTTGACATCGCCAAGGCCCATGCGTCGGTGGTGTAGAGCTTCGGGCGGTCAGGACGGCTCACGTTCGGAATGTTCCACATGGCGTTGGCTCCGGCGCCGTCCTGCAGACTGGCACGTGTCAGCGCATAGGTGTAGCGCTTTATCATCCCCGTGACGGGAGTGCCGTCGGCCAGCGCGCCCGGCGAAGTCCAGTTGGTGTAGTAGGCCGTAGATGCCCAGTCGTTGGCGGCCTTGTCCCACATGGCAGGGTTGAGCTCTATGTATTTAGCCTCCTCCTGATACTGCTTCTTGAGCGAGTCCTCGGGTATGGCGTCAATGAGTCCCGTGCCCATTATGCCTATTGTAGATTCCAGGCGCACGGCAATGTTGGTAGGCTTAGGGTCGGTGTTGAATGCATCCTGCGAAATGGTCACTTCGGGATATATGAGCTGATATTTCTCCCCGTCGGGAAACTCCGTTGCCGACAGTCCGCTCGGCATCGTACCTTCCACGGTTTTCCATGTCATGCTGATTTTGTCCTCGTCAACGGGCGGAAGAAACGGCGACACGGCCTGTGTCTGCGGCATGCCCGTTACCTCGCTGATGTAGGGGCCGTCGTTGCTGTTGGCTCCGTCTTCGGGATGATATATCACGAGCAGATAGCCGTTGCCGAAGCCGGCCTTGTACGACTCCTGTCGCTTGCCGTGTCCGTAGCCCGGATGGCAGTCGATGCACGACTTTCTGACCGATGCCGGCCCTAGGCCGTTGAACGGCGGAGTGCTCGTGTTGAAGTTGCGCTCAAAGAGCACCTCGCCGAGATGAAACTCACTTAGCAGTCCCATTTCGTCTACTATAGGGGCGTCGTCTTCATAGCAGCCTGCGCCTACGTTTTCGGTAGTGCCGAGCTTGCCGCCCGGATACCATTCGTCGGCCGAGAAGTTGCCCACATCCTGTCCGACATACTCAATGTCGCCCGTGTTCTCCGGCAGACGCTCATCGTCAGTGCAGGCCTGAAACGACAGGCAGGCACACGCCGCGAGGGCGGCAAAATGACAGTTTCTGATACTTATAAATTTCATAATATGCTGTTTTAAAATTATTTTGTCTTTGCTTTCTTTATCGGTTCAGCGATTGCTCTTGCCTTTCAGGCGTAAAGTTACGCCACGCAGACCGTGTGACGGCTTGCCGTGGCATAACTTCTAATAACCTTTAAAAAGTATTGTCAGTTGGCTGCAATCCATGTTGATGCTGCCGTCAGGCTTGCGTCGAGCGCTTCTATGGCAGCTATGGCGTCGGCCACACACTGAGCTTTGGGATTGTCAACAAAGGCAGTGCCGCTGTTCTGACATGCCGTAAGCTTATCGAGAGAGTTCTTTATGTTTGTCTCAACCGTGGCGGCAAGTTCCGGGTTATACTTTTTCAAGTACGCCATGATCGACTTGCTCTCGTTGCGGTTGCCCTCAACGCCGCCGTATATGCTGTTCTCTATGCTTATGATGTTGTCGTAGAAGTCATAGAAGGAGCGCTTGCTGTAAGGCGACTCAATGTAGTTGGGGTCTTCGCCGCTGTAGGCAAGTCCCATCTTCTGTGAGTACACTTCCTTTGCAATATTCTCGCATCCGCTCAGCAGGATGGTGCTTGCCACCTCGCGCCACATGGCATAAGTGCTTCCGGCCTGACCGGCGTTGAGCATGTTTGTGCCATAAGAGTTGTTGCCGCTGCCCACGGTACAAGGCAGTTCACACTCGTCTACGACACGTGTGCGCTGCTCTTCTGGTGCGTCGGCGTTCCATGATACGTTGAGCTGATAGCAGCGGTCGCGCAGGTCGCCGGCTACGGCTGTGGCATAAATCAGTTCTTCAAGACCTGTAACGTTTGTTGCCACCTTAACAAAATCAGGGTCGTCTTCAACGCCGCGCAGCTTCTCTATCTTGCGGTTGGCGCCGTCGCGGAAGATGATAAACTCAATGCCGTGGAATCCCAGCAGCTCCTGTCCCAGCTTGTTGGCTGCATAGGATATGCCGTCTTCGCCGTCCATGTTGGCCACTTTGTCGGTGTTCTTCAGCTCTGTGGCCAGTCCTTCCAGGTCGAGCGGCCATGTGTCGATGTGCGGGTCGATACCGAAGTCGGTTGCTGCGCCGAACAGGAATGCCTCGCTCTTTTCCCAATAGGCGCGCGCACTCAGGAATGTGGCGCAGATGTTGTCAATTTCAGTTTGCGTAACCGAGTTAGGGTCTGTCTTAAATTTCTCCTTAACGGCATACAGCTGTTCGTAAAGGCTGTTTGTCTCTGCTGCCAGATTTCCGTATGTTGAATATACAACGTCGTTTACATACACGCCTGCCGCCTCTTTCAGGAAGGCTTCTTTCTCTGTCAACGTACTGCCGTCGTCGATGTCGTCATCGTCGCTGCATGACGAAAAACCAAACATTACTGCTGCTCCGAGCATGAGTGCAAGGGGCAATTTAAAGATTTTTTCCATAGCTTACTTTGTTTTTATATTAATACTTGTATCGTTTCTTCTATACATTCAGAGTCTCCGGCTTCGTCGTCTTACAGGAAAAATCCCTGATATGCCACGCCTATCGACACCGAAGGCTCGTCGTTGTATTTTGATTTGAGGAATCTCTTTGAGTATTCGCCCTTCACGACAATTTGCGGAACAGGGTAGTAGTTGAGGCCTACGGCCATGCGGTTGCGGTCGGTATATTCGTAGTCGGCCTGGTCGGCGGCAGGAATGTATGAGTCGTAGTATTCATATCTGCCGAAGGCATACAGCTTCTGGTTCTTGTTTCTGAGTTTGGGTATCTGTGAGAAAATGTCATATCCGGCCTCGATGCCTGCCGCTACGGCATTCTTGCCTACGGGCGACTTCTTATAAGGCGCGCCGCTCGACACGAGGTTGCGCTTTATGGCGCTTATCTTCGATGCGTCGCTCACATATCCGTAGTCGGCGTTACCTCTTACAATCCAGTTGTGGCCCGAGTATGTGAAGTCGAAAGCTCCGATATATACGTTACCCTTAACCTTGTCGTTGGCCTTGCCTTCGCCTTCCATGTCGTGCGGATAAGTGTTGTGCATCGACTGTCCGTAGTATCCGCTAAGACCGATGCGCAGGCCCGGAATGGTGTAGTTGTCAATGCGTGCGGCAAAGCCATACTTGTTGGCCACCTTAAATTCGAATGGCGAACCGGCACCGTTCTGCACCCAGTTGTCGCGGTCGAACATGAAGGCGTCTAGTCCTGCGATGAACTGCAGCTCATAACGGAATTCGCCCGAGCGGCCCCAAAAGCTGATGCCTGTGTCGTGCCATGTGCAGGGAAGAATGGTAGATTCGCCTTCGGGGCGGTAGACTGTAAAGAAGTTTAGCGGCTCATGATGGGCGTTGGTAAGGCCTACGGGCACTACTATGTGTCCGATACGGATATTTGCCCAGCGTGCGAACGACTTCTGAATCCAGAACTGCTCCAGCTCCACCTCGCCGCCTTTCTCGGTTTCCTGTTCCCATTCGCCGGCCTCTTCAAACTCTTTCTCAACGGCACCGCCTGCTCCGCCGTGCTCAAACTCAATCTCGCTCGACATGCTCCAGCCCTTTCCGAAGTCGTAGCTTATGTATATCACGGCATGCGGAATGTCGAAGCGTCCGTGGCTCGGATCGTTCTTATACTGGCTTGCGTTAGAATAACGATAAACGTTGTCGCTGTAGAAGTTGCGTGTCAGTGCCACCTCGCCATATCCGCCAATGCTCAGGCGGTTGCCTTTGGCGTGCTGATACACGCTGTCGGCAGCCGAATGTTGTGCCTGCATCTGTGCGGAAGTGAACAGAATGGTTGCGGCACATGTCAGAAAAGTTTTTCCCGTTAAGTTCATTTATGTCTTATTTTTTGATTTTTCGATGCAAAGGTAATGGCTTGTTAAAATGTTTACAATACTTAAAAATCGGTAAAATAAGATTAAATGAATGTGCGTCTCTAATCACCAAAAAGGGTGATGGCCGGCCTGTTTTAATGCCTTGCACGGCACGATGAGCCATGTTTGGCAGCGTTAAGTGTGCTGGGGTGTGAAAACAGAGCGCCGCATATACCTGCAAATAGGTATATGCGGCGCTAATAATAAATGGGTATGCTGTCAGCCTCGCTATGGCTTAGGCATTGCTTGTCAGAGCATTACAGCTGTTTTTCGAGCCATGCAATGATGCCGTCGCAGGCATCTTCGATAAGGTCGAGAGCCAGCTCGAAGTCGGCATCGCCTCCGTAATAGGGGTCGGGCACGGTGTCGTATTGCGGATGACGGCTCATGAAGTCGGCCGTACACATTATCTTCTTGCGGTCGTCGTCGTTGCGTGCCACGCGGTTAAGGTCGGCCACATTCTGATGATCCATCGCGAAAACATAGTCGAAGCGGCTGAAGTCGGCAGGCTTAATCTGTCTTGCCCTGCTGCTCAGGTCGTATCCGCGGCTTGCTCCGTGGCTTCTCATGCGGCGGTCGGGCAGCTGCCCTTCGTGCCATGAACCGATGCCGGCAGAGTCTACCTCAATGCGTCCTGCCAGGCGCTTGTTGTCTTCGAGCTTATATTTCAGTATTGCCTCGGCAGCCGGAGAGCGGCATATATTGCCGAGACACACAAAGAGAAGAGACTTCTTGTCAACTGGTTTCATAATCAGAAAATAATCTTTGTTGTTGTATAGTGATGAAGATGAGCCGCGCATGGCTTATTTGTCAACTACCGGGCGGCGCTTTACCACTGCCGGATTGCCTGCCGCGAGCGAGTCGTCGGGTATGTCTTTAGTAACCACGCTGCCGGCAGCAATGATGCAGCGCTTGCCTATCGTTACGCCCGGACACACGATAACACTGCCGCAGAGCCATGTGTCCTCGCCTATGGTTACGGGGTAGGCGGTCTCTATTGTACCGCGGCGCGGCACGTAGTCCATCGGATGCTGCGGTGTGTATATCTGGCAGTTGGGGCCTATAAGCACGTTGTCGCCTATGGTAATGCGTCCTCCGTCGAGCATCACGCAGTTGTAGTTTACGAACACGTTGCGCCCCATGGTTATGCCGTTGCCGTGGTCGCAGTGGAACGGCGGGCACACCACGCTGTCCTCCGGTATGCCGGGTATGAGGTCTTCAATCATCTCACGGTAGCAGTCGTCTGTTATGGTGACTGTCTGCAGCCTGGCACACAGCTTCTTTGCGTGGTCAAGACTCTTGAATATCTCCGGGTCGGAGAAGTTGTAGAGCTGGCTGCTGCGCATTTTCTCAAATTCGGTCATGTGTCTTGTTGATATTTTGTTATAATGGAATATTCACTTTCTTGCCGTCCTTCTTTACTATAACGGCCGGATTGCCCACCACGGTGCAGTTGTCGGGCACATCCTTATATATAACTGTGGCGGCGCCAATCCTGACGTTGTTGCCAATCTTTACCTTGCCGAAAACCATCGAACCTGTGTATATGCTTACGTTGTCGCCTATGGTGGGGCGTCCGTCCTTGCCGTTGCCGAGCGTAACGAGGTGCAGGCAATAGAAGTTGCGGCCTATGCTGTCGGCGTTGAGATAGGTTGAATAAGAATGCTCTAGATGGCATCCTTCGCCTATCGACGGGCACGTTATGTGGAGCGACTTGTCCTCTGGCATGAGCCACTTGATGAACACGGAGCGGTATTCGCCAAGGCGATAATAAAACAGGTTGCGGAACACCTTCTGCCGTGTGCACACCTTAATAAAGGTGAGTATGCCGCCCTTGCCTTCTCCGTAAGGCTCAAGGTCGGCGTCAATGGTCTTCCTGAAGCGCAGATATAGCAGTATGTGCGGCAACATTCTCAACGTTGAGGCCGAGAGCAGGGCGCATTGTGTGTAAGGGTTCATGATGTTATCGTTTTATGTTAATAAAAACCGTAAATGGAATAAAGACGGCACTGCGATAATGACTTTACGGCTGAAATACTTATTTTCGTCCGAAGTCGGCCGGAATGTCTCCCCATTTGCGCGTGTCCCACTGGATGAGTTCCGTGCGGAACGTGTGCGTGCGCAGCCAGTTTTCGGCTCTTGCTATGACGTTATACAGCTGTGCGGTCTTGGCCGTGCGCTCCAGTTTTGTCTTGCACTGCATCTTCCTTACCCATGTTATGGCCGTGAAGCTGTCGCTATATATAGTCTTCTTGATGCCTTTCTGCTCCATAAGCGCCAGTGCATGCACGATGGCAAGGAATTCGCCAATGTTGTTTGTTCCGAACACCGGACCGTAATGAAACACCACAGCGCCCGTAGTAAGGTCGATGCCCCTGTACTCCATCTGTCCCGGATTGCCGCTGCACGCCGCGTCAACAGCCCATGCGTCAGCCTTAACTTCCAAAGGAAGAGGCAGTACTGTGTCATTACGATAATCTGGAGGATTACAGTTAGTTAATTCATAGTTCATAATAACTGGTATTTAGTGGAGCAGTTTATATTGAGCACCTTGGCTGATGAAATAAGATAAGTTGATATCATGAAAGATAAAGGAGTTAGAGCAGTTGAACAAAACTAAAATCACGCCTTGAAGGCATTTGACTTTAACTACTAAGCTCACACCGTGAGCGATAACTACTTTAACTACTCTAACTCCTCAACAATTATTACATTCGTTCAGGCATTTCAATTCCGAGCAGGCGCATGCCGTTCTTCAGAGTCTTGGCCACGTTCTTGGCGATGAGCAGGCGCAGAGCCTTCTCGTCGTCAGTGTCGGCGCCGAGGATGCTGAAGTCATGATAGAACTGGTTGAACTCCTTGGTCAGCTCGTAGCAGTAGTTGGCTATGCCGCTCGGGCTGTAGTCGATGCCGGCCTGGCGCACGGCAGCCTCATATTCGTTCATCTTCTGTATCAGTTCTGTCTCCTTGACGCTCAGGTTTACGTTGCCGCTGAATGCCTCGGGCACTGCTATGCCCTGAGCCTCGGCCTTGCGCAGGATGCTGCGTATGCGGGCGTAAGTGTACTGGATAAATGGACCTGTGTTGCCGTTGAAGTCGATTGACTCTTCTGGATTGAACAGCATGTTCTTGCGGGCGTCAACCTTCAGGATGAAGTATTTGAGCGCACCCATACCTACCATGCGCGAAACCTCGGCACGCTCCTCGTCGCTCATGTCGGCAAACTTGCCCAGCTCTTCGCTTGTGCGGCGTGCGTCGTCTATCATCGCTGCTATCAGGTCGTCGGCGTCAACCACCGTTCCCTCGCGGCTCTTCATCTTGCCGTTAGGCAGTTCTACCATACCGTAAGAGAAGTGGACAAGCTCCTTGCCCCACTTGAAGCCGAGGCGGTCGAGCAATATTGACAGCACCTGGAAGTGATAGTTCTGCTCGTTGCCCACAACATAAATCATCTTGTCTATAGGATAGTCGTTGAAGCGCATCTCTGCCGTACCGATGTCCTGAGTCATATACACCGATGTGCCGTCAGAGCGGAGCAGCAGTTTCTGGTCGAGGCCCTCGTCAGAGAGGTCAGCCCATACGCTGTTGTCTTCCTTGCGGAAGAAGAGTCCCTTCTCGAGTCCTTCCTCCACCTTTGCCTTACCTTTCAGGTAAGTCTGCGACTCGTAGTATATCTTGTCGAAGCCTACGCCAAGAGCCTTGTAAGTCTCGTCGAATCCGGCGTAAACCCATGAGTTCATCTTCTCCCACAGTGCGCGCACCTCGGGGTCGTTGGCTTCCCATTTCACGAGCATGTCGTGAGCCTCCTTTATCAGCGGAGCCTCGTCCTTGGCCTTCTTCTCGGCCTCCTCGTCGGTCATGCCCTCAGCCTTAAACTTAGCCTCAAGCTCCTTAACCTCCTCGCGGTAGTGCTTGTCGAAGGCCACATAGTAGTCGCCAATCAGGTGGTCGCCCTTCTTTCCGCTTGTCTCGGGTGTCTCGCCGTTGCCCCATTTCAGCCATGCCAGCATCGACTTGCAGATGTGTATTCCGCGGTCGTTCACGATGTTGGTCTTTACAACGCGGTTGCCGTTTGCCTCCATAATCTGTGCAAGGCTCCAGCCCAGCAGGTTGTTGCGCACGTGTCCCAGGTGGAGCGGCTTGTTGGTGTTGGGCGATGAGTATTCTATCATCACCAGCGGAGCGTCGGCTCCGGCCTTGCGCTCGCCGTAGTGCTCGTCGGCGCTGATGGCGTTGAGCAGCTTGATCCACGACTGCTGTGCCAGCACGAGGTTAAGAAATCCCTTGACCACGTTGAAGCGCTCAACGTGCTCGCAGTTTTCAACAAGCCAGTTGCCAATGGCCTCGGCCGTAGCTTCGGGCTTCTGTCTTGATATCTTTAAGAACGGAAAAACCACCAGGGTAAGGCTACCCTCAAACTCGCGTTTTGTCTTCTGCAGCTGAACCATGTTCTCTGTGATGTCGGCTCCGTAAAGCTCCTTCACGGCCTTTATCACGCTGCTGCTAATCTCACCTGCTATATTCATTTCTTTAGTTTGTTATTTCTCTTTCATCTTTTTGCTTTGCAAAGGTAAGCAATTTGTTTGAAAATAAGAACTATACGCGGCATGAACAATAAAAAATAAGGGCAAACCGTTTGCCGCGTGAGCCGAAATCTGCCGCACGGCATACAAAATACGCTCTGATGTTGCCGCCGGCCGTGGCGTTCGGGCGTCATGGCGCAGACCGGTTATGCGCCTGCGGTTATGCTGCGGCTTGACGTGATGTGTAAAATAATTTTACCGTTCGCCGTCCGTTTGACGCTCTCAGAGCAGCAGTGCTCTCCGCTGCAGCGTGGTTTTGCCGTAAAAATGGCGAAAAATGAACGTTTTGTGTAATGTGTTGATATGCCGTGATTTACGCCGGTTGCGTGCCGCCTTGCGGTTTTCTGCTTGCCGTTATACGGCTGTTTGCGCTGCAAAAGGTGCCCTTTTACAGTGCGAAAACATGCCTTTTGCATGCTGAAAGGCATGCTTTTGGCTGCCGAAATCATAAGTTTCGGCGGCTAAAAACTGTCGGAAAGTAAAGAAAAGTTAATTTATTGCATGGTATAACGTATGCCTGTTAACATACATTATACTTTGTTTTTCTGGATTGAAAAATAATTTTGTCCTGACTTTTTACCGTTTCCCGTATGCCTTAATCTCCGCTCATGGCATGCAGGATTGCCCATATAACACTTTCTGTGAGTCATATTTCCAACGCGTGTCATGGCCATTGGCATACCATGAAGCCATATCGTGGCGGATGGTATGGCTTAAAACTCCTCACAGTCGAGACACTCTCTTATTATGTCCATGTCGAAGCCGCGGCCCATGGCAAACCTTATCAGTTTGGCGTTAAGCTCATATTCGCTTGCCGCCTTTATCGTCTTGCGCTTGCTCTGCAGCAGGGGGCGCAGCACGGCGATGTATTCTTCGGCGTCAACCTCACCGAGCGCGCCTGATATTATGTCGCGCGGTATGCGCTTCATCATCAGCGCCTGTTCCACCTTTCGGCGTCCCCATTTGTTGTATCGTATCTTGTCGCGCACGAAGAAGCGGCAGTAGCGCTCCTCGTCGATATACTTTTCGTCAACAAGCCGCTGCATTATGCGTTCCTGCACGTCGTCGGGCAGCTGCCAGCGCGCCATCTTCTCGCTCATTTCGTGGCGGCAGTGCTCGGCTGCGGCGCACATGGCCGACAGTTTGAAGAATGCCTCCTGTTCTGTTATCTGTTTCATCTTTTTGTCATGTTGTGCCGGCACTGCCGGTTCTGTGTATGTTGCCGTGTTGTCTGTTTGTGCTATTTTGCCTTTACGCCTTTACGCCCTTTGCCATGCGTTGCTTGCCGTACATGTCGCTGCGCAGTTCTACTGCCGTCATGCCTTCGGCCCGCATCATGCGGCAGGTGTCGTCGGCGTATATCGGGTTAATCTCAAAATACAGCCGTCCGCCCTTGCTAAGCGTCTGCACCGCAAGGCGCGTTATGGCGCGATAGAACAGCAGCGGGTCGGCGTCGGGCACGAATAGGGCCGTGTGAGGCTCATGTTCCAGCACGTTGACGGCCATGTCCTTCTTCTCTTTTTCGCAGATATATGGCGGATTGCTCACTATCACGTCCCATTCGCCTTCAGGCTTTGCGTTGAGCGCATCCAGCTTTACGAAGTTTACGTTGGCGCCTAGTTGTTGTGCGTTCTCGCGTGCCACGTCGAGCGCATCGGCTGAAATGTCCCACGCCGTAACCTTACTTTCCGGCATGTCGAGCTGCAGCGTTATGGCTATGCAGCCGCTTCCCGTGCCGATGTCGAGCACCTTCGGGCTGGCCGAAGCCTTGCTGTCGGCTGTTATCCACGCGCAAAGCTCCTCGGTCTCGGGGCGGGGTATGAGCACACCTGGGCGCACATTAAACCACCGGCCGCTGAATTCGGCACGCCCGAGCACATACTGCACAGGCTCGCCCTCAGTCAGACGCCCGAATATCTTGTTCAGTTCTGCAGTCTTTTCTGCCGTCATCTCTTCAACGGCTCCGCACTGGATGTCGGCCTTCGACAGTCCGAAGCAGACATCTAGCACATAGTCGGTAATGGCACGCGCCTCACCGTTGCCATACAGCGGTTCGAGTGTGCGCCACAGTTCACGGTATGTCATTCTTCATTCTCCTTTCCTTCATCTTTGCGTGCGCGCTTTTTCTTCGGCAGTCGTCCGCTCTTGCGCAGCGCCTCCGATATTATCCATTGCAGCTGTCCGTTGGTGGAACGGAACTCGTCGGCAGCCCATTTCTCTATGGCTGCCATCGTCTCTGAGTCCACACGCAGGACAAAGCTCTTGGTGTTGTTGTCTTTCTTCATCTTCTATGTTTGCGGGTTTGCGTCCGGCGGCCTTACGGCTTGCTGCCGTTTATGCCCGTATTGTGTCTTTATCTTTGTTCAGCGAAGCCCTGTATTCGGGCGAGCGGTAGTACAGATAATAGCTCATGTAAGAATGAAACACTTTGTATATGAGCAGAATCAGCAGTGCGAACCAGTCGTTCATATTCTTTATCATCACAGAAATCATGCCTTCATAGCCGTTGGAAATCAGCGATACAATCATTATAGTGACGACATATCCTGCCAGGCTGGTGATTATGCCTGCCGTGATAAACAGCCATCTGCTGCGCAGATACAGTCTGTTGGACCATGAGCCGAGCGTAATCTCGCGTTTCAGCGGCTTTCCGCGCAGCCATGTGAAATAAGCCCCATAGCCTAAGATGCCTATGGCTATCAGACTCATAATAATCAAAATCATCGGCTCCGGCATTCCTTCAATGGCCATACATGCAATGATGAACAGCACAACGAGCAGTCCTATGCCGATATGTATTTTGCCATAAAGCCTTGCGCTGCAGCTGTATTTCGTTATGCTTATGCTGCTTAGATATTGTTTAATCATGTTTCATTCCTCTTTGTTTGCCGTATAATCAATATCAGTCGACCTTCTTCCGCGATGCTTCGGGTGAGCGGTAATATTCGTAGAAGTCGACGTATGACTTCAGAACTTTATACAAAACCAGGATAAACATCCAACCGAAAGTGGCCAGTTCTTCAGATAATCTCTGGATGGTAAGTCCGTCAATGCCGTCGTCTATGAATGTTAGTAGCGCCGTGAAGACAAATATCAGCAGAAAGCCTGCCGCAATGCCAACCGGCATATACAGTTGTCTGTAGCGCAGGTACATGCGGTTGCTGAAGCCTCCAAGCGTAACCGTGTCGCTTATGGCACCCTTGCGGAATGCCCAGCGGTAGATGCCCGTGCCCACCATCAGTAGGAGTACGATGTATGAAAGTATCGTTGTGCCGTTATACCAGCAGTCAATCTTCCAGCAGCGCAGCAGCCAAAGGGCTGTCAGCGGCAGGCCGAGACATACATTGACCTTGCCCGACAGCTTTGGCGAACGGCTGAATTCCATTTGTTGTTTCTTGCTTTTCTTCTTTAGCATGTGATGGGTGTTATGGGAGATATGGGAGTTATGGGAGCTATGCCGTCGGCATGACAGCGCGCTCCCAATTATGAATTCTTAATTGTGAATTATGAATTATATCAGTGGTTCAGCGTTCCGGTGTTGATTACGGGCTGTGCCGTATCGTCGCCGCAGAGCACAACGAGCAGGTTGCTCACCATGGCTGCCTTCTTCTCCTCGTCGAGTTCCACTATCTCCTCGTCCGAAAGCTTGTCGAGAGCCATCTTCACCATCGACACGGCACCCTCAACAATCTTCTCGCGTGCGGCAATAACTGCCGTGGCCTGCTGGCGGCGCAGCATCACAGCCGCTATCTCGGGAGCATAGGCCAGATAGTTGATGCGGGCCTCAATAACCTCAATACCTGCCATTGCCAGGCGCTCGTCAATCTTGGCTTCAAGTTCCTTGTTTATCTCGTCGCTGCCGTCGCGCAGAGTCAGTTCGCCGTTGTCCTGCTCGCCGTCGTCGTAGGCATACTGCCCGGCCACCTGTCGCAGGGCGGCGTCAGCCTGTATGCGCACAAACTTCTCGAAAGCGTTCATTATGTTGGCTGTCTTTGCACTTGCAGCAGCAGCGTCGCCGGCGGCCTTCGACTCGGCCATGGTCTGAGCATCAATCTCGAACATAGCCTTGTATGTATCTTTCAGCTTCCACACCAGCACCATACCGATCATCACCGGGTTGCCCGTCTTGTCGTTCACCTTTATAGGTTCGGCGTCGAGGTTGCGTGCGCGCATCGACAGCTTCTTGGTGGTGATAAACGGATTAATCCAGTGGTAACCGGGCGTGTTGAACGTACCGCGGTACTTTCCGAAGAACATCATCACGCGCGCCTCGCCCGGCTCAACCTTTACGAAACCGCAGCTGACGATGATATTGACAATGAACAGTATGCCGCCTGCCACGCCTGAAGCTATGGCCGTGGCGCCACTGAATATCGTGGGCGAAAGAGCAATCAGACCTACCGACGCAATGTAGAGAAACAGGTTGAGAACGAGCATGCCGATGCCGTTGAGTGTCATACCTTTGAAAATGAATTCCTTGTTTTCCATAAATAAGGTGTTTTTTGGGTTATAAATAAGAGTTTATTATGATATCAAAATGATATTACAAAGATAAGCGTTTTTGGTCTTATGTCGTATAGAAAGAACCGTATTTTTAAGATTTTTTTATAAACCTGCAGCGCCTCAGGAGTGAAGTAAAGGAGGAATCTTGCGCCGGTAAATTTCTGTTTCTCGTTCACTTGAAGTATATTTGCAGCATGGAACAGACTGAAAAAGACAAAATGTATATGCGCCGGTGCCTTCAACTGGCACGCTGCGGACGGCTTACGGCAAGGCCAAACCCTATGGTGGGGGCCGTTATTGTGAGCGAAGACGGCCGCATAATAGGCGAGGGATATCATATAAGATGCGGCGAAGGCCACGCCGAAGTGAACGCCTTTGCGTCGGTGAAGCCGCAGGATGGGGCACTGCTCAGCAAGTCGACCATGTATGTGAGCCTCGAGCCATGCTCTCATTACGGCCGCACACCGCCGTGCGCCGACCTCATTGTGAGCAAAGGCGTAAGGCGCGTGGTGGTAGGATGCGTAGACCCCTTTGCCAAGGTGAAGGGCCGCGGCATACAGAAGTTGCGCGACGCAGGCATAGAGGTTACGGTGGGTGTGCTTGAGAAAGAATGTCTTGAGCTGAACAGCCGTTTCATGACGTTCAACACTCACAGCCGTCCTTATGTGACACTGAAATGGTGTCAGACGGCAAACGGTTTTATCGACGACAACTTCAGGCCTGTGGCATTGTCAACACCGTTCACCAAGATGCTCGTGCATAAGCTCAGGGCGGAGCACGACGCCATACTCGTGGGCCGTGTTACGGCGGAGCGCGACAAGCCACAACTTAACGTAAGACTATGGGCGGGACGTGACCCGATGCGCATAGTCATCGACCGCAACAGGCCGTTTGCGCCCGAAGCCGACTTCAGCAAGCCTATTGTGCCGCAGCTGATGAAATGGCTTTACGGTCAGGGCGTTCAGTCGCTGCTGGTTGAAGGCGGAGCCGAAACCCACCGGAGTTTCCTCGCCGATGACGGATGCTGGGACGAACTGCGCGTAGAAATATCGCCGCGCACCGTCGGCGGAGGCACAGCCGCACCGCAGATACCTGCCTCGGCTGAGCTGTGCGACCGCAAGGAATACGACGGAAATATAATTCTTACATACAGGCATGTTTAGAGCCGGTTTCTGATATGTGGTCTTTTATAAGCTAAAAGGCCACATATTGTATTCTGAAAGGTGTCCTTTTGCATGATGAAAGGATACCTTTCAGAATTTGTTTTAGGTCAACCGAAATGAGAAGTGCACACCATGTGGAAGTCAACTCTAATCAGGAGAAAGCCAGCTTGAAGTCAACCTAAGTCAGGAAAGGATAAAAACATGGTGTAGAAGCGGTGTGTGATGAGTTGAAAAAACAACTCGTCACATCGTATGTCTCTGTATATCATGTAGATATGTTGAGATGTGACGAGTGACGAGTTTTTTGAAAAAACTTTTTTATGTTTAACCCCTATTTTTCTGTTTGGTCCAAATCGGTCATTTTGTTTCGGCCGTATCGCTGTTTCGTCCTGAACGGATGAAAGCATCGGTTTGCTTGTATAGTTAGACCTTATGCGGCTTAATGGCCGATTGGAAATTAGTTTTAGTGGCCCCGGTCGGCATTGTTCTTGTTGTGATGTTCCTGCCGGGGCGGCCGCCTTAATGCGGCTTCGTCTGCCTTATGCAGCCGTTGTCTTGCACGGCATGCATCAGAATGTCATTCTCAGGGCAGCATATACGTTGCGTCCCGGAGCGTTGATGCCCGACGAGAACACGCGGTACTGGGTGTCGAGGATGTTCTCAACGCCGGCCTGCAGCGTCAGACTCTTGTTAAGGTTGTAGCTGCCCTTTATGTTGAGGGTGAACCATGCCGGCATGCCTTCGCCGTCGGCACCTTTCACGGTGGCGTAGTCGATGTTGTCCTCGCCGTCCATGTTGTAGTCGTCAACCGACTTCTTGCCGTTGTAGAGGGCATACATATCGAAGCGTCCCTTGCCGTCGGCGGTCAGCAATGCTGCTCCCACGCGTCCGTAGATTGGCGGAATGTGGTCGAGCGGCTGCTTCTTTTCGCCGCTCAGAATGCGGCCGTAGGTATAGTTGAACGAAGCATAAAGCTCGGTCTGTCTTGTCGGTGTGGCGGTCAGGCTTGACGAAAAGCCCCACAATACGGCCGTCTTGGCGTTGGTGTATGTGTAGACGTCGCACATCTCGCCCTGATATTCCATCTGGCTTTCGCCCATGAATGTGCCGCGCGCCGTGGTTATGGCGTCGAAGTAATAGGTGCCGTATACAACGTTCTCCCATGTCAGCACGTTGTCAATGTGCTTTGTTATGTTGAGGTCAACCGACACTGTCTTCTCCGGCCTGATGTCCTTGTTGGGTATTGTAACGGTGCTTACCTTAGAGTCGAACACCTTAGATGTGTTGTCGATGTTGGGCACGCGGTAAGCAGTCGATGCAGAGAGGGCGATTTTCCATGTCTTTGTGGGCAGCCAGTTCATGCCTATCGCCGCGCTGTATGTAAGGTTGTTCTTGCGCTGACTGTCGCCGCCGAAGAATGGGAACTCGTCAACGTTGAGCACGCTCGAATAAGTGGTGGCGTAGCCGAGGCGCACTCCGTCGTGCATGCTCCACTTCGGACTGATGTTCCACACGTGTGTGGCAAATGCCTCGATGGTGTGCATGCTGTTGCTTCCGTCGGGATAGCGTGTGGTGTTGTATGATGTTTCGCCTGTCAGCACGTTCTCGGTATTGGCGGTAGACTTGAGGAAGCTCAGCGTTCCGTCTATTCCGAGATGCAGCTTGTGGTTGTCCATAAACTTAATCCAGTCGGTGTTGAGCGACACGATGTTCACGTTCTCCCAGTTGTTGTAAAGCTCCTCCTTCTGGAACTTTCGGTCGTGGCGGCTCTCCTTCACGTTCTGATATGCCACGGCCATGTGCACTCTGTCGGCTCCGAGCTGGTTGCGTCCGTCGTAATGGTAAGCAGCGAGGAGTCGGAACTGCGGTCCGTAGTACCACTCTGCAAACTTCGGGCGCAGCTCGCCGTCTTTCACCTCCGTTACGCTCAGACGGTCGTAGCGGTTGAAGTTGTTGGTGTTAGACAGCTGAAAATTAATCATGTGCTGGCTGTTGGCGTTGGGCTTGTAGAGCAGCTTCTGCATGAAGTCATACTGAAGGTAGCCCGAGCGCTTCTGCAGCTGCGGCTTGTCGTTATATAGCATTATGTCGTTCTTGCCGTCCTGCGGCTGTACGTATATGTTGCTCTCGATGTAGTTGTCGTCGTCTGGCAGGAAGGGGTTGCGCGTTGTTCCGGCACGTAGGTCGCCGAAGTTGCTGAACGTGAACGACGTGAGCGATGCAAACTTCTCCGTTCCGTAGTTGAAATCAACGTGCGCCGTGCCTTCCTGATTTGCGCTGCCATACCTAAGCACTGCATGCCCTTCGCTTGTGTGTGTCTGTCCGTCGGCGGCAAGGGTAGGCGAGAGCGTGTTGAAAGTGATTGTTCCGCCAAGTGCGTCAGAGCCGTAGTTGAGCGACGACGGACCGAAAAGCACCTCCATGTTCTTCAGCGCAAACTGGTCAACGGTGAGGCAGTTCTGCAGGTGTCCGCTTCTATATATAAGGTTGTTCATCCTTATGCCGTCGACAACGAGCAGTATTCTCGATGCCTCAAATCCTCTCAGGATAGGGCTTCCGCCGCCCTGCTGGCTCTTCTGCACGAGCACCTGTCCCGTTTCGCTGAGCAGGTCTGCAGTCGACTGCCTGTTGGCATAGTCGATAAAGCTCTTCGGCACGCTCACAACGTGCTGCGGAGTGTTGATTTTGCGTGTCTGCTCTCTGTTTACAGACACAACAACCTCCTGCAGGTTGACAGAGCGGAATGTGTTGACGCTGTCGGCCGTGTTTGCCTTAGCCTTTGTCGTGCAGCCTGCAATGATGCACGCAACCGCAATAATAGTCTTCTTCATGTCGGTGATTAATTTCTTAAATTGCTGTTATCCTGTAATATTATAATTGTAAACGCTGTTGCTGTTTTTGCTGCCAACAGATTTTGTCTTTATGGAGCAATGTTTCAGACAAAATAAAACCGTTATCTGATGTAACGGTCCTATCTGATTAAATAATAATGCTTATTTGTCTTGTTAATACTCTTCGTCTTCATCAAAATATGAGTTTCTTGGATCTGATGGAAGCGGGTCCATATTGTCAATACTGCTTCCGCTAAGGATGTTCTCCGACTCTATCTGTAACACTTGAATTGAGGGTGAAACGTATTCTTTTTTCATCTTCATAATTTAAATGTATTTTTGATTCGGGTGCAAAGATACACAATATGTATGCAATAATACAAATGGAACATATTTTTTTAATGTTTATTATTTAATTTGGCCGGTAATCGTCAATATTTTATGATTTTTATAGTAAAAATATGGGTGAAATGCCTATTAAGCATAATGAAATAATGTTATAAAATCAAGAATCCGTCTTTCCTGTATGCTGCCTTCTTGATATAAGTCAATTCTTTCTATATGCTACGAATGTGTTGTTTTATTTATCAAAATAATAGTTCTATTTTTCAGATATGGCAAAATATTGGTTGATATAGCTTACAAATTGTAAGAATTGATGTTAGTCAATTATTTTGTATTTGTTGACATGATTGTTTAAAAGTTTTTAAAATAGAACAAAAAACGGGAAATTTATTAATTTATGCCAAATATAATCCGAATTATTTTTTAAATTGGCTACAAATGTATAATTTTGCACACACATCAGAGAAACAGATAATAGATTATTTGATGCAAAAACTTATATAAACAGAAATAAAGGTATTATGGTTAGAAAAAGATTGACAGGATTAGTGGCGCTTCTGCTGCCGTTCGTGTTCATGCAGGCACATCTGGGCCGCGAGAAGAACGTTGACGACAAGAAGCGTTCGAAGATGGAACGTGCTGTTTCCACATTACCCGATTCTGCTTATGAACAGGTGAAAAAGGAGGATTTGTTGAATGATGAGGTCTACATCAAGCTTGCGCGCGACGGATGGTTCCCGCAGGAAATAACAAGGATTATGGACCGATACATAAAAACGAATCGTGGAAAGGTGCGCGGTTCGCGCGAGTATGGTATGTATGCCAAGCAGTGGCTTCCTACTTTTGGCCACATGCCGGGCAGCGACTCTATCTATCAGTTTGTGGATACGGCTTATTACGGCGAGACAATGAAGTCGGTTCGTCGCCTTTATTCAAAACAGCTTGAGACATATTATCCCGAAATACCTTATACGCCTGAAGACAGGATGAGGGGTATACGTAATCCCGGCTACTTCCGCCCCGTGCAGCAGAAGCCCTATACGGGCCGTGTGCACTGGATAGTAGTGCATCCTACTGACCCTGATGCCTTGATGGTTATCCCTGACGGAGGCGGAATATTCCGTACGGATAATCTTGGCAAGACATGGGACTGCGTTACGGACAGAATACCCGACCGTGAGTTCCGCAAGATCTGCTCACATTCGGCTATACCCGTAGATCCGGATGACTGGAACCATTTCTTTGCCTTCATGAAGAACGGCAGCAGTAGTGCTGTGTATGAAACTACGGACGGCGGACAGAGCTGGACCAGGGTGCAGGGCGCTACGCATAAGTCGTTTAAGCGCGGCTATGCCTTTAAAGATGCGTCGGGAAAACTGAAGTTTATCGGCGCAATACAGTCTGGCGCGAATTATCTCGGCAGTCAGTTGTGGTACAGCGAGGACAAGGGCGTCAACTGGAAGCAGATTGTGCTGCCGGATAACCTGAAGGAGACACACCCTGAGACAGGAATGAAGGGCTCGTTCTTCCAGAACTTTGCCTTCCATCCCACAAACCGCAACATTATATATATACCGACATCACGCAGTATATATTACTCTGAAGACGGACTTACCCCGAAGAGCGACGGAAGCTTTGACATAAAGCGCATGACGTTCGACGTGTATAATCAGGACGGAACAGAACTGCGTTACAGTCAGGTGAACGAGTTCCCGTTTAAGGCTACAACTCAGAGTTTCCTTGAAGTGAATCCCGACAACCCGTTGCAGATGTGGTTTGCAACAGCGTCGCGTAACGTCAGCTATGGCGTATATTCTGCTGTTTACCGTTCAGACGACGGCGGAAAGACATGGCGCACGCTGCAGGAGCCTATAAATGGTATCGGCAGCGGACTGGCCTTCGGAAACGAGTCGCCATGGGGCTGGCTCGGCGGATTTGGCGTAAACTTTAAGGATCCCCAGTGGCTCTACGGATGCTCAATGAGTTCTGCAATAAGCAGTGACGGCGGACATACGTTCAGAGAGTTCGGATGGGGTAACCGCCTTAAGGCTCTGGCCGACAACGGACAGTACTATACAACTACGAGTGCACGTCATAATGCAGACAACCACTGCATCGTGTCTCACCGCAGCGGACGCGTGTTCCGCGGCTCTGATGCGGGACTTTTGGTAAAGGATAAGGACATAAACAATCATGAGTGGACAAACATAAACAGCTCGATGGGCAATCAGCTGCACTATTCTATTAAGGTAAACGAGTTTGGCGACCAGACAATGCTTGGCAACACGCAGGATGTGGACGCTCAGACATACCGCTACGGACGCTGGGGCAACTGGCGCGGATATGAGGGTACGGAAGCCTTCCTTAATCCTTATGCCGGCACATGCTATTTCTCTGGAAGCGGAGGCGGAGGCCTTGAAGGCGTATCGCTCAGCTCTTGGTATGAAGGCTATTCGATGGCTGATGTATGTACAGGCTACTGGTATCTGATTCACAATCCGGGAAACAATGCCCAGTCGTTCTTCCGTATAGAGGACTTCGGCCGTAAGACGATAAACCTGTCTGCAAATACAGTGGATGAGACCGGTGCGGGAACGGGTGCGCGTGATTTTGCGATAACACGTGACGGCGACAAGCCTACACTGTTTGTGCTGAACACCAACCACACAATTGTCAAGTCGACAGACAATGGCAATACGTTTGAGACTGTCAAGGTGATCGGTTCCAACGGCTCTAAAGTTCCGGCTAAGTTTACTAATGCCTGGATTGCTGCTGATCCGAATAACAGCAACGTTATATATGTTGCACAGACCGGAAAGGTGCTTAAATATGATCTTACAACAGGAGACAGCGAAAACCTCTCGCAGGGTCTGCCGTCAATTTCGTGTGACGATATATTCTTCCATGAGGGAACAGGAGACCTGTATTTCTTCAGCTCTTCGTCAGGTATATATCTGCGCGACCACAATACTGGCCAATGGTCGTTGTGGCTTAAGGGATATAATCCGCTTTCGGCAAAGCGTCTTGCCTTGAACTATACCACCCAGGAAATGGTGATAGGCGATTACGGACGTGGCGTGTGGGTGGCTGACCTTGAGCATCCGGCTGACCGATACTTCAAGAACGGCTTTGCGCTGAAAGAACTTTCTAATGTCAACGGACGCCGTACATTCGGAATTGATACAAAGTGGACTATTCCGCTTTACTATGACTATACATGGTATGTAAACGGAACAGACGTGAACAATCCGTATCAGTATTTCACGTCTAACCTGAAGGACGGAGACAGAGTTAAGCTGAAGCTGACCCTGCGCGAGTCGCCGGACGTAACAACTGAGTCGGCTGAATATACAGTCAAGTCGTCTTCGGCAAAGGCAACGGCTGTTGATTACACTCCGAAGCCTGGCCAGGCTCTTTACAGCAACGGTAGCGGCCGTATTGACTTGGGAAATGTTGACTACTTCTTTAACGACTTTACTATAGACTTCTGGATTAATCCGGAGAACGACGGTGTCATTCTGTGTAACCGTCCTGTAGAGCAGCAGCGCGATACGCGCGGATGGGCGTTGCTCCTGGATCAGGGCAAGCTGAAGTTCCGCTATGCGCCAGCACAGCTGTTCGACCGTGCAACATACGACACAAACGAGACTCAGCAGACCGACCTCGTAGGCGGAGCGCTGACTAAGGGACGCTGGTCGCATGTAGCCTTGAGCGAAGACCGTGACGGAAATGTTACATTATATATAAATGGCAGCGAGGTGGCTTCGGCTCCGCGCATAGTGCAGTGGGCTCCGCTCAACAGTGCTGTCAACCTGTCGCTCTTTGCCGACGGATTTGAGAGCATGGCGATGAAGGGAAGTGTAGACGAACTGAAGATATGGAACCGTGCGCTCAACGCGAACGATGTTAAGCGCGCCATGTTCTCTCATGACACATCGGAGGCTGACGCTTTGGTTTACTACAACGACTTCAATGCCGGAGCGCTTGACAAGGAGCATGAGCTCTTCTCGCGTGCAGGAATGGCTCCGCGTACTCAGGCCGTTACTTCTTATGTGAAGATGCCGGTGGCTGTAGGTGCAGTCAAGTCAGAGGTGAAGACTCCTCAGGGACGTACAGCCTATGACACAGGCAACGGTACTGCGATATATCTTACGCCTTCGGGCGATCAGTCGCCTGAATTCGGTGTCTATCGTTATGCAAACCTGCATCCGGACAGCATGGGTGTCAACACTCAGTATTATGTTGCTGCTTCCGAGGTGTTCCAGATACGTCCGTTCTCTGATGCCGGTCAGCTGACTCTTGATATAGAGCTGCCTCTGTCATGGCATAGCGGAAAGCAGTATCAGCTCTATGCCTGCGGCTTGTATGAAGACCAGAAGGTGTGGATGAAAGTGGCCGACATGGAGGCTGGCGAAAGCGGAAAAACGCTTGTTGCCAAAGGCGTGAAAGCTGCCGGACTGGCAGACAAGATGCTTGCCGTGCTTGAGAATAAGGCTGCGGTAGAGCCTTCGCTCGTCGGAAACTGGGAAGGAAACGAAATCGACGTTTATGATCAAAGCGATGTTTCATATGATGTAAATGCGCGCCTTGTAGGCGGAATGAATGAGCCTGAAGGAATTTATGAAATCAGCTCGAGAACAGGACTGTTCAAGGTTGCTGATAACATGAAGTTTGTCAACGGCAAGGCTGTGGCTAAGTTGCAGCTTGACGTAGAAATGCTGAAAGGTAGCAAGACTCTTAAGGATACCATCGAAAGCAAGAACGGTACAATGGTGCCGCTGGTGATCACTGTAAACAACAAGATGCTGCCACAGGATCCGGGTAAGGCCATGACATTTACAAGTGGCGGAGCAGTTGTGCAGTCGTCTCAGATAAGCGGAAGTCTTAACGGACTCAACAATGTCACCATGATGGGATGGGTGCGTGTAGACAACGAGGATATGCTCAAGAGCGTTAAGCCTCTGATATTCTTCCGCGGCAGCAACGGTGGAGTTTGCGGAATCCATATTGCAGACAAAAACCTGCGCTTCCACTGGAATGACGGATATTACGGATGGTCTACCACACATTATTTCAAGTCTACGGATGTAGGCCGCTGGATGCATGTGGCACTTGTGGCAGCTTCAGACGGATTCCATGTATATCTTAACGGAGCAGAGTATTTCCGCTCGACAAGCGTGCCTACTGCCAAGATAAATTCGGCATTGCTTCTTGGACAGAACTATCAGGGCGACAAGTGGTTTAAGGGTGCCATTGACCAGGTGATGTTGTGGAGCCGTGCGCTCTCGTCTGACGAGATACGCAAGTATATGCTGAACAATCCGCGTCTTGACGAGCCGGGTCTGGTGTCGTTCATCGATATGGATCATACGAACGAGGACGGAAAAGTTTATGATGTTGTTACGGGCACTCAGCTCACTCTGTATGGAACAACGTCTAACGAAGACTTCTCTCACATGCCATATCACCCCACTGCTACGTTCAGCCAGAACAGTCAGGATACAGAGGCAGGTCAGGCCGTTCATGTGGCAGCTCCGCAGGGAGTAAGCGCAAGCTTCGGCATTGGCGTGATGAACGGAACACCTTATAACTATGCAAATGCTGACCATGCAGAGCTTACGCCGCTGAGCAACTCGTTCTATACGTTGACCATGAGCAAGGCGTCGGTGTTCTCATCTGGCCAGAAGGCAACAGTAAGCTTCGCAATGCAGCAGGCTGAATCGGCACCGGCGGTTACGTTGGCTCTGCGTCCGATAGGATCTACAGAACCATTCTCAACGTTTGTTCCGATGTCGAGTCAGGATAACGGCAGAATGAAGTTTGAGGTTGACGGCACTACCCTTAATGACGGATGTGAGATGATGCTGATGTACGACGGTGCTGCGGGTGAATATCCTGTAAAGGTAAATCTGTCGGTTGACGGTCATGCTGACGGCGACACTATAATTATAAGCGACGTAAACAACAAGATAACTGTAAAGAGCCGCGTGATAAGCAAGAATCCGACAAGCAAGGTGCAGGTGTCTGTAGTTGAGTCAGAATATGCTTCTGCAAACATATCAGAGCTCGACCTTAACGGTCCGGCAGAACAGGATATCATTGTGACGATTAATCGTGACAACCTTAACAGTCTGGCTGTTAATCCTGTTACAATAAAGCTTTCGGGAGTTACCGACAATAGCGAACTTAAGCTCAACGTTGCGCTCGAGCCTATTGTAGAGCTGTCGCTGGCTGACAATGAAGACGGAGCGAATGTGATAGAGGCTACATCGCCATACGTGTCGTTTGGCGTAAAGGCTAAGCTGTTGCAGGGTGTGCTCAGCGACGGCGTTAAGATAAAGATTGACTCTGACGGAGGTGCGGAGGGTATCGTGAATACCTCTCTCGGCAGCTTGCTCAGCAATGGCAACGCAGCTTATGCAGATATGCTTGAATATTATCCGAGCGAGAGCGAGTTTGACGCAGGATGGAACCTCATTGGTAATCCGTATCTGTCTAACATAAACCTTACGAAGGAGCATAATGTCGTGCTGAATGAGGATGAGGTGGTGAAATATCTTTACCAGTATAATCCTGAGAGCGACACATATACAGCCTGGGATATGGTTGAGAACTATGACGAGACTCAGAAGCTGATGCCGTTCCAGCCGTTCTTCGTGCAGACACGTCAGGCGGGTGCAAGTCTTGTGATAACACCAGAGGCTAAGAATACGAGCATAAGCCGCCGCGTGTTCGACCACTACATGCTGCATGAAAGCAAGATGCTGCGTATCGGTCTCTATGAGGGCGACTCAGACAAGCTGGCCGACCGCACTGAGGTGAAGCTGCAGGATGAAACTTCTGCCGGATTTGTTCTCGGTGAGGATGCCGTGAAGATGTGGGGAGGACTCAACTCTAAGACCAACGAGATTGCCACTGTCTGCGGAAACCGCAACCTGTCGGTAAACGTGCTTCCGGGCAAGAAGGTTGAGATACCGCTTTACTTGCGACTCTCGTCTACAGGAAAGTTCCGTATAGCTGCAATAAAATCTTATGGCTATGGCCTTAACGACAAGGCAGAACTGCTTGACAAGTCAACAGGTCAGAGATGGAGTCTGCTCGACGGCAACGGATATGAATTCGACGTCAATAATGTTGATGAAGCCAAGTCGCGCTTTGCACTCGTACTTAGTGTACATGAGGAGACCACTGGCGTAGGTCAAGTTGCCGGCGGCAAGCCTTCGGTAAGCATCGACGGAAACATATGCCGCATAGAAGGCCTCTCAGGCAAGTCGGTAATAGAAATGTTCGACACAGCCGGACGCCGATGCGTCTACACGACAACGTCTTCAGACAGCTACTCTCATCAGTTGCCTTCAGGCACATACATCGTGCGTGTGCGCACATCTAACAAGGATTATACAAACAAAATAAACGTAAGATAATGAAAGCAAGATATATAATTGTTTTATTGTTCTCATTGCTCGGCCTGTCTGTACAGGCCCAGAGCATTGAGCTGATAGGACTTGTTCCAAGTGCCGACGGCGGTGTCTCGGGCCGTATGATATTGGCTAAGGTCAATGCCGGAGGCGAGGAAATACAGAATGTTCAGGTAGTGTCCTTCAGTCTGCGTGACGGCAATAGTACTGTGTCTTCAGACAATATACCATTGTCAGACGGATATTATCTGCTGCCAATACCGGAGACGCTCAACCGTAACTTCACGGTGCCTCTGCTTGACACAACTGACAGATATGCATATCGTGCTAAATTTATCACTGCAACCGGAGCACAGTATCTTTCTGAGTTGATAGAGGACAATGGCGTCGAGCGTTTTAAATGGATCGGACAGGATGTCAAGTGGAATGCTGCTACAAGCGGATATGATAATAGAATAAAGTTTGACGAAGGCATTGATGGCGGAAACCCGTTCCCTGTTGACGGTATTAATTTCTATAAGAGTTTCAGCACTCATGCCAACGGCAGCTTCACGTTCAACTTTGCTGAAGACAGTCCGTACTCACGCTTTTTTACGTATTACGGAATTCAGGACGACAAGAGCAGCGGCGACATCCGTTTTTCTCTTTCCGTAAACGGCGAAGTGAAGGAGACACAGACAATGTATGCCAAGACCAATCCGGTGAAACCGGATGATGGTATATATCTGCGTAAGTATGAAGTTCCTATAGACGGACAGACAAATATTGTCATAACGGGTAATATAATTGACAATAACGCTCAGGACCACATGAACTTCCCGCTTGGACGTGTTTATCTTAAAAAGGATGTAAGAAAAGCTCAGAATGCCACATGGCCTGAAACTGACATATTGGCCTATAACAAGCCGTTTACACATACGCTTGACGCAGGGTTCACTTCTGGCGGCACCGGGCTCTACTATATAACAGCCGGAAGCGAATATGCAACCATAGAGGGAAATGTGCTGAACGTTCATACCATACCGGTGGATAAGTCGGCATATATAGAGGTTACGGCCGTGCAGCCAGGTACAGACGAATATCTTACCTCGCCTATAACTAAGTGCCGCTTCTATGTGCGCAATAATAAGACTGTGGCAAAAGACGGAAAACTTGTCCTGAACGATGGCGACGAGATAGACCAGCTGACAGTGTATGCCGATCCGGAGTCACGCGGACAGGTGGTGGTCGACAAAGGCTTTGTAACGGTTAAGAAGCTTATACTGAAATATACATTCAAGCCGGGTGAGTGGAACTTTATCTCGTTCCCGGCCAACGTGAGCCTTTCAAAGATAAGCGACCTCAACTCATTGGGCTATAGCCTGAATGACTCTAAGAAAGCTTTCTATATATGCGAATACAGCACACGCTCGCGTGCAGAGCAGCCCGGCAAGACAGCGTGGGTGAAGATGCAGACAGACAACGTCGTTAAGAACAAAGGCTATATTATGGGTGTGGCCCGTTCGGCTGACAATCCTGACAACAAGCCCGTGGAAGTAACCTTCGTGTTCGAGAATACCACGCTGGGCATGGATGCTTCAAACAACGGCTCGCTCAACGTAGAACTTAACATGATGCAGGTGGAACCCGGTACGGAGATTCCTGTATATGTAAGACCGGACGGTGTGAAGGGAGCACCGCTGAGGGTGATGGTAAGATTCTCTCCGAAGGACATTACGGAGCTGCCCGTCAACTATGCCAACGCTCTTGAAGAGGCCCGCGTTACGTTCAATCCTAACAATTCGGGCATCCGCCTCACTCTGCCCACGCAGGATCCGGCAAAGGTGGTGATCTTCGACAGCAAGGAGCGAGTGGTTAAAGCTGTGAAGTATATTGCACCATATCTTATAGACGTTACCGACATGAAACCGGGCAAATATCAGCTCTATATCCAGTACGGCAACGCCACGGCAACGAAGCCGTTTGAGATTGGCGAGAATAAATAATGACAACAGCATAATTTTATACTATTATTAAACATGACCTAAGAAAAGGAGCGATTGAATAACAAGAATCGCTCCTTTTTTGTGTCTGGGCAGTCAAGATAAAGAGTTCATCTCAATGATATGACTTTACACTGTAAGAAAAGTCTGCCGGAGTAAATAAGCATATAAGGCGTATGTTGTCGATATTTCATTCATTGTTTATGGTCAATGCGCCTTGGCCGGTTTCACATAGTGATGAGTCTTATCTTGGTGACGTCACTGAAGGTTCAGATTGCATAAACAGTATTTTTTCAGTAATCCGTTCATTTCTCAAAAATAACTCTATTGTTTAAGGTTAAAAACTCGGCCACTTTTGCATCAAAAGTGGCCGAGTTACGATGCGTAAACGATAGGTTAATGATTTGAAATATTTACGTATTATTTTGCTTACAACTCGTGTCTGTGAGGCTGGCTTTTTGCCTTTCCGTTAATAATAATTGCATCTTTTAGTTACAGTTTTTTGCGCTTTTTAAATAATGCAGGATTTTTGCGCGATTTTTTAATTAGCATAAAATAATAAATTTATTTGTTTGCACACTTATACATAGGGCCATGTAAGATGTTCTTAGATTGCATTTATAGTTAAAATTAACATAAATGTAAACACAATTTTTTGTTGCGCTATTTTTTTAGTCTTATATTGCGTCGCAAAACGGCTAATTTAATCTTTCTTCGAAAAAATAAAAAAAAATTACCTTCTTATCCTATATGTTTTTTGTTTTAGTGTGTCATATAAATAGAACTCGATTAATAAAAGGTCTTTATGGAAGGTGACATTACTGAAATATACCACATATCACAAGGCAACGAGCTTGCCTTCGATTCCTTTATGGACCGTTATTCGGCCCGGATATTTTATCATGTCTACGGCATCGTGGGCAATAAGGAAATAGCAGAAGAAGTGGTCAGTGATGTGTTCTTTGAAGTATGGCAGCATCGTAAAAATCTCATGAAGATAACCAATATGGTGAGCTGGCTTAACACAATAGCTTTTCACAAGGCCCTTAATGCTGTGCGCTCAGAAGTGCATAACAGCAGTTTGTCTATAGATGACCTTCCCGACTTCTTCTTTCCGAAGAACCAGTCGCCTCTCGAAAGCATAATCACGAAGGAAGAACGTCAGGAACTTAACAAGGCAATAAAGTATTTGCCGCCTCGATGCAAGCATGTGTTCTTTCTTGCCAAGATCGAACAGATGCCGTATGCCGACATAGCGCAGCTGCTTGACATCTCGATTGCAACGGTCAACTATCATGTGGCTTATGCGCTCGCTACTCTTAAAAAACGTTTTAAAACGCGTGACTAATTATGAACAGAACAACTGATAATATGCAAGACAAGACACCGTATGGCGCTCATGATGAGAATGATGCCGACATGAAGCTGAATTTCTTTTTGGACAACTGTACGCCGTTTGAAATCAACACCGACAAGATAAAGCTGCGTACATATCGCAAGATACACGAGTATGACAAAAAAATGCAGCGCAGGCGAATTATTGTAAGGACGGTGTCGGCGGCAGCCTGTCTGCTGTTGGCTTCTGTTGTGGCTGTGTGTCTGTATAACAGCCGTGTGGCTTCTACATCGCCTTTGGCTTCGGGAGAACATGCCGTGGCCAAGAGCAGCGAAAAACTTGAGAAGTTTGTGGTTCCGGTTGGACAGACACGCACGCTCGTGCTGTCTGACGGAACAAAGATAATAGCCAACTCACGTTCAAGGATACTTTATCCCAAGACATTTAGTGGCTCCATACGTGAGGTGTATGTGGACGGCGAAGCCTATTTCGACGTGGCTCACAATGCCTCCAAGCCGTTTATCGTGCATGGCGACGGGTTTGCGCTGAAGGTGCTCGGCACACGTTTCAACGTTAATAACTATCGCGGCAAGCAGGCACGCATAGTGCTGCTGAGCGGCTCGGTTGAGGTTACCACGGGCAAGAGCAATAAGGTTAACATGCGGCCTGACGAGCAGCTCTTGCTCAGCGACGGTAACATAGACTCGCTGACGAGCGTTGACACGTCTGACTGCACGAGCTGGATTGACGGCATAATAGTGCTCGACGGCGAGACAATAGTTCAGACGGCGTCACGCATTGAAAATTTTTATGGCATAAGCATAGTCTGCGCTCCTTCGCTATCGGATGTGCGGCTTTACGGAAAACTTGAATTGAAGAAAGATGTAACTGATGTGCTTAAAGTGATAACACGATTGTCGGGCACAAAATTTAGAAAGACAGATAATACCATAAGCATTACCAGATAAAATAACTTTGTTAAACCTTTATGTTTTAATTAAAAAATAAAAACCTTATGATTAACCTATCAAGATTTAATCTTGGAAAGAGAGCCGGCGTGATATTGCTGTCAGGCATTCTTTCCTCTTATGGAGCGGCTTATGCGGCTCAACATGTATCGTTGAATTTCTCGAGGGGTGTCTACACACTAAGCGTCGAGAAGACAACAATCGGGGATGTGTTTAATTATATAGAGAAAAACAGCAACTATGTTTTTGTCTATGACCAGTCGGTCAAAAGCCGCCTCCAGGAAGTGATAGATATTTCAACACAAGGCAAGACTGTTAACGACATCATCAAGGAACTGTGCGAGAAGGCACGCCTTGACTATTCCATCTCAGGACGGCAGGTGTCTGTCAGCGATGGGCGCAGACACGGCAGTAAGGCCAAGGGACAGCCTAAAATTGTAAGAGGAACCGTAAAAGATGCTAACGGCGAGCCGCTGCCCGGAGCAACGGTGATGGTTAGCGGTAACAACGGTCAGGGCACTGTTACCGACATTGACGGAAACTTCTCGATTAACGCAAGCGAGGGCAGTGAGCTTGTTGTTACGTTTATAGGATACAACCAGCAGAAAATTAAAGTTGACGGAAGAAACACTTATGCCGTAAGTATGTCGGAAGAGTCGAACACGCTTAACGAGCTTGTTGTCATTGGTTACGGACAGGTAAAGAAAAAAGACCTTACAGGTTCTGTAACTGCCATAAAGCCCGACGAACTTAACAAGGGCGTGCAGAGCACGGCTCAGGATGCTCTTGTGGGCAAGATTGCCGGTGTCAACGTGGTGAGCAGTTCAGGTGCTCCCGGTTCGGGCGCTACGATACGTATCCGCAGCGGCGCTTCTCTCTCGGCAAGCAACGACCCGTTGATAGTAATCGACGGAGTGCCTGTGGACAATTCAGACATAGAGGGTGGCGGCAACATCATAGGTGCCATAAATCCTAACGACATCGAAACGTTCACCGTTTTAAAGGATGCTTCGGCAACGGCCATATATGGTTCGAGAGCTTCAAACGGTGTAATAGTTATAACTACAAAGAAGGGAACCGACGGCAAGATAAAGTTTAATTACAGCGGAAACGTTTCGCTCAGCTCTGTTGCCAAAAGACTTGAACCCCTTACGGCCGACGAGTTCCGCTCGTTTGTTCCTACTGTGACAGGCGTTCCCAGCGGAGTAGAGTTCGGAACAAGCAACACCGACTGGCAGGACGAGATATTCCGCACGGCTATAAGCACCGAGCACAACCTGTCGATGTCGGGCAATCTGCTTAAAAAGGCACCTTATCGCGTGTCGCTCGGATATACCGACCAGCAGGGTATCATCAAGACAAACAGCTATAAGCGCTATACCTTCGACGGAGGCATAACTCCTTCGCTGCTCGACGACCATCTTACCATAGCGCTCAACGCCAAGCTCTCGTCAGAGAACAACCGCCTTGTTGACGGCAGCGTGGTCGGCAACGCTTTGAGATATGACCCTACACGCCCTGTTAAGACAGGCAGCCCTACATCGGACACAGACCCCGGACTGGGATATTTTATATGGATGAACGGCAATTATCCTATGGCCATACAGACCGACAACCCTGTGGCACAGCTCGAATTGCAGAACTTCCGCAACAAGGTGGGACGCTTTATCGGCAGCGCAAACATATTATATAAGGTACACGGACTAGAGGATCTGCAGTTTAACCTCAACCTCGGCATGGATTATCTTAAGAGCGACTATACAAAAGATGTACCCGACTTTGCAGGTACGATGTACACATCTAACATGAAAGACGGCACAGGACTTGACTATGACGGAGTTCAGAAGAAAAAGAACTCTTTGCTCGACTTCTACGCAAATTATGCACACACATTTGCCGAAAAACACGACTTCAGTGTAATGGCTGGTTACGGATGGCAGCATTTCTGGAAGAAATATGACGACACCACTCTTTCGCCTGAGGGTGAGGAACTTTTCTCTCCGTATCATTATGAAACAGAATATTATCTGCTCTCTCTGTACGGACGAATCAACTACACCTATGCCGACAAGTATATGCTTACTGCCACGCTGCGTGCCGATGCCTCTTCACGCTTCTCTAAGGACAACCGCTGGGGCTATTTCCCGTCAGTGGCTCTTGGATGGCGTATTTCTGAGGAGAATTTCCTAAAGAATAACAAGGTTGTTTCAAACTTGAAATTACGCCTCAGCTATGGACAGACCGGTCAGCAGGATATCCTCAACGATTATCCTTACATGACTACGTTCACCGTTTCGTATCCCGAGTCGAGCTATCTCTTCGGCGACACATGGTACAATACATACAGGCCAAACGCTTATGACAAAGACATTAAATGGGAAACGACAATAACATGGAATGCAGGTCTCGATTATGGATTCCTTGACAACCGTATCTATGGTTCTGTTGATGTTTACAAGCGTCATACCAAAGACCTGCTCAACACTATCAATGTCATATCTGGAACAAACTATTCGTCAGTACTCACCACAAACATCGGCGAGATGGACAACGAAGGTGTAGAGTTCTCAATTAACGCGGTGCCGGTGCAGACAAAGGACTTCAAGTGGAATCTGGGCTTCAACTATACATGGAGCACGTCAAAGATAACAAAACTCAACACGTTCGACTCTGAGTCAAACTTTGTACAGACAGGTTCAATATCAGGCACTGGCAAATATGTTCAGGTGTTCATGGTGGGCAAGCGTCCTTATACCTTCTATCTTGCAAAGCAGGCATACGATGAAAACGGAAAGCCTATGGAGGGTATGTATGTACAGCCGGACGGCAGCATATCGTCGACAGAGACAAGATATGCAACCAACAAGAGTGCCCTGCCTAAGTCGTATATCGGATTTAACACTTCGCTTACTTACAAGAACTGGTATCTGGGAATCAACGCACACGGTTCTTTCGGAGCTTACGTATATAATTATGTGCGTGCCGACCAATACCTGCAGTCGGTTTACAGCGACCAGGGCAGCTTCTCTAACATTCTGCCTTCTACACGCGACCTCGGATTTGAGACACAGCAGCTTTATTCAGATTATTTCCTTGAGAGCGCAGATTTCTTCCGTCTCGACAACATTACGCTTGGCTATACCTTCAAGAAACTTTGGAACAGCGACAGCAGCCTTCGCCTTGCGTTTGCCGTACAGAATGTATTTACTATAACAGGATATTCAGGCGTTGACCCTGAATTGTCCGACGGTATCGACCGTGATGTTTATCCGCGTCCGCGCACATTCTCATTAAGTGCTAACCTTAACTTCTAAATCTTAAATAAATTCATCATGAAAAAGATATTTATCAAGTCAATAATATTGATTTTTTCTTGCATCGGACTCACCTCATGTTTTAGCGACCTCGACACTATGCCGCTGGACGACAATCAGCTGGTGAGCGAAAAAGTTTACAGTACGGCCGACGGATATACCGGTATGCTGGCCAAGTGTTACGCTTCATTGATACTTACCGGACAGAAAGGCGGCGACGGCGGCGACGGCGACCTCGAAGGTGCAAACGAGGGATATTCGGGATATGTGCGTCTGATGTTCTATCTTCAGGAACTCGACACCGACAATTTCCTTATGCCGTCATCTTCAAACGGACTGCGCAAATGCCTTAACCTGCAGTGGGACGCCTCTAATGCTTCAGTAATTACATGGACATATCAGCGCCTTTACATGACTATTGCCTACTGTAACGAGATTCTGCGTGAATGTACTGAGGACAAGCTCAGACAGCGCGGACTGTGGGACGAACTCGGATCAGAGTGCGACAGCTATCGTGCTGAGGCCCGGTTCCTGCGTGCTTATTGCTATGTGTCGCTTTGCGACCTCTTTGGATCTGTTCCTTATATAGATGAAAATACGGGCGTGAAAGACATTCCCGTGCAATATACCCGCAAGCAGATTTTTGAGTATGCCGAAAGCGAGCTGAAGAGCATCGACACGCTTTTGAAGGCTCCTCATGCCAATGTTTACGGAAGAGTTGACCGTGTGGCAGAGTGGTTCCTGTTGGCACGCATGTATCTTAATGCTGAAGTATGGACAGGCGAAAACCGCTATACTGATGCCCTTACGTATGCAAAAAAGGTTATAAACGAAGGAGGATATAATCTTGCTCCTGACTATAGGCAGATATTCCTTGCCGACAATGACAAATGTTCAGAGATAATATGGCCTCTTGTTCAGGACGGTCTGCATGCACAAAGTTCGGCGGGAACAAACTTCTATGTAAAGGCCTTCGTTAATGGTCCGATGGATGAGCTGTACAAGACCGGCGTAGGATCTCGCGGATGGGGCAACGTGCGTGCTAAGACTACTCTTGTTGATGCTTTTAATGCTGACGATGTGATGTTTGACGTAAATGACGCATGGGGCAATCAGAAGAAGGATAAACGTGCCCAGTTTATGACAGCACTGCCTAACCAGAAGAAGGAAACATGGGACGAAAATATGAATATGACAAGTCTGTTCACCTATGGCTATGGATATATTAAATGGCGTAATGTGACGGTGAACGATGAGATTCCGCAGCAGGGCGAGGCTTATGTTTCGATAGACTTTCCTATGTTCCGCACAGGCGAGGCCTACCTTATTGCGGCAGAGGCTATTCTGAGAGGTGCCGAGGGCGGCACTAGGGCAGAGGCCTTAGGATATGTAAACGAGATACGCGAACGCGCATATATGAGCGGCAAGTATGCACAGCCGGGCGTAAGGTCGGATGTTTCGGGCGACATTACTGACTCGGAGCTTACTCTTGACTTTATCCTTGCCGAGCGTCAGCGTGAACTTGCGTCAGAACTCGTGCGCCGTACAGACCTGATACGTTTCGGAAAGTTTACCAAAGGGCGCAACTGGGACTGGAAAAACGATGTGCGTACAGGAGCTGACGTTGACGACCATTATAACCTGTTCCCTATACCGGAAACGGAACTTACCAACAATCCGAATCTGATACAGAACGAAGGATATTAAACTTTGCATGACAATATGAGAAGAACAAGTTTTGTAGTATTATTACTTCTTGTCCTTACAGGGATAAGCGCACAGACAACACGCAAGGAAGTCTATGCTGACCTGAACAGGGCAGGAGGTGTATATCTTGCCTATCAGGCACCGGCGACATCTCCGTCGCCGGCTCCTGAGGGTTATAAGCCTTTTTATATAAGCCATTACGGACGCCACGGCTCACGTTATCTTCTTGGCGACCGAGATTACCGATGGGTTATGGATTTGCTTAAACGTGCCGACAGTCTTGACGTGCTTACGCCTTTAGGCAAGTCGGCCCTGTCACGTCTTGAGCGCCTTTTGCCTGCCGTAGAGGGATGTGGAGGCGACTTGAGTTCTGTAGGCGTGCGCCAGCATCAGGGCATAGCAGAGCGTATGTATGCCAATTATCCCGAAGTGTTTACTGCCGGGCGTAAGGTTTCAGCCCGTTCTACAGTGTCGCTCCGCTGCGCAATGAGCATGGCAGCTTTTGGCGACAGGCTGAAGGGACTTGCTCCGGGGCTTGACATAAGCTATGAGGCAAGCGAGAAGTACATGAGTTATCTTAACTATCATACGCCTGAGTCGAATGCGTTTACCGACCAGAAGACTGGTCCGTGGGTGGCTGAGTATAATGCTTTTGAAAAGCAGAACGTGCGTCCGCAGAGACTTATGAAGGCTCTTTTTACCGACAGCTCGTTTGTTAAGAATAATGTCAGTCCGGCCGAGCTTATGTGGGGCTTTTACTGGATAGCCGTTGACATGCAGGACATTGACACCGACATCAGCTTTTATGATGTGTTTGAACCTTCCGAGCTGTTTGACTTGTGGCAGTGTGTTAACTATAGGTTTTATGTAGGCAATGCAAACCATGCTGCCGGCAACGGTATTGTTGTGGCTAATGCAAAGAATCTGTTGCGCAACATCATCGGCAGTGCCGATGAGGCTATATCGTCGGGCGACATTGCTGCTACTCTGCGGTTTGGTCACGACGGCAATGTCATTCCGCTCTTGGCCATTTTGCGTATTGAGAATTTCAACGTGGCTGTTTCGGCTCCTGCCGATGTGTATAAGGTGTGGTGCGACTTTAAGGCTACGCCTATGGCTGCCAATGTGCAGATTGTGTTCTATAAGAATGCTGCCGGTGATGTTATTGTCAAGTTTCTGCATAATGAGCGCGAAGTGCATATACCTGTTAAGACAAGTATGTTTCCGTATTATAAATGGGCTGACGTAAGAGCCTATTATGAGGGGATACTTGACGGCAGCATCAAATGATGTTTCATTGGCTTTGTTTGTCCGGCGCAGCCGGATTGTATGGTTAAAAATAATTTTATCGTTTAGCGGGGCGGGTCTTTATGGCCTGCCTCTTTTTGTTGTTTGCATTGGTTATGGTGATAAAATGCCGTGCGTCAGAATAATAAAAAACGAAACTCCTATAAGGAAGTTCCGTTTGTGTACCTAGAGCCGCGTTTGAATTATTAAATATAGACTAATCAGTTTAAATAGAAAAACGATGAAGTTTAAACTAAACTGATTATAAAACAGTAAAGAACTAATTCAATTTATTAGGTTGAAATAAATTTAGGATAAACGGGAACAACTGGGGAACAATTCGCTATCTTTGCAATATTCAATCCAAAAATAAAATCGAAGCTTATGAAAGTGACTGCATTCGTACGGAAAATGGCAAAGAAGAAAGATTTAGGTATCAAAGCGACCATCTATTTCCGTCTGCGTGACGAGAAGAAGGACATCAAAGCAGCAAGTGAGCTTTCCATTAATCCCAACCATTGGAACCCGGAAAAGCAGGGATACAAAGACCGTGTGGCTTTAGTGCCAGAAGACGAAAAAATAGACTTAAATCATAAAGTGCAGGCATATTAATTCTTCTATTGAAAATTCCTTTTCCATATATTCATCTGTTTTAGGCAAAGTTGAGTGAAGATTGGGCCAATATAAAGTTCGACTGTAAATTCTTTTATCTTGTGCTTTGGTACAGCATATCTTTGATAGAACTTTGTTTGCATAAAACTCTTGGATTATCTTCTGGGAATAAAAGATTCTTGCTATTTTTACATTAGGATTGTATAACTCTAAAACGATTAATTATGAATACATTATCGGAACAACTAACCAGACTTTACGAATGCAAGTGGAATGGTTTGATGGAACAACTTGATGCCAACGGCCTACGAGACAAATTGCAATGTCCGTTCTTGATTTCTCTATATTTCTCAGGACAAGAAAGGGAAGAAAGAGAGAAAGCACAAGCAACCGATGCTGATTGGTATGCAAAAAAAGCCGATGCCAAGCATGAAGAATGGTATACTAAAGCAGACATAAAAATTATGTTTTTCGGGAGAGAACCAAATTGGTGGGTGAGATATGATGAAGAAGATGAAGACCCTGCTGATGTAGGCAAAGTTATGGCAGTATATGAGGATTATCTTGATGATAATTATAATGTTACTGATGCACATTTTTATAAAGAAGGAATAGACCATAGAAATAGATTTCTTCTTTTTGGGGTTAATGGAATAATGTCAGGCATTAGGGATTTATTAAAAGATTTCCCCGGGAAACGGGTTTCATTAATATGGAATGAAATTTCCAAGCTATCTAGACAAAAAGGAGAAGGAGGAGAAGCTGTCAATGCTTTTGAACATGATATTGAGAAAAGATGCTTTCATGTCATTCCAAAAGAAATTAAAATATTGAAGCCAGATATCATTGTATTCCTTACCGGACCTAAAGAGACAAAGTATTGCGACTATATCAGAGAAAATTTCAATATTATAGGTGAGCCAATTGCTATCTCTGGTCTATCCACAAATGATGTAGAGAAGTTAGAAATAGAGGGCGTCAAGCTGGCATATTTAACTCATCATCCAGGATATATGCCAAAAGGGGAAAAAGCCAATGACTTTCATTGGAAACTTTACGATGCCATTCTTAAGGATATCAAAGAAAATATCGACCAACTAATAAAGAAAGAATAACTTGTGAACCACTTTGGCACAACCAGACCTCATCTTTGCATTCGAACAGATGGAAAGGTGAGGTTTCGTCTTTCCTATATGCAGCTAAGAGCCTGAAGAATATGGAAAAGAAAAGAAAGTTGGTAAGCAAACGTTTGCAAAAGCATTTGAAGGAATTGATGCGCAATGGGCAACTTGAAGAAGCAGCAATACAGCTTGAACCTGTTGCGCAAGAAGGTAATCACAATGCACAATACCAATTAGGGAAACTGCTTTTTGATACCATGATAGACAAAAAAGACTATACAGGCATAGAGAAAGTAGTCTATTGGTATGAAGAGGCTGCTAAACAAGGGTGTGCCAAAGCAATGGAAGCTCTTGGAGAGCTGTATTTTCCCGGAACTTGGGATGCTTGCATGAGGGATGCGAAACAATCTCCTACATTTACGCTGCAAACAGACTTAAGCAAGTCGTTATCTTATTTTGTGCAAGCTTCTGAAAAAGGAGAGCGGTTATGGGCTAATTCCTGCTCATTATTTAATCTGTTCCACTCCGTGGCTGCTACAGTCGATATGAAAAATGAAGTTAAGCAGACTGTGCTGGTTCTTGCTCGAAAAGGAAATTGTGATGCGGCATATCATTTGCTTGATGAATGGTGGTGGCATTTCAGATGTCCTGATAGAGTACCGGATATTCTTCATCTGACACAGAAGGAATTGCTTCATGCGGATTGGTTTCTCGCATTATTGAATTATGAAGTCGAATGTCAGAAAAGGGAAGAACATACGGAAGATGATGCGATAAGGTTATTGGATGATTTAGCAAAGAAAGGCAATCGGGAAGCTTTGGATATGTTGACGAATATAGGGTTGCAAATTGGTGGCTTAGTAGCTTGTTGGGCTGGGGATATCCATTATGAATATCAAGAATATGAGAAAGCTTTGGAATGCTACTTAGCAGGGAAAAATTTTTATATACTCGGTGAGATGTATGAGCGAGGCGAAGGTGTTGCACCTGATGTCGAGAAAGCATTTTATTATTACAGGGAAGCGAAAGACTACTACAATATGGGACGAATGTATGAACAGGGCATCGGTGTGGGAAAGAATTTGCAAAAGGCTTTTGAATGCTATTATAAAATCGTTGATAGAGAAATCTATGAATCTGGCTCAGAGAAATGGAAAGAAGAAATTTTATCTACTCGCCGTGCATTCCGTCGCTTAAAGAAGATTCTGTTCGCACAAAAAGATGAGATAAAATTGACTGTTGTCACGAAAAAACCGGAATCCGTCTGCAGATTCTCGTTCACAAGTTATGGTAATTGTCTTTTTACAATTGATTGGGGTGATGGGCAAGTAGAGGAAATCCGCAATGAGAAAGGAGAAGAACTCCATACGGAACATATGTATGCCGGACAGGGAAAATGGAACATCTACCTAAGAAGCGATGAGACCCATACTGTCACTTCTTTTCATTATACTTGTGAGATATGCATGCTTAAAGCATTGGATGTGACACAATGCCCGATACTGACAGACCTATATTGCGTCAATCAAGGGTTGAGACGTTTGGATGTTTCTAAAAATCCAAGGATGAAACGCCTGGTGTGTCGTGGCAATCGATTACAAACATTGAACATCCGAAAGAACAATCGTCTTATCCAACTTGACTGCTCGAACAATCCGTTGACCCGTTTGGATTGGCATCCACGATACTCGGCATTGCTCCACATTTGTATCCAAAAAATCACATTGCTTCTAGACCAATATGGTTTCCTTGATGATTTGTTAAAGAGAAATGATGGTCGTGAAGTGAATGCTATTTCAAGAGACTCGTTTGAAAAACTTCACCTGAATTTGGCTTACTATATGCGATGCAGCAATTGGAAAGACATCAAGAAAGAAGTGAAAAACGGTATAACCAGTGGGAAAATACATACATGGGAAAAATACCATCAGGCTTTTGATAAAATTTGTTCTATGCAAGTAGACAAAACCAACACTGACAGCAAATGGAAAATTGTCAGCAATGGTTGGGTTCATGGCGAATATAATTTAGGAAACGCTGATTACTCTCCACAAGACATAGAAGATGTTCATATGTCATGGAGTGAATGGTTAGCAACGCCTGTAGAAGTGGCAGAGAAAGAAGGATGGATGATGCAGCCGCTTACAAAACCGTCCGAAATAGCCGGTCAGTGTTTTTTAGGTATGACTTATAAAAATAAATGGTGTGATATAAATCTGTTAAGAAGCCGGAATTTTAACTTGTAATTGAACTTTATTATAAAACAGATGATAATAGATTATAAATTGAAAAGTCTGTTTGCATTTTCAGGCACACATGGACGACATCGAGATCTAATTATTCCACAAAGTGTAGATATCTTGATTTGTGCCGGGGTAGTCGTATCTGACTTTCATGAAAACGGACTAGAAGATTTTTTCAGACATTATAGACACTGTCCAAAATTTTGTGTAAATGTAAACAGAATTCAGTTGTAAGTTACTTTTTATAGTGCCTCCAACTGAGATTAGCCGGATATATCTTAAACATGAGATTTCTATACGGGATGTGTATGTGCATTAGCATAGAAACGGGAAATAAATTAAGCCAATAGATTATAACCGAAGTATAATCTATTGGCTTTACACTTTTAATGACATATACCTTGTTACAAACTCACATTAAACTATATTGTTTTAGAAATTGAGGTTTTCTATGCATCCTAATTTTATTGCTTTATTAACATTGTCAATAGTCAGCCATTCTGAACTAAATCTTGGGTCATATAGTTTTGCTCCTTTATAAGCCTGTTCCAGATCTAGAATGGTTGTAAGTTGTAGCTTACCATTATTGCTTGTTGCTCGAAGAACCAAAGCTCCACAAATATCATCTTTAATACGTAATGGAAACATAAAGTTTACTCCAACTAAATTTTCTCTATTTAATTCCATTATGGGCCAACTCATTAAGCATTCCTTTTTAATATCTTCAATCTTGTCTATCTTATATATATTATATATATTATAACCGATTATAGATTCGATAATAAATTCAGTATATTCTTCATTTAGAATACTTCTAAGACTTTCAGGCAGAAATCTTTTTATTCTCTCTTTATTAGTCTCCTCATTCTCTTTTTTTTCAAATATATGGTTCGTATTAAAATAAATGTCCTTAAAATCAAGTTTCTCTATTGGGGGAATTTTGTCTCCTGTAATTTCAAATTTACTATACATAGATAGTTTATTTATATCTCTTATAGTATAGTTCCAGCATTTGTCTTCTCTAGATATAATCTTTTCAAAATTCCATTTTTCATTTTCTGAATTACGTTTAAATAAGCAATACAAATAGTTCATTTCTGGATTTTTTATATTCTTCAATATATTCAAATTAAATAAAGCATATTTTGCTTTATCGCTAGGCTCACCTCTTTCATTTTTGTTTTTTGTAGCCTCAAGTGTCGCATTTTCCTTATCATAATAAAAAATTCTTTGTGAAAGTTCACATAAAATATAATGAAACTGTATATAATTCTTTAACACATCAAAATCATTCTCTAAAGTCCAATCTTGTTTATTTATTCCCGATTTAACCATTTCATTTGCTAACTTTTTATAATCAATCTTCGCCCATTCGTGTAAATTCGGCAATTTCTCAGTATCTTTTCGTGACATATTGTTACATGTTTTTTATAATACTATACCATCTTTTTGTATAAAACATAGGAGCAGCAGGATGTATGATAGGTATTACTCGAATACTTTCTTTATATATCCAGGTCTCAACTATATAATCTTCTCCTTCAATAGTTTCTCCACGTGTCCCCTCCCGTGGTAAATAATTGTATAATCTCATTCCCCATGCAATGATAATATCTGGTTGCAAGATTTCTAATACAGTCCAAAAGGCCTTCTCAGAATCCTTAAACTGTTCTTCTTTAGGAGAAAAACGTGGATATATTAACGGTTCCTGTACGTAGTCATAGAAAATAAGATGATCCCAAAAGTCTTTTCTACCAAAAGAATCCCAATCCCGATCGTCATTTTCATAAGCCATCGCATTCTCAAACCTTGTAAAAGTTCTGGTGTTAAATTCAGGATTTTCACTTATAACCTGTTCTATTAAACCAGAGACAAACATTGAGGCTTTATCATCTACCTCACCGGAGAACTCGTCCTCACCCCAATAGAAACTTTCACCAAGCACCATCACTTTCTTGCCTTGGCCGTTGCCATAGCAAAGGATGCCCTCTTTATCATAATAGACGCCCTCATCATATTTGTCACCAATCCAAGGAAGGAATTTTACTCCCTTTTGTCTTAGTTCTTCTAACTTTTGTTCTTTATTCATATCTCATTTTTTATATAAATTATACATTCTGTTTACTTGACTCACAAAACATTTCTGATAATTTCCATAAACCTCTATATTGCCTTCAAAACTCATCAATAGTCCAAGCAATTCATAGTTTGGAATCACCTCAATAGAAAACAAACCGGTATGTGTTTCTCTATTCCAAGGCCGTAATTCGTTTTGAGACTTATGCAGGCGTTTCGTAAGAATGCGCTGATGAGTATAAAAGTTTTTTGTTACAATTTTTATCAGTTCTTTTTTGGCGTTTTTAGGATGTGTTACCCCTATGATGTCATCAAAATAGGTAGTGTAATCAATATTTGAAGGAATGTAGTTCATACCTTTTGCTTCCTCAATTTCACTCACTATTCTGTCTAATGCACAATTATTGTTTTGATATTGTCCACCTCTCTCGTCTATTGCCAGTCCGAAAACAAACCAGCGCAGGTTGTATTCTTTCAAGTAATGTGGGTGAAATATCAGTCTACGTTTTGGTTTGTCATAAGGTTTATAGTCAAAGCTCAAGACTTTCTTGTCCCTGACAGCATAATAGAATGTAGGCAACAAATCCAGATTCTTAAGTTGCTCATTGGCATCAAACTCTATAAAAGGCGTTTCATTTATATTAATTTCTTCCTCGGCTTGAAGTCGAAATTTTGTCAGCCACGTATCAGGAAATAATCCTTGAGAATTTTGCAGTAAATCGGTCAACGTTTTTTGACGGAGTTTTTTTGTTTCCCTACACAACGGTTCGAGTAAGTCCTCCGGTACATTATCCGGATATCGGAATAATGTTTTACGCTTGTCCCCACCTTTTTGTTCTATAAAAGCCATACCTCTACTTTTTAAACACTCTTTTATCTTGTTTTTAGCTTTTATCAAGTCTTTGTTGTCTCCTGCTTTGGGCGATACAGCCTGTGCTTCATCTTGATATTCTTGTTTATAGCGGTCAATGATATACTGTGAAGAGATAGACTTGTCGCTTTCTCTCAATATACGATCTATCAGTTCAATATATCGGGCAATGTGTCCCGTTCCATATTTAGTATATTGTTTTTGTTGCATGGAATTTCTTATTTTAATATGAAAAATACGAAAAGGCTGAGTAAAGTTCTCAATCTTGATTTGTCTATCAGGCATCCAATATTTTCGAAAGCAAAGATAGTGAAAATCGGTGAAAATATCCGATTAGCAACTATAAAAATACTAACCGGATATTTTTCATGCTCTTTTACATGAATGAGACATTACTCCATACCAGCGTTCTGTAACTTACTCCTTATGTATGCTATCTGCACAACGGCAGGAATCGTTACTCTGTAAGCCGGCCCGGCTAAGTCTACTGCAAGCCATAGAGCATTGAAGGCCATAAATACAGGTCCTGTAAGCATGGACGTAATCTTCATCAACATGCTATTAGCGACAAATGACAGGCCTCGTCCCAATAATGCGCGGGAAATAGCATTGGCAGCTACAGTAATCCAAATGTAACTTTGGAAACCTCCGCGACGGATGGCTACCTGCAGAGTCGTAATAATAGCTTGTTTGGAGTAACCTGCCGACAAGTGAACTTTCATACTTTCTGCCAAAGCACGTAACTCATCCTCTGACATCTTTGCAGATACATCATCGAAAATTTTCTGAAGGATATACCTTTCAAGACTTTCGTCGCTGGTGTTTTTGTTATAGCTCACCTTCAGTTTTTTCGCGACATTTCGCAAAATCGTATGATAACTCACACCATCACCACCCCGCAAAATAGTCATCACGGTGTTGGCTCCATAGCACTGCAACTCATCTACAATATCCGGCACTAACGCACGCATATCGTTAGGATAATGAGCCGCATAGCTGGCTTTTCCTGTAAGTGTCTCATTCATACGACGATTTCCTTTTTTATTCGTCGTAATGATGTCTGCCAATAATCTCAAATCGCTGTTGTCTGCTTTCTGAAGCAGTAGCAACAAATCGTTATCTATTCTCATAATGTTAATAGTTTTAATTTTCGTAATTAATTTGTTGAAAATTCGTGTATGTCCAATTAAGATTCAATTATTATTAATTATAAGCTCGGACTGTTACGCTAACCATTACATTATAACAATGATAACCACGCTTGATTACTATGCTGCAAAATTAAGACTTTATTTTTAAGACAAACAATTTATGTAACAGAATATAGGTGCAAAACTTTTTGAGTACCTAATAACTTAATGCGTTTTCGTAAAACCAACTTTGGTTTAATTATTAATGTTAAATGGCCTTTAATCCCATTTAGTGCATGGCTTTTGGGGCTCACCCGATAAATAGTGGGGAAAGAAAGAAAAAAATCTTATCTTTGCATCATGGAAAATTCAATGTTAGAGTCTTTGGTAAGCTTCATGCTGCCATCCAATATATTATCTCGTTTTACAATAGTAAAAGTAGAAA
>OMCA01000056.1_pt1 | contig 83318 bp, 71 predicted proteins | sample 1673621 | NCBI WGS metagenome assembly OMCA01 (sample SAMEA103958117, study PRJEB25191) | human gut metagenome | biome: human-associated habitat [ENVO:00009003]; feature: intestine environment [ENVO:2100002]; material: feces | place: Germany | collected 2013/2015
CCTTTTTTTTAAGTTGAGTCCCTGACGTCAGTTATGATGTCAGGGACTCTTTTTTGTTTGGCCACATGGCGTATGGGACTTATGAGACTAATAAGACTAATGAGACTTATGGGACGGATGGGAATGATAAGTAATGGGAATTATTATTTTAACCAAAATCGCTTTCTATGTTCAAATCTAAATATTTTAGCTATTATTTTTATAACATTGTCTTTATTGTGGCTTCTCCATGAGGGTGTGTCAAAACTCATTTTTTGAAAACATGAACTTATAATTTGAAATTTGAGTATTCTAAAAGGCTAAAGAAAGGGCCGTATCATTACTCAATACAGAGTTTAATACGACCCTTTTAAATATTACAGTTATAATCTGTAACTTTGAGGAGTAGTCCTTTTAATTTTGACACACCCTCATGGAGAAGTCCCACGTAAAGACAATAATCTCACAGAGCGGCAGGCATATAGTATCAGAACTGAACAAGGAGATAGAAAAGTTGGGCAGGCGGATATCAGAGCTCATAGAGGCCAACTATGAACTCTCTGAGATTTACCGCATTGTAACTTCCATGCTGGGCATGGGATTCCAGAACGCGGTCTGTCTGATGGTATATACCTACAACTTCCGCAGGTTCAACTATGATGCAAGAAAGATAGCGTGTTACTATGGCATAGCTCCATTTGGCAAGGTTTCGTGTACCAGCATAAATACTGATCCCCATGTACACTATATGGCCAACCGGCAGATAAAGGCCATGTTGACGCAGGCGGCATTGGCTGCTATCAGATATAACAAGACCATTTCGAAATATTATTCGGGGCTTGTGGAAGAGGGGAAGAAAAATCAGGTCGCACTTAACAATGTCAAGAACAAACTGATCAATCTTGTTACTGCCATGGCCAGAAATAACAAACTTTACAATCCTGAATATAGAATGTCTACATAATTGTTTGAAAAATAGTTAAAATATTTGGATTTGAACATAAAAAGCGATTGGGGTTTAAGCCATACTATGCCATTCCTTGATATCTTGATATTGTTTTTGTATTGATTCTTGGCTAAATGTTGACGGAATAACGGTTTTATGTGCATAAAATCACGGATTTCCGTTATTGTGTAAATATATGTTTGTAGTTATATTTGCAAAAAATATTAAAAACAATATACATTCGTCTATGTAAATGTTGCAAACGACATCAGATGTGCCTGCACGCTGTAATAAGTTAAATATAATCTATATGCCATGAAAGAAATTCTGTTAACGTCAACTCTGCCTTACTGGTTTGTCTTCCTGCTGGTATTGGGCGGCTTCGTAGCCCTGTTGTTTCAGGGGCGAAACGGCAGTAAAAGCAACCTGCCTATACTCACGGCTGCCGGCTGCATGCTTGCCGCCACTATCCTCGAGGTTCTTATTTATGCCATAGTGGGCAACAACTGTATGTGGTGGTGCCTGTCAAAGGAGTACGGATTCTGGTCAAAGCTGTTCCGCATTATACCCTTTGCAGTGTTTGTGGTGCTTCAGATAGGACAGATATTCATGTTTAAGGGCGTACTTGAGGAAATGATGGGCAAGTCGCTCTCGATGAAACTGCTTTTCATCTGTTTTGTGCTTACGTTTCCCGTAGTGTTTGTGCTATCTGTCGGAGCAGACATCTTCGGCGCTTCCGATGATACGAAGAACAGCATCGGCACCACAGCCTTCTGGATTCTCGTCATAGCCGGACTTGCATGGTCGCTTGTGCGCAACATAATGTCTGTCGGTATAAAGCACGGCGTTGTCTTCACCGTGTTCTCGGCTGTCTGTGTCGTTGCCGTCTGCCTTGCTGTGTTCGTGTTCCTTGTAGCCCTTATTGCGCTGTTCTTCCAGGTGCTTATAACCGTGGCTGCCTGTGGCGCGATATTCTTTATACTTACAAACGGAATGGGCAAGGGCAGCTCGATGGTTGACGAGTTTGCCAACCATAAGTCTCCCGGACCGGTGTTTCGCGATGACGACGGACATCTGCACCATAATTCGGCGGCACGCGACAGTGCCAACCGGAAGATTGCCGAACGCAGGAACGGCGAAAGTTAGAAGTTACGAGCTTAAGTGCATTTTATAGAAATGATTGTTTAATATTAAAAATTTTTTGGTTATGAAAAAGATTATCAGAACAGTTTGCATTGCTGCAATAGCTCTCTTTGCAATACCTCAGCAGGCCGATGCGCAGTTTTTCAAGAAACTGAAAGAAGCCGCCAAGGGCGTCGTGCAGGAAGTTACCGGAACCACTACTACCGGCACAGCCTCCACTACCACGACAGCTCAGAATGCTCCTTCTGTAAGCTATCTTCCGTCAGCCTCGGGTGTGTTGGTGGGCAATCCCGGCTCAAAGTATTTCACGCTGGAGTTTGTCGAGGCCAAGGGCAGCAAGGGCTCCAACCGCGTTGACATTTATGTTAAGGTAAAGGCCGTAAGCCTGAGTATACAGAATGCGCTTATCGGCGGAGCCGGTCTTACAAAGGCTTATGATGCCGACGGCAACGAGTATGGTGCTGGCTGCGACTATGACGACAAGAAGAACCTTAATCCCGATGTGGCTGTAAAATTGAAGTTTGCCACTATCTGTGAGGTACCTTCCACGGTTACGTCGTTTGTACTTGTTAAAGGTCCGTGGAATCTTGGCGGAGGCCGAAACTCGTCGTCCATCAACGAGTATATTCAGCTGAAGAACGTGCCTATTGTATGGGAATGATACAAAACCGGTCAAATATCTGAATGGACTCTTTCTAATAACGTGAATGACGGGACGCCTTGCCGGCGCCCCGTTTCTTTTGTTGATTTTTTATATTTAATGTTTATTGTGTAGGTTGCTACTCGGTCTTGAGTTAAAGTTCCGGCATCTGAAAATTTAAGTTATAGTTTCCTGTCATAGTCTTGCCGTCTGCTTGATATAAGGCTGCAATCCTGCCGAAACTATATGACATGTCTGCGGTAAGTCGGGATATCCCGTCTCATTTTAATGCTGTATTATTGACGTCCCTTTCCTGCCGCGCATAGATTTTAGGCTGTTAAGGCTTGTCGTAAAATTTCAGTATGTGCAGGGCAAGGCCGCGCATCTCCTCTCTCACCGCTTCAGGTTCTATTATCTCCAGCTGGTTTGCCTGCGCAAGTATCAGCTGATAGAAGTCGAACGTAGGCTTGAGGTGATATTCAAACAGCGTAGACTCTTCGTCGCTGCTGAGTTCGCGCTGCGACTCATGCAGTGGCAGCGTGCGCAGATAATCTACGAAGTTGTCGTATGCACGCACCACAATCCTTTGTAAAGGCTCATCAGACGTAATCACTCCGCAGCAGCCTTCAAAGTATTTCGCCGCGTCGAAGTCTTTGTTCATTGTGAACGTCTTGTCCGTGTCCTGTATATCCATTATCCTGTCGAGGGCATATATCCGGAATACATCGTATGGCTTGACGCCTTTCTCCTTGTTCCTTTCAGAATAATAGGGACTTCGCGCCAGCACATACCAGCGGCGGTGAGCCACTTTAAGGCAGTATGGCTCTATGTCGAATGTCGTTGACTCCGACTTGCCGAATCCGTGATATGTTATGCTCAGCACCCTGTTGTTGCGCATGGCTTCTGCGATATGTGTCAGCCATGTCTGTCCCGACGGTATGTTCTCAAATATAATTCTGTTCTCCAGCTTGCTGTCGGCCTTTATCTGGTTGAGCGTAGAGTAAGAACTTATGAGCCAGTTGTACAGGTTGTTGCTTTCAAGCCTTTCAGGCTCGTCAATATAATATCTGTATCCGTCCTTCTTGTCGCATTCTATATACACGTCAAAGATGTCCTTTATTGCATCCTGGTGGCGATGGAATGTCCTCAGTGGCAGTTTCTCGCCATAGCTTAGTCCGCTTTCCTGCCACAACGAACATATTTCCTTAAATGTCAGGCGCTTATACCTGCGCAGGATGTCTATCAGCCATACATACCGTCCAAATATATTTGCTGCCATATATTTATTGTTTTATTAGGTTACGCTGCAAAGTTACAATTTAGCCTGTGACAAATCATGACACAGGCTTGTCTTTTTTATTCTTTTGTCAGTAAATTTTCGTAAGAGATACTGCTGTGGAATAATGTATGCATCAAATCCCGTGCCGCCGGGTATGTAGCAACAAAGCTAATGTACCGGCTGATTTGCAATTGTCGTGCAAGTGAGAGCAGAAGCAAATTATATTTGGTTATGCCGAGCGCAGTCGACAATCAATAAAATTAATCTCCCTACAATAGGCATATACCAACAAAGCTATTGTGCCGGCTGATTTGCAATCTGCCGGAATTAAGTAAAAGGATTTTTCAATCCGATTACTTCCTATTTTTTTGATTAATAGGTATGAGTCGCGGATCGCAGATCCTTATATTTGATGCTGTCGGATAGCATATCCGCCAGGACATTACTCTTGCTGTTTCTTTACAGGGTATGTAGCAACAAAACTATTGTGCCGGCTGATTTGAACACCGTTGGTCCTGATATTTTATATTGTACTTCCAATCACCACAAAGCATTTCATAATTGGCTTGCGCCAAACTTGCTGTTGGTTTATATATGCATTTAGTCAGGCAGTCCACATAGATTATACACACAACAATAGTTTCAGACAATATCTCTTGCCTGTTTTTAGGCTGACAAATTCGTCAATGCCATCGGGCATATTTTTCATTTCAGTGTTTGTCCAAGGACAACCACTTTAATTATATGTTGTGATGTTAAACCGCATCTTCGTAAGTTCCGTTATTGCAACTAAGTTGATGTTCATTTATTAGTTCCTTTCTCTATATTCTTCATCCATCCTTTTACTTTTGATGATACATCACAGTCTTTTTCGTATATTGTTTCTAGCGTATAGGTGCCGTCTTCATCATGGGTAAGGTTGCCACATCCTTCCATTCTTTGTACCAATTGTTCGGTAAGTTGTGTCTGTTCCGCTATATTGGAAAGTTCAATGATAATCTTTTCTGTTTTTGTATCGTGCTTTACATCAATATATGGGCGACCGAATTCTTCACTGTCGTATTCGCATGCAAGTGTGTCCCATTCCCATGTGAATATAGACCAATTGTCGTGCAAACCAACCTTATCCAATAATTGGATTGTATTATGTTCGCGTTTTACAATGTCCATGAGGTCTTCTATCCAATCGTAGATATATTTGCGTAGCCCTTCATCGTTGCAGAAATTGTCATACAACTTGTTTTCAGGAATGTTATAAAACTTATTTTCGAAGTGTTTCCACCATGTTCCGTAGCTTCGCCTTCCGCCATATTTCGCCTTTAAGGCTTTTGCAAAATTAGGATCTCGCCAATATGAGGCCTGAATGTAATAATGACCATCGTACCATCCGATGTTTACGTGCGCCGGTTTGTTGTTGCCTGCATCAGACCCAATAAGTGTAAGCATAAAGCCGTTATTGTCGGAAAGATAGTCATTGATGTTCCAGCCTTTACCTGTCCACTCATTTTTCTTATTGATCCATTCTTCTTCTACGGCCTTTGTATCAGTATATATTACCTTATAATCTTTTTCGTCTGGCAATGTTTGTGGAGCATTGCTGTCGCCTTTGTCTTGTGCGAAAGCTGTAGTGAAGTTTTTGAGCGTTTTTTCCCAATCAGAAGTTTTCAGCCCTTTGAAGTCTTGATACAGGTCTGCCTTGAATTCATCCATGACTTTAAATAATTCACCTAACAGCTCATTCCATCCTTTTTCATTCAACGTTTCAAGTGCGTTGCCGTTATCGTTGATGCTTAGTTTGAATATCTTTTCTACACTTTCGCTTATTTTTTCCACACGATCATGTTCACAGTGCATTGCGACCGATGAAGTTTTGAAGGCCAACTTAAGCTTTTCGCTGTTAGAGTTCTTGCCGTCTTTTATCACTTTGTATAGAGTCGTAAGGTATTCTTGGTATATACGCAGTTTCTCTTCGAATACTTTACCCTTTTTCTCACGTTTCTCTTCGTTGTCTGTTTGGCCGACAAGCAACATCATTGTTATGACAGCTGTAATGATAACTCCTATTATTGCTGCGAACATTTCGTACCAAAGTTCCTCGCCTGTGTAAAGCTTTAAGTAAACAGCAAATGCACATGCTATGGCTATAAGGGCTATAATTACGGATGTGATAACAATATTTTTATGATTTGCAAATTTCTGTTTTATAGTACTCATTATAAGTTTGTATTAAATTGGTGAGATACTAACGGCAGGCAGCTAAGAAATAATATTAACTGCCTGCACTTTTTCTTTAAAAGAATTAATCTAACGCTTTGAACTCAAAATCGTTCTTGCTGCAACATGCCTTTTTGTAATCAAAATTGTATATACGCTTGTAAGCTTCCTGCAACTCTTTTGCTCCGTTGTAGAATGGGTCAGATGTGTGCATGTTGGTTGTTACTGTTACTGCCATTTCTGGCGTCAGAACGGTCCCGTTTGTGCGTTTAATGCGCTTTGGAACTACTTGGAATACTTTGCTCATGGTCGTATTTTTTTAGTTAAATGATAAAGTTAATATAGAATATTAAAGGTTTTTGTATGAAGTCTTATGTATTTTTGTACAAATATAGGGTGTATAATATGCAGAATTGCGGCACAGTGCATTTTTTTTGCATAGTTTCTTAAAAAGAAAGTTACATTTATATTAAACCTTATTTTTAGAAAGGCAATTGTATTACTTTGTAGGCGTCAAATAAATCTTTTATAAGTTTACGCTTATTTTTTTATTACAAAAAACTTGTATAGAATTTTGATTGGTAAGTAACATGTAGTATTAGTTGTGTCTTTGTCTCATTTAGTCCTCCTCTGTTTTTGTTGTTTTCTGCAAATATAGCGATTTTTTCAATATGCTCAAATTGTTTATTGGTAAATTTTTTATTTGTCAGGTGTTTATCTGTTAAGAACAAATATATCCTCCCGTGTGCTGGGTATTTAGCAACAAAGCTATTGTGCCGGCTGATTTGCAATCTGCCGGAATTAAGTATAAGGATTTTTCAATCCGCTTGCTTCCTATTGCTGATTAATAGGTATGAGTCTCGGATCAAAGATCCCCCGTGCCGTCGGGTATGTAGCAACAAAGCTAATGTGCCGGCTGATTTGCACGAGTTGTTGAGCGTAGCGAAAAATCTGCCGGAACTGAGGAAAATGATGGGGTTATAGTAGTTTTTCTTGTCATTTAACGAACCATCATTGCACTTGCTATTATACAAGTGCAATGATGGTACAAATATATAATTTTTCTTTCAAAGTAGTATGAGTTATAGAATGCACATTTACTTTAAATCAGGCTTAATGCCTCTAAAAATACCATTTCGTACACAATCTGTAGCATCTGTATCATAATACACAATACCATTAGGAAGAATACCTTGTACATAAGGACAATAGTACATACCTTGGGGTAAATTTGGGTTAGATTGTTTATTTACACAATCTATACACATTTTAAAACTATTTGTTTCCATAATAATCTTATTTACAAAATTAATAAATAGAACATTATATAATATTCTTGAACACTAAGATAATAAAAATATTATTATAGTATATTTTTTAGGTGAAAATTTTATTTTATGACAACTGCCGCATCTCATTAATCCAATTGATTAATGTTCGGAAATTTTATCATGACGGCACGATTGCGACAGAAAACTTTTTTGTTTTGACACTCTCAAACTTGCCGTCCTCATCTCATTTCCGGCTTTTCATGCGAAAAATGCTCAAAAATGAATGTTTTTGTTAAGTTGCTGATATGTTGTGAAATACGTGCTTTTGTGAATGAATGTGCAAATGTTAAAAAACATAACTCGGCCACTTACGGTCGGTTAATCATAGGTTTGTCTCTTGAAAGTGGTGGGTTTTAAGACGGAAAAGTGCTGTTTTGTGCCACGAAAACGATGATTTTAGATGATTGAGATGTGGTAAGTGTAAACCAAAGTTAATTATTCTGCGGTCTATTCATTCTTTCTTAACATAAATTATACTGCAATTTTCTATTTCACAGAAAACTCTGTACACGGATAATGTAAATAGTTTTCCTTTTGCCGTGCCTTTAGCTCCTTTGCTTTGGGTGCAGCTTCTTGTTGCTTGCAGCCGTATGCTGATGCGTAGGTTTAAATATTATTTATGACAGATTTGTGGTCGTGTTTGTTTCAAAATCATTATATTTGCATAATGGTCATCCTTGGTGTATGTCATACGTTAGGGCACATATACGGCAGGATGAATTTATGGCAAGAAGTGTGTGCAGGCGCTTGCCTAAGACAAAGAAGTGAAGTTATGAGCGAAGAGCAGTTTGTTCCGTTTATCGGTGTGTCGCGCCACAAAATGGCGACCGACGGCAACGGCGTTACCACGCTTGCCGCCTTTCATGGCTGCCGGCTCGGTTGTAGCTATTGTCTCAATCCGCAGTGCCGCGTAGAAGATATGCAGTGCCTGTGGCATTCGCCCGAAACGCTGTATGAAGAAGTCAGGGCAGACGAGCTTTATTTCCTCGCCACAGGCGGCGGAATAACTTTCGGCGGAGGCGAACCGCTGCTTTATTCTGATTTTATCGTAAGGTTCAGAGAACTTTGCGGACCGCAGTGGAAAATCAATGTTGAGACTTCGCTCAATGTGGCAGCCGCCAATGTTGAGGCCATAGCCGATATTGTAGACGCATGGTTTATCGACGTGAAAGACCTTGATGCCGACATCTACCGCCGCTACACGGGGCACGACAATGCGCAGGTTATTGATAATCTCTCGCTTATAGCCGGTGGCGGCAGGGCAGGGCGGTGCGTGATACGGCTTCCGCTCATACCCGGATATAACACCGATGCCGACCGCACAAGTTCAGAAGCCAGGTTAAGGAATATGGGCTTTGAACATTTTGACAAATTTAATTATGAAATACCATGACACGGGGAAAGGAAATTTGCGGAATACTGAAAGACATACGCCGCCGTATAGCCGAGGCGAACGGTATAGAATATGTTGCAGCTGAATGCCGTTATGAAGGCGACTGCAGCGGCACTTGTCCGCGATGCGAGGCCGAGGCGGCTGCTCTATGGCGTCTGCTCAACATGCGCCGTGCCGCAGGCAGGGCGGTGGTGCTCGCAGGACTTTCAGCCGGACTGCTTACGGCGTCGGCACAGAGCAGCGGCGGAGCAGGGCAAGGCTGCGGCTCATGCCACTCAGGTTGTCAGCCGGCGGAAGTGTCAAGCCGTAATCCGGCTGCGGAAGGTGTTGACACAATCAAGGTTATGCACAACAGCGGCAAGGCGGAGCCGCGCTTGTCTGCCGATAAAGACGACCGGCAATTGTTTGGCGCGATAAACGAAGTGATGCCCCAGTTTGTGGGAGGCGTTAATGCCATGGCAGATTATGTCAAGTCGTCGGTAGACTCTATTATGGCTGAGCGCAACCTGAAGGTCGACTCCCGGTCGGCAGGCCGTTGCGTAGTTTCGTTTACAGTCAGGAAAGACGGCAGCATAGCCGATGTTAAGGTAGTTAAGAAACTTAACGATGCTTTCGACAGCGTAGCCGTTGATGTGGTGAAAGGCATGCCGCGCTGGAATCCCGGTAAGCGGAACGGCAAATGCATTGACGTAAGATACACCATACCGATAATATTCCGTGTTTATCCGGACGATGTGCAACCGGACAAGATGCAGCAATAAATTGGTTTGCAGATAGATTAATAAAAGGCAAACATGTAATCAGAAGCAGTGCCTGCAGCAGATGTCTTTATTGTGCCGGAACAATTTATGGGCTTTGTTTTTGTGAGGCAAGATTTTTTTTTATATTGCGGTCTGCCGGAAAAAATACAGCCTTGCGGCATCTTCTTTGTCAAGTTCCCGCAAGGCTGTATGTGTTGTTATGGTTTTACAAGCTCCATCTTTCCTTTGGCGTTCTTCCTGAAGTCGAGTTCATAGAACACCGTTGAAGTCTGTCCCGCATTGCTTACGGTCTCCTTACCTTTCTCGATGACGTTGAGTTTTATTGAAACTTTCGGGTCGTCGTATGTGTTCATCGTGTAGCTGTCCATCGACTTAAACTCAAATTCGGCCGGTATCAGTGCCTTTGCAGCCTCAATGTCCTTCATCACCTCGGCAGGGTTAAGGTTGGCCATGTCTATGGCAGGCACGTCTTTGGCGTTGAGATTTTTGTGCCATTTCTCCCATCCGGCGTCAGTAAGCTCTGTTGCCTTCCAGCCCAGGTCAGACATGAACGACTGGTTCCACACGCGTCCGTCTTTGTCAACCATCTCATAGGTAAAAATAGAAACGTTGTTAGAAAGTTCGTCGCGCCCCATGCCTTCGGTCCACGACACGCTGATTATCTTCCACTGGTCGGGCTTGATGTTGTCGGCTGCTATCGACTTGGCTTTCTCAACAGCACTCTCCGTGTCCATTTTCACCCCTGTCAGATCTTTCAGCCCCGACTTGCTGCACGCCGTAATCATTATGGCTGCGAGGGCCAGCATAAGCACTCTCTGTAAGTTTTTCATAATAACTCAATTTTTTTAATTAAACAATAAATATTCTTTGTCTTTCTCTAAAGTGTTTTTACCGTGTTGACCATATGCGGCAAACAAAACCGAACGGTCGTTCATATTTGTCTGCAAATATATGAATTTAAACCGTTCGCATTGCAATTTCAACAAATTGTTAACACTTTATAACTTATCGCCGGGCGTTGCTTTGCGTCTGAAAGAAGCTTACATTTAGCCGGTGCCCAGCCGATGCGTGCAAAGCAGTTGCCGGCAACAATAGTATGAAAGGTATGTCGGCGTTATGATTAAACAGCCAAAACCATTAAAAATCAATGAATTTATTTTGTCTTGCCCCCGATTTGCATTATCTTTGCACAAGAAAAGCTGCATCTCGGCATACCGCTCAAGCAAGCTTGGCGATTCTGCTCTCGATTTGCATTATCTTTGCACAAGAAAAGCTGCATCTCGAAATATTTTATGCCGGACGGCCAAGGAGAGCAGCTGAATATCTTTCAAGAACAAACAATTATATACCGTAAATATGATTCTTTTTTTCAGAACTCCATCACAAAGCGTTATTGCTACCGAAGCTGACCATCAGCTCAATAACGAGGAAATAAAGGAACTGTGCTGGCTTTATGGCGATGCCACACTCGTAGAAGACAACTGCCTCAGCGGATATTTCGTAGGCCCGCGCCGCGAGATGATTAGCCCCTGGAGCACAAATGCCGTTGAGATTACACAAAACATGAATCTGAACGGCATTTCGCGTATAGAGGAATACTTCCCCGTAAGCAGCAAGGATGCCGACCATGACCCCATGCTGCAGCGCATGTACGACGGACTCGACCAGAGCATCTTCACTGTTGACCACAAGCCGGAGCCTATCAAGCACGTTGACAACCTTGAGGAATACAACGAGCAGGAAGGTCTGGCGCTGTCGCCTGAAGAAATTGAGTATCTGCACAAGATTGAGAAAGAGCTCGGTCGCCCGCTGACCGACTCAGAGATTTTCGGTTTCGCACAGATCAACTCTGAGCACTGCCGCCACAAGATTTTCGGCGGTGTGTTCATCATCGACGGCAAGGAGATGGAGTCGTCGCTCTTCAACATGATCAAGAAGACGACAAAGGAGAATCCTCACAAGATTCTGAGTGCATACAAGGATAACGTGGCTTTCTCTCAGGGCCCTGTCATCGAGCAGTTTGCCCCGGAAGACCAGTCGACGTCTGACTATTTCCGTGTTAAGGACATCGAGAGCGTTATCTCTCTGAAGGCCGAGACACACAACTTCCCTACAACCGTAGAGCCGTTTAACGGTGCCGCTACAGGTACGGGCGGTGAGATTCGCGACCGTATGGGCGGTGGCGTAGGTTCATGGCCTATCGCCGGAACAGCCGTTTACATGACTTCTTATCCGCGCATCAACGGCGGACGCGACTGGGAGGACATCCTGCCCGTGCGCAAATGGCTGTATCAGACACCTGAGCAGATTCTTATCAAGGCTTCTAACGGTGCGTCAGACTTCGGCAACAAGTTCGGTCAGCCGCTCATCACCGGTTCTGTGCTTACGTTCGAGCATAAGGAGGGCGACGAGAAATATGCTTACGACAAGGTTATCATGCTTGCCGGCGGCGTAGGCTACGGCACAAAGCGCGACTGCCTGAAGAAGGAGCCGCAGAAGGGCAACAAGGTTGTCGTTGTAGGTGGCGACAACTATCGCATCGGTCTCGGCGGCGGAAGCGTTTCTTCTGTTGACACAGGCCGCTACAGCAACGGCATTGAGCTTAACGCCGTTCAGCGTGCCAACCCCGAGATGCAGAAGCGTGCTTACAACCTTGTACGTGCATTGTGCGAGGAAGATGTAAACCCGGTTGTCAGCATCCACGACCACGGTTCGGCAGGACACGTCAACTGTCTGTCGGAGCTCGTTGAGGAGTGCGGCGGTCAGATAGACATGACCAAGCTGCCTATCGGCGACAAGACACTGTCGAGCAAGGAGATTATAGCAAACGAAAGTCAGGAGCGCATGGGTCTGCTCATTGACGAAAAACATATTGAACACGTGCGCAAGATAGCTGAGCGCGAGCGTGCTCCGTTGTATGTGGTAGGCGAGACCACAGGCGACGCTCACTTCTCGTTCGTTCAGGGCGACGGCGTTAAGCCTTTCGACCTCGACGTTGCTCAGATGTTCGGTCATTCACCAAAGACATATATGGTGGACAAGACCGTAGAGCGCCACTATGAAGACGTAACTTACAGCCAGGACAAGCTCGACGAGTATCTCAGCCGCGTACTGCAGCTTGAGGCCGTTGCCTGCAAAGACTGGCTCACAAATAAGGTTGACCGCAGCGTTACAGGTAAGATTGCGCGCCAGCAGTGTCAGGGCGAAATACAGTTGCCTCTGTCCGACTGCGGCGTCGTTGCTCTCGACTATCGTGGACGCAAGGGTATAGCCACAGCCCTCGGACACGCTCCCCAGGCAGGTCTGGCTTCGCCCGAGGCAGGAAGCGTGCTGTCAGTGGCCGAGTCGCTCACCAACATAGTATGGGCTCCGCTCGAGGACGGTCTCGACAGCGTAAGCCTCTCTGCCAACTGGATGTGGCCCTGCCGCTCACAGGAAGGCGAGGATGCACGTCTTTACAGCGCAGTCAAGGCTCTGTCAGACTTCTGCTGCGACATCAAGGTGAACGTTCCTACAGGTAAAGACTCTCTCTCAATGAGTCAGCAGTATCCCGACGGAACAAAGATTATCAGCCCGGGAACAGTTATCGTCAGCAGCGGCGGTGAGGTTTCAGACATACGCAAGGTGGTTTCTCCCGTTGTTGTCAACGATGCAAACTCAAGCATCTATCACATCGACTTCTCGTTCGATGAGCAGCGCCTGGGCGGAAGTGCCTTTGCACAGAGCCTCGGCAAGGTAGGCGACGACGTTCCTACTGTGAAGAATCCCGAATACTTCCGCGACGCGTTCAACACCGTTCAGGAGCTTATCAAGAAAGACCTCGTAATGGCAGGTCACGACATCAGCGCCGGCGGTATGATAACCACTCTTCTCGAGATGTGCTTCGCCAACACAAAGGGCGGTATGGACATCGACCTGAAAGAGATTGGCGGCGACGACATGGTTAAGATTCTTATGGCAGAGAACCCCGGCGTTATAGTTCAGATTGCCGACAAGGATGCCGAAGAGTTCAAGACCATAATGGACAACAACAGCATAAGCTACGCCATGATAGGTAAGCCGGCTGTAGGCACACGCACACTGAAGGTTACCAAGGGTGCGTTCAACCACGAATTTGACATCGACGCTCTGCGTGACGTATGGTACAAAACTTCATATCTGCTCGACCGCGACCAGAGCATGAACGGATGTGCCGACGCACGCCATGACAACTATAAGAAACAGCCGCTGGAGATGAAGTTCAACGACTCGTTCATAGGCAAGCTCGAGCAGTATGGCATTTCAGCCGACCGCCGCGAGCGCACAGGCATCAAGGCTGCCATCATACGTGAGAAGGGAACCAACGGCGAGCGCGAGATGGCTTACTCGCTCTATCTTGCAGGCTTCGACGTTAAGGACGTGATGATGACCGACCTTATCAGCGGCCGTGAGACTCTCGAGGACATCAACATGATTGTGTTCTGCGGTGGTTTCTCTAACTCTGATGTGTTAGGCTCTGCCAAGGGATGGGCAGGAGCGTTCCTCTTCAACCCGAAGGCTAAGGAGGCTCTCGACAAGTTCTATGCCCGCAAGGACACCCTGTCGCTCGGCATCTGCAACGGCTGCCAGCTGATGGTTGAGCTCAACCTCATCAATCCTGAGCACGAGAAGAAGGCCAAGATGCTGCACAACAACTCACACAAGTTTGAGAGCAGCTTCCTCAGCCTTGACATCCAGCAGAACAACAGCGTAATGTTCGGCTCGCTGAGCGGCAACAAGCTGGGCATATGGGTGGCTCACGGAGAAGGCAAGTTCTATCTGCCCGAAGGCGAAGACAAATATAATGTTGTTGCAAAATACAACTATGCCGAATATCCGGGCAACCCCAACGGCTCTGACTATGCCGTTGCAGGTATCTGCTCAGCCGACGGACGCCATCTGGCAATGATGCCTCACCTTGAGCGTGCCATCTTCCCGTGGCAGAACGCATGGTATCCGGCCGACCGCCGCAACGACGACGTTACGCCGTGGATTGAGGCCTTTGTCAATGCGCGCAAGTGGATTGAAGAGAACAAATAATAAACAAGCAAGCTGAAAAGTAAAAAGACAAGAGCCCTGTCATGACGGCCGTCAGCACAGCCCGTGGCGCCTTTACTGTAAGGCGGTGCGGCAAAGGCCGGACAAGGCGGAGCGCGTGTCTTTTTACTTTTCGTTTTTAAACAACTAAAACAAGGATGAGCAACTTTTATTTAGAGAGCTTCAAGACTTTTTTCAAGATAGGCCTGTTCACCCTGGGAGGCGGCTACGCCATGATTCCTATAATAGAGTCAGAGGTGGTCGACAAGAAGAAGTGGGTGAGCAAGGAAGACTTTCTCGACATCATAGCCATAGCCCAGAGCTGTCCGGGCGTGCTCGCCATCAACGTGAGCGTGTTTATAGGCTACAAGATGAAGAAGGTGAAGGGCGCCGTGTGTACCAGTCTGGGCACAGCCTTGCCCTCGTTTCTTATCATTCTGGCCATAGCCATGTTCTTCCATCAGTTTGAGGACAACAAGGTGGTTGCGGCCATCTTCCGCGGCATACGTCCGGCTGTTGTGGCTCTCATAGCCGTGCCTACGTTCAAGCTGGGACAGAGTGCCAAGATCACTCTTACTAACTGCTGGATACCCATTGCCGGTGCGCTGGCTATATGGCTGCTCGGCGTCTCGCCCATACTTGTTATCCTCATTGCCGGCATCGGCGGCTATGTCTACGGCAAGTATATAAAGCCTACGGAGTGACATTAATCTAAAAAAATGACGAACCAAATAAAGAGCATATTCTTATGATTTACCTGTATTTGTTCATAACGTTCTTTCAGATAGGTCTGTTCGGCTTCGGCGGCGGCTACGGCATGCTCTCGCTCATTCAGGGCGAGGTGGTGCACAATCACGGATGGCTCACCACGGGCGAGTTTACCGACATCGTGGCCATAAGTCAGATGACGCCGGGCCCTATCGGTATCAACTCTGCCACCTACTGCGGCTATACTGCCGTTCACAATGCCGGCTACGGCTACTGGATGTCTATCCTCGGCAGCGTAACAGCCACCTTTGCGCTGGTGTTGCCGTCGCTAATACTAATGATTCTGATATCGCGCCTGTTCATGAAATATATGAACACGCCCACAGTTCAGAGCGTATTCTCAGGCCTTCGTCCTGCCGTTGTCGGACTGCTCGGCGCTGCCACTCTGCTGCTTATGACGCCCGAGAACTTCAGTGCCCCGTCTGTCAATCCCTGGCAGTTCTGGATTAGCTGTTTCCTCTTTGTGGCAACTATGGTGGGCACGTGGCATTTCAAGATCAATCCGATACGCATGATATGCTACAGCGGTTTTGCCGGACTGATTCTATTATACTGATAAACATTGTTTGAGATAATATCCCCTTGGCTCTTCGGTTGTTGTGAGTTGAGGGGATTTTTTTATTGCATAATTTCCGTAAATACAGATTCCTCTTTACGCAAAACGCCATCAACTGTATTGCAAAAGGTAGCTTTTCACATACTCAAAGGTGCCCTTTTGCATTATGAAAAGGCATGTTTCGCAGTATGAAAGGCTACTTTTTGCGCCATGTAACATGGCGGCAGAGAGCATAAGCAAAAAAGTTTTTGTTAAAAACTTGTCACTCGTCACATCATGGTTTAATGCGCTGTCTGTCAGACTGTTATGGTGTGACGAGTTGATTCCGTAACTCGTCACCGCCGAAGACAGCAGGGCTTGCGTGACGAGTTGGAATCTCAACTCGTCACACTCTAATGCTTTGTAAATCAGAAGGTTATGTGCTGATGTGACGAGTGATGAGTTTTTAAAGAAAAATAATTACGCTTTATATTCCTGCTTGGGGTTGACTTCATGCAGGCCAACACCTGTTTTTAGTTGGCTATAGCCCGTGTTATCGCTGTTGCCTGTTGACTTTATGCGCCATTGTATGTTATTTGTTTTTGCGTTGCCGTATGCTTAATGATTGATGTTAAGTGCCGATAGTCAGTATGAATATATAGCGACAAAATAAAATTCCGGCAGATTTTTTAATGTCTGCCGGAACATGAAGCATTGTCCTGTTATAAGCCTGCTTAATTAGATTTGTGGTATTTCGGAAAAACTCTTTAATGTCTTTATATTGTTACGTCATATCTGATGTTGGTCATTTCTTCTTGTCGCTTTTAAAATAACGTATCATTTCCGGCAGATTAATGCCCATATGAATGGAAGTATAATAAGCCTTATTGTTTGTTATTGTCTTATACAACGGAGTTAAGGACATTGACGCTCCCATATATATACCCATGAAACAAAAAGAATATTCAAGGTTAAGTCCGAAGCGGTTAAGTCTTATGGCGTCAGGGACATTCGGTGCGGCACTGCCTGCTGCAGGAGAGAAGCGGTAAGCACCATTAGTGCGCACCTCTGCGGATATTCCGAGATTCATGCAATATGAACGATAGTCATGTTGTAAAGACAGCATCAAAGGTATGCGCAGTGTTCCGTAATTCATGTTGTTGCCTGATGCCTTCATGTCAAGTTTGGTAAAGTCGAGCCTGTCGCCCTGCATGCCTGCTGCATAGTTCTTGTCGAAACACATGTGTACCCATGTAAGCTGAACGCCTCCAACCAGTCCTAATGTATTGCTCTTGTCGAATGGCAAGGCAAACGACCATGGCGTTATACCTATTTCGAACGATTTGCTTCTGCGGCTGTATATGCCCTCATTTTTAGTAGAACCTATTTTGTTGCCCATATAGTTGTAACCATACCATATAGTCGGCAGATATGAGCGGAATTTCAGGTTCTGCAGGTTTTCTGTTGGAATTAGCGGTGAACCTACATAAACCTGCTCCACTTCCTGCCCGTTAACGTACTCCATTTCACGTGTTTTCAGAAGCTGAAAACCGTTGTTGTCGTAAACTTTCACTATTGTTTTGCTGTCCTGCACGTCTACAACTATTTTCTTGTCTTTCACGTTGAACGTAGTGTCGTTGGCCTCCTCGGCGTATGCTGTGGCAGAAAGTATGAGTGCCGTAAATAAGAATAGCAGTTTCATCATTAATGTGTTTTAGGGTTATTGTTTGTGTTATATACGTATGCCCAGTCCGAACGACACGGGATAGCATTTGGGTGCAACGCTTGTCTTGAGCAGCGGCGTGAGAGCCGTGCGTGCATAGATCATCAGACAGCCGTAGCCGGCGCGTATGTCGAGGTTGAGGCCCACGGGATTCATGTTTATGTCGCCCGTCTCGGTGGTCTTGTTCTTTCCGATGAAGTAGCGCGAGTGGTCGTTCCAGCGCAGTTCGACAGACGGACCTATTGCCGCGAACATATCAGCGCCGCCGGTGCGCTTCTGCCACTCTAACATAACCGGAATGCGGATGAAGGTGTAGCTTATGTAGCTCTTCTTGAGCGTCTCGCCCTCTATCTGCCTCATGGAGGTTATGCCGTCGGTTGTAGACAGCACGTAGTTGTCCTGAAAGTGATGATGCACCTGACCTATCTGAAACGCCGATGTAAGCGCCAGCGGATTGGTTATTCTGAAGGCCAGACTGGTCAGCGTGAAGCCATATTCCCACGACTTTGAGTCGCGTGTGTGCATGCCGGCGTTGCCTCCCGTGCCCATCACGCTTCCGGCAAGCTGGCTGAAGCCCATGAAGAACAGCGGATAGTGGCTTCTGGGCTTGCTCTTCTTGCGGTTGAGGCTCTGCGGAATGAAGGGCGACGTTACATATACGCGCTCAATCTCCTGTCCGTCAACAAAGTTAGTCTCGTATGTGCGGTTAAACTTCTTGCCGTCGCTGCCGTAGACAGATATTTTTGTGCTTCCTGCTGAATCGTTTACAACAATCTTCTTGTTGTTCACCACGAATGTAGTGTCGCCGGTTTCGGCGGCCATGCCCGTCAGGGGCAGCAGCGCCGCCAGAAGTAGTGTCTTTTTCATATTTGTCATATTTATTGTTTGTTTCTTTGATTATGCGTAACACAGTTTCATTATGTCGTCGGGCGACAGTTCGCCCTCTATGTATATCACCGTTCCCCGGTTGGGCTTCACCTTGCTGAACAGTATGTAGCGGTTGATGCCCTTGCTCTTTGGCGGCATTATGTAGTATCCGCTCACTATCTGGCCGTTCTCGACCACCTCGCGTATCTTCTTGGCGTTCTTTCTGTCGGCCTTCAGATAAGGCTCTATGCTTGCTCCGATGTTCTTGTAGGTAAGGCTCTTGTACACCTTCAGCTCATATCCCTTCAGCTTGGCGTTGTGCATCTCCACCATCTTGCAGCCCTTGGCATGTCCGAACCGCTGAAACACCTTGTTGACGTTAAGCCCCTCCTGCGCCATGGCTGGCGTTGCGGCCGTAAGGGCCAGTGCAGCTATGAGCAAGATGCGGCATAGCCCGTGCCACATAGTGCCGCTCCGTGCGCGGCTTGTGCCTTTGGCGTTGCGTCGTGTGGCCTCGCTGTTGCCGAAGTATGTGTTGACCGGCAGTCTGCATGCCGCGGCAAGGCGTGTCATGGCCGTTATCATTATCGCGCATACAACATCTATGGCGTCAGCATGCGTTGCCGGCAGTTGCGGGTTATAATATTGCTGTTTCATATCTCGGGTTAATGTTTTTTACATTGTTGTTTATATTATCGTCTTTCATGCGCCTGCATGAGGCGTTCAGCAGTAAGAGAGTGTCATTGGCGCATCAGTTCGAGTGCGCCAAAGTTGTCTTTCTCGTCAGATGATACCATTTCGAGAGCCTTCAGGGCTTCCTCCTCAACCACCTTCTTGTTGGTGTACACCTTTCCGTCTATCACGGCATAGTTGTCGCTCTGGCGCGGCAGCGCGATCATCACCACCGCTATAAGTATGGCTGCCGCTGCCGTAATGGCCGTGTATATCCATCCGTGGCGGCCGGTCTTCTTTGCTTTGTTGAGGCTGCTGTCGGCTGTTGGTGCAGTCTCGGCGGCGTCGGCCCGTTCTTCGGCAATGTAGGCAAACAAAGCCTTGTATGGCATCCATTCCTCAGGAATGTTGTTGTCCCTGTTGGTAAAATATCCGCGCAGGGCCCTTTCCTCAGCCGATGAGGTCTCACCGTCGAGATATTTGTCGAGCAGCTGCTTAATATATTCTTCCTTTTTCATCACACTATAAATATCGTTCAAAGCGTCAGTAAATCTTTTCTCTTGGCCCTTATGGCCGTAAGTTTTATAAAGTCCTCACGTATCTTGCGGCGTGCCCTCGACAGGTTTTGCCGGAGGCTTTCGGCCGTGCATCCCGTGATTTTCATTATTTCAGAGCTTTCGTAGCCCTCAATCTCCTTCATCTTGAAAATCTGTCTTTGCAGCTCGGGCAGATGTTCAACGATAAGTCTTATCAGGTCGGCCTCGTCTTTGGCTTCAGCCCTGTGCCAGTCGTCGGCTGTCAGGCCTGTTGCTGAGGCCTTTCCGTCTTCCAGCCGGTCGTGGCGCCACTGGTCGCTGTATTTGTTGCGCAGCATGGTCATGGCCAGTGCCCTTTTGTTTTCATACCGGTCGAGCGTAGCCCGCATGCTCCAGAGCTTGAGCATCACCTCCTGCACCAGGTCCTCAGCGCTGTAGTCGTCTCCCGTAAGCTTGCGTGCCAGCCCTTTCAGCTCGTCGCGCATGGGTATTATTATGCGGTTAAATTCTTCCGGTTTCATCATTGTTTCATAAAGGTAACGTATGACGCGGAAAAACGTGACATCAAAAAAGAACTTTTTTTTAAATTTGTTTTGAAAAACTGGATTGAAGCCGGGCTGCCGATGTCGGCAGAAGCTTGCGGATTGCATAGTTTTAACTTCAATCGGTTGATTTGGGCTTGATGTTATCATAGCTCCGTCGTGCCTATGTTGAAAGCCTGTTGTGATAGGTCTTTCCCATGCTCGTCTGCCGATGCCGGCTTGTGTTTATAAAAATAATAACGGCCGGAGAGAAATTTCCCCCGGCCGTAATATGGTCTGCCATGATGCGTCGTCTTTACTTCTTCACAAACTTATATCCCCTGACGTTGCCGTCGGCTGATTTTACAGTGGCAATGTATATTCCTGCCGGAAGCGATGACAGGCTGACAACGTTGCCTTCGGCAGTCAGTGTGGTGCGGCCTGCCGTGTCGCTGATAGCTATGCTCTTTGTGCCTTCGGCGGCCTGCAGTTCGTTGCCCGATATCATTATGCCTTCGCCCTCGCCGGTAACGGCTGTTACGCCTGTTCCTGTAGAGCCGGTGTATATGCCTATGTTGTCGAGCAGCAGGCAGTCGCCGCCTTTGGTTCTGAGGCGTATTGCTATATAGATGTCCTTGCCGTCATAGTCGGCCAGACTTATTCCGCGTGTCTTCGGTTCTGCTGTCTCGCCCTCAACGTTGAGCACTTCTGTGTATGCTGCGCTGTTGTCTTCGGTGGCAGACACCATTATCTGATAGTCCTCAAGGAACTGCTGATTGAAAGAGTTTGCGTCCCACACGAGATAGCTGTCTTTGCCTTTGATGCTTACCTTCGGCATTATGAGCCAGCGGTCGGCCTGGTCGGTGCCCTCGAGCCATGATGTTCCTGCCAGCATATATTCGCCGAACACGTTATGTTCTACGATGTTGAACAGGCCCCATCCGTCTGCGTTAAACTCGTCGCCGGCTGACGGGTCTACGGTGCCGTTGTCCTCGGCGCGGAATGTCAGGTCGGATGGAAGTTTGCCGTCCTCAAAGTCCCAGAATTTCACTGGCTTGCTTACCGCAGTGAAGTCTTTTGTCAGCACGTTGTTGTCGGCATTCTCGTCGTTGTCGTTCGCAACTTCCACCTTCAGCTTGTGGCTGCCGTCGCTCAGGTCAGCCAGCAGGCCGCTGAACGTAACGGTTGTGGCGCTCTGAGCCTTCATGGCGATGGTGCTGTCTTTAACGGTCACGTCGTCGATGCTAACTGTTACTTTGGCGTCGAGGTCAGTCACGCCGCTGTTGGCCAGGTTGAATATCACGTCCTTGAGGTTGCTCTCGCGCACGAAGTCGTAAGGACTCTGCAGGTCGGAAACGACAAGGTCGTTGAGGTTGCTTTCAACCTTCTCGAACGAAACGTCGTCAACGAGAATGAGGTTCTGGTTCTTGTCGCTGAACGCATAGAAGCCTAAATAGATGGTCTGCGCCTTGTCGAAATGAACAACGTTGACAGACTCCTCATATTTGTTGTTCAGAATGGGGTTGAACTCCACAATCTTGTTGGTCATGGCCTCAGGCTTGGCCTCGTTGCCCCAGTATACGGCCATCTTCTCGGGATAAGAGTCGAGGTTTGAATACCAGAACTTCAGCACATAATAGCCCGGTTCAACGTTTATCGGGTCGAGCATGGCCCAGTCGTCGCCGCTGTTGTTTGAGTCATAGCCGTAAGCCAGACATCCGTTGCCGGTGTGCGCCATGTTGAAGAAGCCTGATTCGATGCTTACGTCCCATGTGCCCTCGTCGTTGTTGAGGTTGTAGAAGGTGAAGTCCTGTGTGTTCTCCGAAGCCTCGAAGCCCATTGTGTAAGGAGCATTCAGCGGTGCCTTGTGCCTTACCGAGGTGTAGCATGTGTCGTTCGTGTGGTCGAAGTCGTCGGGATGAGTGGCCCATGCCTTTATTTCGTATGTGGTCAGCGGGGCAGAGAGGTCGGCTTTGGTCTTGAACGTATATTCAAGTGTCTCGCCGGCTGCGAGCGGCTCGCTCACAGTCTCGTTGGCAATCTCCTTGCCGTCAACGGCAAACGCTACGTCAAACCCGCTCAGGTTAGTGCGTCCGCTGTTCTTTATCGCCACCTTTACTGTCTCCTGTCCGAGGCCGTAGCCTGTGACAGGACTCAGTATCTCTGCAACTTTTATGTCTGTCGGGTTGGCAATCGGCTCAACCGTAACCGAGCAGAGATAAAGATAGTCCTTGTAAGCCGTAGATGTGGCGCGGAACGCTATGTGGAACGGCTCGCCGGCCTTGGCGTCAACGAGAAAATAGCCCGACTGCTCGTCTTTCTTTATATTGTCGTATGTAGCTTCCTTGCTGGTCATGTCTTCCACGGTGCCGCCCTTGCCCGAGTACACCTCCATGCTCTCGCCATACATGCTTCCGCTGAATGTGTATTTCACTATCAGCGTGCCGGTCTCGCTTGGCGTTATGGCAGGCGAAATCAGCCAGTCGTCGCCGTTGTTGAAGTAGTCGTACTTATAAGCCACTTTCGACGGGGTGCCTTCTTCGTTGAAGAGCCATGTGGCGCCGTCGCTGTTGGCATCAACCACGGTCCATGCGTTGAACTCGTCAACCGTCTCAAATGCTGTTGTATAGATTGCGTCTGCATGTGCAGAAACAACCGACAGCATAAGGAAAAGTAAAAACGTAGATATCTTCCTCATAATAATAATGTTGGGGCTCACTTGAAAATAACGCCTGAACGCCCGCAAGGCTGATCCCCCTTTAACCTTACGAAAGTTGGCCTGATGAAATGTTTAGATTATAAATATAGTAAAAGAATCGTTATGTATGGTTGCAAAATGAAATACTTTAATTAAAATTAACTCAAAAATGAAAGCAAACAGAAGTTTGGTAGATAATATGTGATATATGGAACAAACAACGTGAGACATAAGACCGCGACAAAATGAAACAAAAAGACGGCCGAAAGCATGAATAGAAATAGATAAAACCGTCATTAGCTTAATGAAATATTGTGGCTTGGTAACGTCGAAAAATACATCTCCTGTCATGTTCTGCGTTTGGTGTTTTTGATAAATAAAGCAAACGGAGTTTGTAAATATTTATGATATTTTCCGTCCGTTTGACGCTCTCAGAATGGCGATGTCCGTCCTCAATCCACTTTTTGCCTTGAAAATCGCCATATTTTGCCCATTTCTGTTAAGTCGTTGTCCTACAGATGTTTACGTAAAAATACATCCAAAATATCAATAGTTAAAAAACATTACTCTGCCGTTTACCACTCAAAAGTGGCCCATTTACGATGCGTTACTCATCGCTTTTCGCATCAAAAGCAACCGTCTTTGCATCAAAAAACGCCTGTTTCAGCTTGGTTTTATGGGGTAAAAGTGAATATAAGTTAATATGTCTATTGTGTAAAGGCTGCTGTTTTAACTTTCGTTATAATTTAATTTTCTAGATTGAGAAAATATTTTGTCATGATTATTTACTGGAAAGTTGGTTCGTAATAAGCATCATGAACAGATATAAAAAATCGAGATAGTTAATTTAAATATTATGTGTACTATCTCGAATTTTTAAAGTCTTTTGGCAATATTATAATATTGTTATTCTTGTTCCGTTATTTTACTTTTTAGCAATTCAACCATTTCTTCCTCTAATTCTGCACATTCAAAGTCTCTCCAGTTTTGTGGTGTCGATGTTCTTTCGGCCATTACTCTTAATTTGAGACTTCCTTTTTCTATTTGATTTTTGTAAGTACCCTTTTTTGAGTCAGGGGCAATATTAGAAAATTGTGAGTTGATATTTCTTTGTAAAAGGCACAGATTGCCAAATCTGTCCACTTGGTACCATTCGTCAAATGTTCCTTTAGAGGGATTTTGTGGATACCAGTGTTCAACAGAGTTTCTGAATTCAAATGTAAAGTCCTCATATTTTCTGTCAGAATTTTTATCTCTTTCCCAAATTAAGTAATCCAGATAGTTCAATATTATATGAGGAGTGTTTACTCCTAGATTCAGACAATTGTCTATTTTGAAGAAGTTTTTAACTTCATCAATAGCTTCCTGTTCAATTATTTCGCTATATTCAGCAATGTATCCGTTAAGCTCTCCGTTCTTTTCGAGACATTCTTCTGTCAACCAATAGAGTAATGATGTAATCCAGTGCATAACTTTAGGTGAGGTATATGACACACGCAAAGCCGACTCCAGCATTATATTAGTTTTACATCTGTTTCTGTTCGTCTTATCCCATTCGCCTGCTCTAGTGAATATAGAATTTTTAAAATATGGTTTCTTTTGTGAGCCTTGCCCTGATACATAAAGAGTTTTCAGACTCCATTCACCGTCATTACTGTTATTTGCGTATTCACGTTTAATGATATACTCGTCAAACAATACTCTTGTTTGTAAAAGACATATAGTAAAGTCACGGACAAATTTTTTCCTGTCGTTCTTTATCGGTTGGCCTTTCTGTATTCCATTTTCAATTACATTATTAAAACTGGTTATGAGCTTTTTGTCGTCTAATAAATCATCTATAATCTTTTTATTTAGATTTTGGTGCGTTATTTCTTTTTTCCAAATAAAGACCTTTAATGCATGTAGCAGAAAATAAGGAAAGCTGATTATGCTCTCAAAACGCACTCTTTCATCATTTTCATTATATCCTTCTTCTTCCTCTGTTTTGAAGTCTTGGTCAATAATTTCTGATATCTTATGTGCTTGACAGTTCTGTTTCTTCCCTAATTGCGGAATAATCCTCATGCTGTAATTACGGAGCGTGTCAATAGGAATATCGTTCCAACTGTCTCCAAACAATTCTTTACGTACAACATTATTCTTGCTTATAAAGTGCATTTGTACATATCCGTCCATATCGCTGCATGCATCCCAAATTATGGAGAACATTTCTTTTTCCATTTCTGCGTTATCTCCCAAATAGTCCATAAGTTTTGCCTTTAGAATATCATGCTGTTCGAGCTGTTCGCCTCGTGTGTTCATTATTTCGAAATAGCGGTTCATGTCAGTGTTTTCAGGTACTTCTATTTGATAAAGAATAACACGTGACAATTTTTCTATAAATTTATTTTTATCAAAATCCTCTCTTCCTATATTCTCTTTTAAAATTTTTATGCCGGTTTTTATATTGTCTTGCAACATTTCACCTTCCAAATCACCATCAGTTTCATTAATCACTTCATGAATATGTTCTAATGTGTAATTTGATTTCTTACGGCATGCAAATGATAAAGAGTGTTTTGTATTAATGCCAAGACAATTTAATAAAAGATATAATGATGTCAGTCTTTGTTGGCCGTCGATTACTTCGAGCTTTTCGCCGGTATTGGAGACAATAAGTGAACCAATATAGTATTTTTCTCCTTCTTCAATATCATTGACGTCTTCAAGTAACTGTACAAGTTGTTTGTCTTCCCATGCATAGGCTCTTTGATAAAGTGGAATTATGAATTGTAATTCGCCATCGAATATATTTGTATTGTTCTTTAAATCAAGAACTTTTAATTCCTTAACCTGATCTTTCATATTATAAAGTCTTTAGAATGTTATATAATGGTTCCCATTTTTCATCATTAGGAACATCATTAATTTTTATTTGCAATCCAGATATTTCAGTATGTTTCCTTGCATAGCAGATTTGTGAAAACATAGGTATGCTGTTTGTATAGCGTGCATTGTTCATATCTCCTATGGCGTATTTGTTGATGCTGTCAAATCCCAACGATACCATATCAAGCCTTAACGCAAATGCCCAACGGCATAACTTTTTTACAGCCATTGTATCAAAATTATGAAACCTGTCATAATAACACAACAAGGCGCAAAAGAATAAGTTGCGTGTATGCCTAAAACCGATACTGTCTTTTTTTACTTGGATGAACTCTTTTTCTTTGTCATCTGCATCAGGATTTTTTGTTATGGTGATGATTTTACATATTTCCTTGAAATCCTTATTGACACATATTTCCGTCTGTATATTGCTCAATAATTGTAAATAGTGGTCCACCATTTCAAAGAAATCATTGCCGGCTACAAAAGGTTCAGTAATCTGAAAATATGGTGTTGCCTTATTTACACGTTTTGCATAAGTGTAATCCGAAAATTCCGGAACACCCTTATATATGTCAATTTCTTTTGTCGTGAACGTTGTCGTCTTTCTTCCTCTTGACCAATTCCATATAGGAAACAGATAGTTGGCAAACAGTTCTCCTATTTTCTTGGTATCTTTAGCTTCCCATTTTGTTACGGCTGCTTCCATTTCGTATGGATACTTTTTCATTTCTCTTAAATGGAACGCTTTAAGTAAGTCATGTGGATCGAGAGCTTTGCCTCTGGTGTTTTGCGAGTCGAATAATTGAAATGCCTCAGAAACTTTGGTTACACTGATGACAACAACTTCCAGTATATTTTTAAATGCATTAATAAAGTTGTCTTTAACCTTCTTTTCTTTTAAAGAGAACCATTCTTTTATATATTCAAAATTGTTGTGAATATTTATCTGAGAAGATTTATTGGCAAATGAAATATTGAATATGTCGCATGAAAAATTGCTATCAATACATTTTCTTATTAAGGATAAAGATATTATTCTTTGCTGTCCGTCAACGATGTCGTAGCTTAGCCCGTTTGATTTGTCGTGTAAGATTATAGTTCCAACTCGATATTTAAATTTAAAATTGTATTTTTGGTAATCGTTTATTGCATCTGAAATATCGTTCAGTAATGCGTCTATGTTTTGCGTTGTCCACTTATATGGCCTTTGATAATTAGGAATAACCAGAGGCATTTTTAGCAGATTGTCAACACTTAGAATTTTTGCCATGTTTTGTGTATTTTGTTAAAATGCAGGATAAATAATAATCATAAATCTTCAGGCATAGGGATGACAAGTATAGAGTCGCTGCACCGTATTCCATAAAATACGTCGCGAACACGGCCCTGCTGTGGAATCAGAATGCCTTTATCTATCAAATCTTTAATATCGCGCGCTGCCGTATCAGGCGACACCTTTACACGCTTTGCCCAGTTCTTGGCTGTCAGTTTGCCGGGGTAACTGTCTAAATACATATTAAGAACTTCACGTTGTCTTTCAGACAGAATGGTTTCGGCATGGTTTTGCCAGAATATTGCCTTATTTAGGACTTTCGACAACGTTTCATCAGATTGCTCGACAGAACGGAGCAGGCAGTCAAGATACCAGACAATCCATTCTGTAATGTCACAATTTCCTTTTTGTGTTTCCTCCAGTATGTCATAATATTGTTTTTTGTCTTTGTTGATTTGATGCGATATGCTGAAAAAACGCATTTTTGAGTCTTCTGCTTGTGAAAGTGCCATGTCGGCGATGGCTCGCCCGATTCGTCCGTTTCCGTCATCGAAGGGATGGATGCATACAAACCATAAATGGGCTATTGCCGATTTTACATAGCCGTTATGGGTATCTGAATTGAACCATTCAAGAAACAAATTCATCTCATCGCTTATTTTTTCAGGAGTAGGTGCAATATAATGCACCTTTTCACGGCCGAACATTCCTGATATAACTTTCATTTCTTCGCTTCGATATTTTGCCACGTCTATTTTTGTAGGGCCGCTCCAGCCTGTCGGGAACAGGCAGTTATGCCAGCCGAAGAGTCTTTCGTTGGTTAAAGGCTTGTTGAAATTAATGGTCGCATCAAGTGCCATTTCAACCACTCCGTCTATATAGCGGGAAGATTCTGTAGAATTCTGTATTTGTACTCCAAGTTTGCGGGCTACCGATGAGCGCACCTGCTCGCTGTTCAATTCTACTCCTTCAATTTCTGATGATGCAATGATGTCATGGGAGATTGATTCCACCACGGCAGACATCTTGTCGTTAAAGCCTATTAGGCTAAGACGCCCCATCAGATAGCCCACAGCCTTGTGTACTTTGTTTAGTTCCTCGCCAACACGTTCTTTGTTCCACGAAAAGTGGGGCCATTCTTTATGTTCATATATATACATAGGCAGAATTGTTTTTTGCAAATATACAGTTTTGCGGACAATTAACCGCATATTTTGCGGCTTATTGTCCGCAAAGAACGATGATTTTAATGATTTAGTTATGTAAAATGTGATTTGTATCTGTTGTTTGTGCAATGTATTTTGTTAGTCTTTCATTGGATATTTACATTGCCTGGCATGGGTTTATGCATTTGTTATTGCCGCTTTTTGTGTGTTTGATGAAAACAAAAAATCCTGATTTCGAAATGAAATCAGGATTTTGTTTGTTGAGAGTGGTACCACCAGGAATCGAACCGGGGACACAAGGATTTTCAGTCCTTTGCTCTACCAACTGAGCTATGGCACCATCGTTATTGCTTGATTGCGGGTGCAAAGATATGCCTTTTTTGTTAATCATACAAATTTTTGAGCATTTTTTTTGAAAAAAATGCACGAGTTTCAAAAAAATGCTTTACCTTTGCACTCGCTTTTAAGGCATCGGGATTTAGCGCAGTTGGTAGCGCACTACGTTCGGGACGTAGGGGTCGCTGGTTCGAGTCCAGTAATCCCGACCAGAAGAGGTCAACAGGTTGGAGACAGCATGTTGGCCTCTTTTGGTTTTTGAAGCTTTATTAATGTTGGATATTTGGACAGAAAGACACAATAATTATGTATATTTGTATGCCCGTTGTATCATTACGGGGCATGGCTTGTGCTTTAAGCATGATGATTAAAATGCTGAAGCCGGTGGAGTGGGTGTCTTTATAATATAAAGTATGTCTTTGCCCGGACGGCAGTCGGTTTGCTGCGACAGGCATAACAGGGCTGACAGACTTATAAATAATATTGCAGGTTATGAAAATATCGGTTATTGGTGTCGGTGCCATGGGTGGAGCCATGGTGGAAGGCTTTGTCAAGTGCGGAATGTTGGCGGCAGCCGACATCACTGTTTCGGCTCCTCATGAAGCGACGCTAGAGCGCTTCAAAAGTCTCGGAGTTAATGTTACTACGGACAACAAAGCAGCGGCAGCTGCAGGCGATGTGGTGTTTGTCGTGGTGAAGCCATGGCTGGCAGAGCAGGTTATAGGCGAAATACGGCCGGCAGTTGACTACAGCCGGCAGATCATTGTGTCGGTTATGGCCGGCGTAAGCGGCAGTCAGCTTAAGGAATGGCTTGGCGGAACAGACGGAATGCTGCCCCGACTGTTCATCGTGATACCCAACATTGCCATTGCCGTGAAAAGCTCGATGACGTTTATCGTTCCGGTTAATGCAGATGAAGAAGCCACGGCTGCAATGGCTGCCTTGTTTGACTCAACCGGATTGCAGATGGTTACGGAGGAACGGCTGCTCGGAGCTGCCACTACGCTTGCATCGTGCGGCATAGCCTACGCCATGAGGTATGTCAGGGCTTCGACAGAAGGCGGCGTTGAACTCGGATTTAAGGCGCATGACGCACAGCGGATAGTGATGCAGACGATGAAGGGAGCCGTAGACTTGTTGCAGGCCAGCGGCAGTCATCCTGAAGTTGAGATAGACAAAGTTACTACGCCCGGAGGCATGACGATACGCGGACTTAACGAAATGGAGCATGCCGGATTTACGAGTTCTGTGATACGCGGGCTGAAAGCCGGAATGTCGAAATAAGACAGAAACTTCAAAATGAATTTCTGATAACAGTGAAACCTGTATATTAGATAAATTATAATGCAAGTTTTATCCGTAATGTACGGATTGTAGAATATTTCGCTATTTAAGTTTCTTATTTTTCAAATTTAATTGTTACTTTTGGCAAGTTATATTTGAAGCCTGTGTAAAGGTGAAGATAAGAAATGCTCATGGCGGCTGCTATGCCAAAGCCTCTGTCGGGATTAGCCGAAAGGCACTTGGCGCTTAGCCTTGTGAGTATGCAGCCGGTTTGCTTTTTGTGGGCGATGAGGCTGTAAATGTTGAATTTTATTAAGACTGCAAACTCTGATTTGTTGAGAAGGTGTAAGACGATACGGCATCTGCCATGCGTGATGCGCAGGCCTCCTGTCGCACTTTGCAGAATACAGGGCTGTAAATCTGCTACACTGTCTGACGGAAAGTCAGACGTTTTTATGAACTTTCAGGTATTAGGGAAATTTTTAATAAAAAGATATGAATACATTTATAAACGTAGAAGATATCGGCAATCTGCAGCAGGCACTTGCCGAAGCACAAGAAATAAAGAACGACCGCTTTAAGTATCAGCATCTTGGCAAGAACAAGACGCTGATGATGATTTTCTTCAACAACAGTCTGCGCACACGACTCAGCACGCAGAAGGCAGCCATGAATCTTGGCATGAACGTGATAGTGCTCGACGTAAATGCCGGTGCGTGGAAGCTGGAGACAGAGCGCGGAGTAATAATGGACGGCGACAAGAGCGAGCACCTGCTCGAAGCCATTCCGGTGATGGGCTGCTATTGCGACCTTATCGGTGTGCGCTCGTTTGCAGGCCTGACCGACCGCGAGTATGATTATGCCGAAACCGTGCTCCATCAGTTTATCAAGTACAGCGGCCGTCCTGTGTTTGCCATGGAAACGGCAACGGTGCATCCTCTTCAGGCTTTTGCCGACCTCATTACCATTGAGGAGCACAAGACAAAAGCCCGTCCGAAGGTTGTTCTGTCATGGGCACCCCATTGCCGTGCATTGCCGCAGGCCGTTCCAAACTCGTTTGCGCAGTGGATGAACGCTGCCGACGTAGACTTTGTTGTCACTCATCCCGAGGGTTATGAGCTCGATCCGAAGTTTGTTGGCAATGCCCGTGTTGAGTACGACCAGATGAAAGCTCTTGAAGGAGCCGACTTCGTTTACGCCAAAAACTGGAGCTGTCCCGGCGTGACCTGTCCGTCTGACTACGGCAAGATATTAAGCAAGGACATGTCGTGGACAATAGACGCGGCACACATGGCCGTTACAGATAACGGCAAGTTTATGCACTGTCTGCCCGTACGCCGCGGTCTTATCGTAACAGACGATGTGATAGAAAGTCCTAATTCGCTCGTCATTCCAGAAGCAGCCAATCGTGAGATTTCAGCTTCTGTGGTAATCAAGCGAATGCTCGAGTCATTATAGAATTCTACATTTTAAATCATATTTGCTAACGGAGAATGCAGGCCGATGATGACAAGTCGGGTCTGCATTCTTTATGGCTACAACCGAAAATAATTCAGGCATTTATATATTTAATACTCATTTTACTGAGTAAAAGGATATATTAAAAATAAAAATGGATAACATTGTCATACAGATGATCATACTCCTGCTGCTTGTAGTGGCGGGATTTGTTTCAAACAGATGCGGACTTATGGGCGGCGATTTCGACCGTAAGTTGTCAGGTTTTATTATCAACGTGTCGTGTCCATGTCTTATCATATCGTCAGTGATGGGCGACGTTTTTCCCGACCGGGGCATGATATTGCCATTGCTCGGCGTAGGCATGATTACATATGTACTGCTGTTTTTGATAGCCTATTTCCTTCCACGCTATTTTGTCCGCAAAGCCGACTGTCGCGGAATGTATAGTTTTATGCTTATGTTTGCCAATGTTGGTTTTATCGGCTATCCCGTTGTGGCATCAATCTTTGGCAGCCAGGCCGTATTCTATGCCAGCCTGCTCAACATCCCCAACACACTTTTCATCTTTATTGTCGGTCTGTCGTTTGTCCTTGGAAGCACAGACGGACACAAGTTTAATGTCCGCACGCTGTATTGTCCGCCAATGGTGGCGTCTTATGTCTCGATAGTTATAGTGGCCCTTGGACTTGATTCTATACCGAGGGTTGTGTCTGAGCCGTTTCATCTTTTGGGAGGCATCACCGTTCCGGGAGCGTTGCTTGTTATCGGTTCTTCGATGGCCCAGATGGATACCCGTCATATACTCGGCACAAGGTCGGTCTATGTCATGTCAGCCTTCCGTCTCTTGATAATCCCCGTGGCCATATATTTCCTGTTGCGCCTTTGCGGAGTAGACGAGACAATCAACCGCATCAACACTGTGCTTATTGGCATGCCGGTGGCCTCTTATGGCACGATGTTTTGCCTGAGATACGGGCGCGATGAGAGCGAGATGGTTGAGGGCACGCTGATCACTACCATTCTTTCCGTTGTCACCATACCTTTGCTTACGCTGATATTTTGATGCGCAGATGTTGACCGGTGTGAATGAAATATTATGTCTTTGATATCAATTTTGTGATAAAAAAGCTGTTTTTGCGTATGCTTTAAATTTTAAAGCATTATTTTTGCGCCTAAAAAGAATATCTGCTTATGGAAAAATATGCTGTTCTGTCGGCCGTTGCCAGAGGAAATTTCTGGGAGCGGCTGTGCCATCTCTACATGAAGACGGGCGATTATGTTGATATGGAGAATCTTGAAAACCGCCATATCGTTTATGTTAAGGTGTTTCTTAGCGACATCCGCAACCAATATGCCGCTCTGCTCGAGTCGCAGCTGTGGCACGACTATCTTTCGCATGTGCCGTGTTCCGTGGTAGGGCAGGCTCCGCTTGACGGGTCGAAGGTTTCGCTTCTTGTATGCACGTCAGATGCTTCGTCGGCTTCTTCGTTTTGCAGTTTAAGGCTCTGCGGGGCTGATATGGCCGGTAAGGATGCCTATGGGCAGGCTGTGGCTCTGTTCGAAAAGTTTGTCGGCTCGGCTAATCTTGCCGATGACGCTTCAGGAGTTGGCTGTCTGCGCGTGTGGCTTTATGTGGCTGATACTGACGGCTGTCTTGATGCCGTTGAGAAGGCACGCGACGACGTGTTTGGGCGTCATGGCATTGATGCCGGCAAATTGCGTATGGCGGTTACGGTTGTTGGCGGCGTAACACATGCCGACGGAGCCGTGGTGGCTCTCGACTATCTGTCGTTTGGTGGCGATGCCAAGGCTGTCGTTCCTCCTTGCTCTGATGAAGGCTCGGCAAAAGATGAGTCTGTCGCAGGCTATGGCTGTATAGATCTTGGCGTAGATTTAGGCAGCGGATTGCGTGTTGACATCCCGCCGTTCGTACTTCCTTCTGCGACTGATGCCGACATGAGTCAGCTCGATGTGCGCCAGTATACCGGACAGATTCTTGGCGACATGGGCGTAAGGCTTAAGCGCTACGGTCTGACGATGAATCACGTAAGTTGCTTTGTGGCTTATCTTCGTGACTTTTCTGACTATACCGATGTCGACCGTCTGCTCTCCATGGCTTTCCCTTATGTGCCTCACGTCATTGTATGTGCCGACGGAGCCGGCGGCTGCTTGCCGGTGATGATAGAGTGTGTTGCCGAGAGACCTGCTGAGGCCTGACACGGGGCCTATCTGTCATGTACAGCGACATTTACGTCTGTCACAATGTCTGTATATACGGAATATTTGTGAATAATCAATGATTTTTATTAAAACAAAGGCATTTGTCGCTTTTTTTGCTTATGTTTGCATAACATATTATGCCTGCTTTGTCGGGCATTTAAGAGTTAGGAGATAAAAAAAGAAATCATAAAAACAACAAAACCGAAAAGAAAAAATGAACGAAGAAAGATTGTATGATCTCATACGCGAGAAAGAAAACATCGCGTCGGTAGCCTTCCCGTCGCTTATGCGCAAGGTTTACGTGTGGATGACTCTGGCCCTTGTCATAACAGGCTTTGTGGCTTATGGCGTGGCCTCAAGTCCCGGCATAATAACAGCCCTGGTGTCTAACAAACTGCTGTTCTGGGGCTTGTTCATAGCCGAGCTGGCTTTGGTATGGACTGTTTCGGCACGCATCAACCGCCTGTCGCTTACCACAGCCACACTGCTGTTTATCCTTTATTCTGCCCTCAACGGAGCCACGCTGTCGCTTATTCTGCTCGTATATACAATGCAGTCTATTGCCAGCGTATTCTTTATCACGGCCGGCACGTTTGCCGTTATGGCAGCCATAGGCTATTTCACCAAGGCCGACCTGTCTTCATTGGGCAAGATACTTATGATGGCCCTTATCGGTCTGATCATCGCCACTGTGGTCAACGCCTTCCTGCTTAAGAGCGGCGGCTTCAGTCTTATACTTAGCTATGTCGGCGTACTGATCTTTGTCGGTCTTACAGCCTACGACACTCAGAAGATAAAGCAGATGCTGATTATGGCAGACGATGTTAACGAGGAGACACAAAAGATAGCCCTTTTAGGCTCGCTTTCGCTCTATCTCGACTTTATCAACCTCTTCCTTTATCTGCTCAGGATATTCGGAAACAGCAGAGAATAAAAGATTCATCAGTTGCGCCTTTTGACGGTGCAAATTATAAGTGGTGAAGCAGGATGCAGTTGTGCATCCTGCTTTTTTGTTGAATATATATTCAGAAATATGTGAAAAATAGTTCTGTTGGCGTATTTTTATACAAAAATGTTTGTATATATACGTGAATGGTTGTATATTTGCAAACATAAATGAATAAATATACAGGCAAATGAAATCAAAGAACGGTAGATTACAGACTTTGCGTATGCTTATCTCAAGCCAGGAGCTTTGTTGTCAGGACGAGGTGCTCAAGGCTCTTGAGAAAGAAGGCTACAAGGTTACGCAGGCCACGTTGAGCCGCGACATGAAACAGCTTAAGGTGGCAAAGGCTACAAGTTTGAGCGGCAAATACTTCTATGTGCTGCCCAACGAGACGATGTATAAGCGCGTGTCGAGCCCTAAGACGGCTGCCGAGATGCTGCTTACGTCTGGATTTATGTCTATCAACTTTTCTGGCAACATGGGCGTTATAAGGACACGTCCGGGCTATGCCAGCAGTCTGGCTTACAACATCGACAACAGTGGCATACCATTGATATTGGGCACTATTGCCGGCGATGACACTATTTTTATTGTCATAAAGGACGGTGTGAGGCACGGAGACATTGTGGCCGAGCTGCGCAACGTCATTCCTGACATAAAATAAAGGTGGCAATAGATAATAAATAACAGAAACTTTTTAATATAAACAATGTATCAATGCCGGTTTCGTCCGGTCTTTCCCGTGCCTCATTTGGTTCGGGCAGGGACTTGACGTCCTTTACGGCAGAAACGTTACAATGATGAAAGAAATTGAAGTAATGGTGGCTGATGCGTCACATGAGAAATATGTCGACACCATTCTCGATACAATGGCGGCAGCCGCCAAAGTGCGCGGAACGGGTATTGCCAGCCGTAGCCATGAGTATCTGGCAACCAAGATGAGAGAAACCAAGGCCGTTATAGCCTTGTGTGACGGAAGGTTTGTCGGCTTCAGCTATATTGAGACATGGGGCAACAAACATTATGTAACCACTTCGGGACTTATCGTTCATCCCGACTACAGGGGCATGGGCGTGTCGAAGCGCATAAAGGACATGACCTTCACGCTGGCCCGCACACGCTGGCCTAAAGCCAAGATATTCAGCTTGACGAGCGGTTCGGCCGTGATGCGCATGAACACGCAGCTGGGCTATCTGCCCGTAACCTTTGCCGACCTTACAGACGACGAGGCATTCTGGCGCGGATGCGAGGGCTGCATCAACGTAGACGTGCTGAAGCGCACGGGCCGCCGCTACTGCATCTGCACAGGCATGCTTTACGACCCGGCCGAGCATGAGGGCGACAAAACTCCGATAGAGTTGCCCGCAAACGTTATTGAGAGAATTAAAAGAATTGGAAACTGATTAAAAAACATATTTGTTATGGCAGACAAGAAAAAAGTAGTTGTGGCATTCTCAGGTGGACTCGACACCTCTTACACAGTGATGAAACTATCGCACGACATGGGCTATGAAGTCTATGCTGCATGCGCCAACACAGGCGGATTCAGCGACGAGCAGCTCAGGCAGAACGAGGAAAACGCCTACAAACTGGGCGCAAAGGAGTATGTTACACTCGACGTTACACACGAATATTATGAGAAAAGTCTGAAATATATGATTTTCGGCAATGTGCTCCGCAACAACTGTTATCCCATTTCAGTGTCGTCAGAGCGCATCTTCCAGGCCATTGCCATTGCGCGCTACGCAAAGCAGATTGGTGCCGACGCCATTGCTCACGGTTCAACGGGAGCGGGCAACGACCAGATACGTTTCGACATGACGTTCCTCGTTATGGCTCCGGGCGTTGAGATTATCACGCTTACACGCGACAAGGCTCTGTCGCGCAAGGAGGAGGTCGACTATCTTAACGAACACGGATATTTTGCCGACTTCACCAAACTGAAATACTCTTACAATGTTGGCATCTGGGGTACGAGCATCTGTGGCGGCGAGATTCTCGACTCAGCACAGGGACTGCCCGAAGAGGCTTACTTGAAGCACGTTACACGCAACGACGAGAGCGAGCTGCGCATAGAGTTCAAGAAGGGAGAAATTGTTGCCGTCAACGATGAGAAATACGACGACAAGGTTAAGGCCATACAGAAGATTGAGGAGATAGGTGCTGCTTACGGCATTGGCCGCGACTGCAACGTTGGCGACACTATCATCGGCATAAAGGGTCGTGTAGGCTTTGAGGCTGCCGCTCCGAAACTGATAATAGAGGCTCACCGCATGCTCGAGAAATATACGTTGAGCAAATGGCAGCAGTATTGGAAAGACCAGGTTGCCAACTGGTACGGAATGTTCCTGCACGAGAGTCAGTATCTTGAGCCTGTAATGCCCGATATCGAGGCTATGCTCACCAGCAGTCAGCGCAACGTAAACGGTACGGCCATACTGAAGCTCCGTCCGTTAGGTTTCGAGTGTGTAGGTGTAGATTCGCCCGACGATCTGCTCAAGTCAAAACTTGGCGAGTACGGCGAGATGCAGCACGGCTGGACAGCTGAAGAGGCCAAGGGCTTCATAAAGGTGCTGAGCACTCCGCTGAGAGTTTATTACGGAATACACGAGGACGAGGAAAGATAACGGTATGATAGGCCGAAAATTATATTTGTCGGATAAAGACCGCAAGATTGCGGGCGTATGTGGCGGCTTGGCCGAATATTTCGGAATAGATTCTACCATTGTACGTATATTATGGGCTTTGGCCGTAATGGTGAGTTATGGCACAGGTTTCATTCTTTATCTCGTCTTTTGGCTTATCGTTCCACGAGAAAGAAATATACTTCCTTGAAAACTGCAATGATCAGGGTTGAGTGAATTTAGATAGAGTGAAAAGTGAACAATTCAAATGCTGAGTTGCTCTATAACGACAATAAAACTACAAAGCTATTGTTCTGTCGGATTTGTAATCCGACAGTATAAAGTATCAGGATCTGTGATCCGAAACTCATACCTATTAATAAAAAAATAGGAAGTAGGCAAATTGAATTTAGCTTCACAGATTGTTGGCTCTTTATTTATAGCAACAAGGCATATGACTTTAACTCCTAGCCAACTTGTTGGCGATAACTCCTCTAACTCCTTTAACTACTTTAAAATGATAAAAATCGGAATACTTGGTGCCGCCGGATATACCGGCGGCGAACTTATAAGATTATTGATAAATCATCCGCAGGCAGAGATTGTGTTTGCCAACAGCGAGAGCAACGCAGGCAATCCTGTTACGGATGTTCACGAAGGACTTTACGGCGACACGGATATGTGCTTCACGTCGGATATGCCGTTTGATAAGGTGGATGTTGTGTTCTTCTGTTTCGGTCACGGCAAGAGCCGTCAGTTTCTTCAGGATCACAACATACCGGCCAACGTCAAGATAATAGACCTCGCGCAGGATTTCCGTCTGGCAGAGCCGGGCAACGACTATGTTTATGGTCTGCCCGAAATCAACCGCGACAAGATAGCCAAGGCCAATCAGGTGGCTAACCCGGGATGCTTTGCCACCTGCATACAGCTCGGTCTGTTGCCTGTCGCCGCCATGAAACTTATCAACGACGACGTGGCCGTTAACGCCATTACGGGCAGCACGGGTGCAGGACAGAAGCCCGGTGCGGCAACGCATTTCAGCTGGCGCAACAACAACCTGAGCATATACAAACCGTTCAGTCATCAGCATGTGCCCGAGATTAGGCAGAGCCTCACGCAGATGCAAGGCTCGCTCGATGCCGACATCGACTTCATACCTTATCGTGGCGATTTCGCCCGCGGCATCTTCGCCACTTGCGTAGTGAAGACCGACGCTCCGGCAGATGAGATAATAGAAGGCTACAAGTCGTTCTACAAGGACGCCCCCTTCACTCATTATGTCGACAAGTCCATCGACCTGAAGCAGGTCGTAAACACCAACAAGTGCCTCGTTCACTGCGACAAGTTCGGCAACAAGCTTCTCATCACTTCATGCATAGACAATCTCCTTAAAGGTGCCGTAGGTCAGGCCGTTCAGAACATGAACATCATGTTCGGCATTGACGAGACAGAAGGACTAAGATTAAAACCAACGGCTTTTTAAGTGAAAAAATAAAAGAGAAAAGTGAAAAATCCAATTGTGCTGTAATGAAAGACAACAATCCGTTTAACAGGGCAGATTCACCTTTGCATAATAAGAGTTATGATTTTGCCATCAGAATTGTGAATATGGTGAAATATATAAAATGTTCTGACAAGGAATACGCACTTACAAACCAGGTGCTTCGGTCTGGTACGGCAATTGGAGCATTGGTGAGAGAAGCCGAATATGCCCAAAGCGCATCTGACTTTATCAACAAATTGTCAATAGCTTTGAAGGAATGTAATGAAACACTCTATTGGCTTAATCTTCTCCGTGATACTTCTTATATTGGTGAAAAGGAAGCTCAAAGTGTCATTTCTGATTGCAGGGAGCTTCTCGCCATGTTGATAACTTCAGTTAAAACTGCTAAACAACGTAATAATAAACTATAGTGATAAGGTAAAGTGAATGGCCTTGTCTGCCTGTAAATAATGTATTGCAATATGGCAAATGGATTTTTCACTTTTCTCTTTTCACTCTTAACTTAAATAAAATGACTTTATTCGACGTTTATCCATTATTCGACATTAACATAGTAAAAGGTCGTGGCTGTTCTGTCTGGGACGACAAGGGACAGGAGTATCTCGATCTTTACGGCGGTCATGCCGTTATAAGCATTGGCCACTGCCATCCGCATTATGTAGAGAAACTCACTGAGCAGCTCAACGCTCTCGGCTTTTACAGCAACTCGGTTGTCAACACGCTGCAGCGTCAGCTTGCCGAAAGACTAGGCAAGGCGTGCGGCTACGACGACTATCAGCTGTTCCTGATCAACAGCGGAGCCGAGGCTAACGAGAATGCGCTGAAGCTGGCTTCGTTTAAGACGGGACGCACGCGCGTGCTGTCTGCTTCAAAGGCGTTCCACGGACGCACCTCGCTTGCCGTTGAAGCGACAGACAATCCTAAGATTATCGCGCCCATCAATGCCAACAATCACGTAACTTATCTGCCTCTTAACGACCTTGAGGCATGGGAGCGCGAATTGGCTAAGGGCGACGTCTGCGCCTGCATCATAGAGTGCATACAGGGTGTGGGCGGCATAAAGCTCGCCACAGAGGAGTTTGCCAAGGGACTTCAGGCTGCCTGCCGTAAGTATGGTGCCGTACTGATATGCGATGAGATACAGTGCGGTTATGGCCGTTCGGGCAAGTTCTTCGCGCATCAGTGGCTCGGCATACGTCCCGACATCATCACCGTAGCCAAAGGCATAGGTAACGGCTTCCCCATGGGTGCCGTACTCATCTCGCCCGACTTCAAGCCCGAATACGGACAGCTCGGAACAACCTTTGGCGGTAACCATCTGGCGTGTGTTGCAGCTCTTGCCGTGCTCGACGTTATTGAGAGCGAGCATCTTGTAGACAATGCGCATGAGGCAGGCGAATATCTCATGGCTAAACTGAAGGAACTTCAGGCCGAGGAGCCTCACATCAAGGAGGTGCGTGGCCGCGGCCTCATGATAGGCATCGACCTCGACATGCCTCACAAGGCGCTGCGTCAGAATCTTGTTTACACCCAGCACTGCTTCACGGGCTGTGCCTCAACAAACATTCTCCGTCTTCTTCCGCCCCTGTGCTTCACCAAATCCATGGCCGATGATTTCATCGGACGTCTCAAAAAGGCGTTCGCCGAGATTTAGGCTTAATGTGGATTTATGGTTAATCATTATAGTAATAAATGCTTCATCCTAGGGCAGCCGACATTCTCGGCCGCCCTTTTTTGTTGAAATAAAACAGTGCTGTATTTCATGCTGGAGTTAAAGGAGTTAGAGTAGTTATCGCCAACAAGTTGGCTAGGAGTTAAAGTCAAATGCCTTGTTGCAATAAAGTAGTTTAGCAATTAGATTTTTCACTTTTCATTTTTCTTTTTTCACTTTCACGAGACGGGAGTTAAAGTCAAATGCCTTGTTGCAATAAAGTAGTTCAGCAATAGGATTTTTCACTTTTCTCTTTTCTTTTTTCACTTTCGTCAGAAAACACATTGGTTTACGACTAAAAAACGGCCCACTTTTGCATCAAAAGTGGCCCATTTACGACCCGTAAACGATAGGTTAATGATTTGAAACTAATACGCATGATTTTGCTTACAGTTACTCTTTAATCTGTATTCTTTTTACGTTTATGTTAATCATAATCCACGATTTTCCTTTCAGTTTTTGGACCTTGTCAAAATTTATTCTACTTTTTGATGTCGCCAAATTTTACTTGGTCTTAGCTGACTCACCATGCCAATGTTCTTAAATCTTTACATTGTGCTGATTTGTTGGCTTTGTAATGATTTGAAAATCAGTTTGTTGTAAATATCTAGCGTGATGTCTAGCGTGTTAAAATTTGCATTCTCTTTCAAGATGTGTTATCTTTGCATAAGATAATCTGCATCTCGGCATAACATTCAAGCAAGCTTGATGCTTCTGCTCTCGATTTGTGTTATCTTTGCATAAGATAATCTGCATCTCGGCATAACATTCAAGCAAGCTTGATGTTTCTGCTCTCGATTTGCGTTATCTTTGCATAAGATAATCTGCATCTCGGCATAACATTCAAGCGAGCTTGATGCTTCTGCTCTCGATTTGCGTTATCTTTGCACAAGATAAGCGTCCGGCTGTATGATATTATAATGTCAGCAAAAGTTGCTTTATGATTAAGCCGGACGGCGTAAGCAAAATAAATTAGGATAACAAACAAAAACATAAATATCATGAAAGATACACAGACACAGATTGAATTCAGGATTCGCGCCTATGGCCGCACAGAACTAGCCCAGCTTTATTGTCCCACACTGACTCCCGGTGCCGCCTACCGCAAGCTTCGTCAGTGGATAGCCCTAAGTCCCGGCCTCACCGCCCGTCTCGAGACGTTAGGCAGCGGCAAGTCGCGCACATGGACACCTGCCGAGGTAAAAGAGATTGTTGAGGCGCTGGGGGAGCCGTAAACAGATTTTTTATTTTTATTGTAGGCAAATATAGACGTATTGTTCCATAACGTCGAATACATCTATAGAGATCCTCCTTGCTCTATTATTATGAAATAAGGTTTCTATGCTATAAAGTAATGGCATAAATGCGCTAAATAGTCTGTTTAAAGCTATTTTTGATGCGTTTTGAATATGTTAAAAAATAATTTTTATGAAATATTTTACCATTCAGAATAAAAAAGATAACTTTGCGATAAATTCAACCAGACAACAGACCAGTAGAAACATTGTCCTGTCTGTTTCAGTGTTGTTGAATAAGTAAAAGTAAATATGACTGATAGAAAAGACATAAAAGATGGTCAGTCGTGTTTATAGTTGTGCATCATTAGTTGGATATGTTGTATCTTGATAAAGTTGCTGCATTATTCTGCATTCATTAAAGGTGTACGACATCGCAAAACAATAAATTAGATGCTATGGCAAAGAAAAAACAAACAGTTAACGAACCTTTGGAAAAACAGCTTTGGAAAGCAGCAGACAAATTGCGTAAGAGTGTTGATGCTGCTGAGTATAAGCATGTTGTGCTGGGATTAATATTCTTGCGATATATTTCTGTTTCGTTCGAAGATTTATATAACAGGCTGAAAGATGAGGTGAGTCTTGGTGCCGACCCTGAAGACCGTGAAGAGTATAAGGCCGAAAATGTGTTTTATGTTCCGGCTGAAGCCCGTTGGAGCACGTTGGTGTCAAAGGCTAAGGACCCGATGATAGGTAAGATTATCGACGGGGCTATGGATGCAATAGAAAAAGACAACCCGTCACTAAAAGGTGTTTTGCCAAAAGTTTTTGCCCGTCCTAATCTTGACCCTACCAGTTTGGGCGAACTTATAGATTTGGTCGGCAACTGCACTCTCAACGCATCTACCAACAGCGCCGACCTGCTGGGACATGTGTTTGAATATTTCCTTGGCGAATTTGCGCTGGCTGAAGGCAAGAAGGGCGGACAGTTCTATACTCCGCGATGCGTTGTGGAGCTGCTTGTCAATATGCTTGAACCTTATAAGGGCCGTGTTCTCGACCCCTGTTGCGGTTCTGGCGGAATGTTTGTACAGAGCGAGAAGTTTGTCAAGGAGCATCAGGGCTTGGTTGATGATATATCTATCTACGGACAGGAGAGTAACCAGACAACATGGCGATTGTGCAAGATGAATCTTGCCATACGCGGCATTGACTCATCACAAGTGAAATGGAACACCGAAGGCTCGTTCCTTAACGACGCCCACCGCGACGTAAAAGTAGATTATGTCTTGGCAAACCCGCCTTTCAATGACAGCGACTGGAGCGGCGACCTGCTGTGCAACGATGGGCGCTGGCAGTATGGAACACCACCCGTTAGCAGTGCAAACTTTGCATGGATACAACATTTCATCTATCATCTTGCACCTAACGGGCAGGCCGGTTTCGTCTTGGCTAAGGGTGCGCTTACATCAAAAATAGGCGGCGAGGGCGACATCCGCAAATCACTTGTTGATGCCGGACTTGTTGATTGCATCGTTAACCTTCCTACAAAACTGTTTCTCAACACTCAGATTCCGGCTTCTCTATGGTTCATGAGCCGTAACAGACATGCTCACGGACAGTTCCGAGAGCGCAGCCAGGAGATATTGTTTATAGACGCCCGCAATATGGGACACCTTATCAACCGCCGCACACGTGAGTTCTCTGCTGATGATATAAAGCTGATTTCAGACACATATCATAATTGGCGTAAAGAAGGAGGCAAATATCAGGATGAGGCTGGCTTCTGTGCGTCAGTGCCGTTATCGCGTGTTGCAGAGCTCGACTATGTGCTCACTCCAGGCCGTTATGTAGGTTTGCCGGATGAAGAAGACGATTTCAACTTTGAAGAACGTTTCACAGCACTGAAGGCTGAGTTTGAGGAGCAGCTGAAAGAAGAGGAACGTTTGAATAAACTCATTATGGAAAATCTGGCATCAATAAAAATCTGATAATACAATAATCATGAACGAAGAAAAAGATATACGTTGGATACAGCGGTTTCGTAATTTTCGCAGTGCGTTATACCGACTGGGAAAGGCTGTGGAGATAGTTACGGAACAGATTAACGAAGATGAAGAGGTGGACGACCTTCTGAAAGAAGGGCTCATACAACGCTTTGAATATACTCATGAGCTGGCATGGAAGGTGATGAAAGACTATGCCGAGTATCAGGGTTACACTGACATCAGGGGTTCGCGCGATGCTTTTCGTAAGGCATTCGATATGGGACTGGTTACTGATAAAAGCTGGATGGACTCGATAATAGACCGTAATCTGACATCGCATAATTATGACGAAGATACGGCAGAAGATATTTGTGAAAACATTGTGGATGTTTATTATCCGCTGTTTGTTAAGTTTGAAAAAGTTATGTTGCCGCTTTCCGGTATTGAGCCAACTCTGTTTTGATTATGCCATACGGACTTACAGACATAGAGATGCAGAAGATTATAGGCGTGTTTGCCGGCAATCCGCGCATAGACAGTGCCGTGCTTTATGGCTCGCGCGCTAAGGGGTGTTTTAAGCCTTTTTCTGATGTAGACATTACTTTGACAGGCGACAGCTTGTCAAGATCAGATTTAAGTCAGGTTTTGATTGAGATTGACGACTTGCTGCTCCCTTATCAGTTTGACATATCTTTATGGCACACTCTGAAAAATGAGGAACTGAAGGATCATATCGTGAGAAGGGGAATTGAGATATATAAAAAGTCAGAAGCAAAGTAGTCATTGTGCTGCAATATACTAAGAAGATTAATGAACTTAAACAAGACAGATAAAGAATTTATACGGGCTATCATAAAATACGACGGCAAAGCCCAATCTTTAGCAGACGTACTCAATAAGAGCCGGTTGCTGGAGAAGAGAGGCATTGGCATAGTGCAGCATTATGATAAAAATATAATATTTCTGCGAAAGGATATCTATGAAGAATGGTTCGACAGAAACGGCTTGGGGTATGTCGCAGGGCTGCTTTCTATTATAGACACTTTAATTAAGAAGAAATACATAACGATGATTCCTTTTGTTACTGACGATATTTTAGTTATCGGTGCGAAAAAATCAAAAAGGCTTAGACCGGAATTTATTTCTGTTAATGACAACGAGGTTATCTGTCTTGCAGACCGAAATGAGAATTGGTTCGACGCTTCTAATCCTCAAAAATATTGGCCGTGCAAATTTACTGATAATGAGCTTAACATCGGAGATATATTTAACGTAGCCTTTTCTGTAAACGAAGAACTGAGAACATTGGTTAAGAATAATTTTAAATCAGCAGAAGAAATTCGTTTCATAAAGCAGCAACGTTTAACTTGGATTTCTATCGCAGTGGCTGCTGTTCTTGGGATTCTTGGAATAATATTTTAATTGTGTGAGTATGAGTGAGTGGAAAGAATATAAGTTGGGAGAGATAATAACACTTCAGCGAGGATATGATTTGCCGAGAGCAAAAATGAAAAATGGTGAAATACCAGTAGCAGGGTCAAATGGAATAATCGGATATCATGATCAATATACTACAGAAGGTCCGGGAATTACAATAGGACGTAGTGGTAATATCGGTGTACCGAAATTTTATAAAGGTAATTTTTGGGCACATAATACTGTTTTATACGTAAAAGATTTTCATGGAAATGATGAAAAGTTTGTCTATTATCTTTTACAAACGATTGATTTTACCCAATTTAATACAGGTAGTGCAGTCCCATCATTAAACAGAAATCATGTTTATGAATTAAATATATCTATACCTTTGCTCTCAGAACAAAAGCGCATAGCCTCTATTCTCGGTTCTTTAGATGATAAAATAGATTTGCTTCATCGTGAGAACGAAACTCTTGAAGCAATGGCAGAAACTCTTTTCCGTAAATGGTTTATTGAGAATACTGAGAGTTCTGTCAAGCAAGGTTATTTAGGAGATTACATTTTAGATACAATTGGAGGAGAATGGGGAAAAGAAGTTTCACAAGATGACTTTGTAAAACCAGTAAAATGTATACGGGGGACTGATATTGCGGCATTGAATACAGGTATTCCATCAAAAACTCCGCTTAGATTCATTAAAAAGTCAAAATATGAAAAGATAAAACCACTTGATGGTGACATAATAATAGAAATATCTGGCGGGACTGAGAGTCAATCTACGGGACGTTCATTATATATTAATAAAGAGGTATGTGGATTGTTCGATTATCCTATTATCTTCTCAAATTTCTGTAGATTGTTGAGAGTTGAAAAAAAATATTCTTATTTCGTTTATTGTTATTTACAATATCTATATAGACAAGACGAATTTTTTAATATAGAGAATGGTAGTTCTGGAATAAAAAATTTGGATTACAAAACTTTATTGTATAATAATCAATACCAAATGCCAACTAACAAGAATTTTGCAGCAAATTTTAGTGAAATAGTAACACCTTACTTTACAAAAATAGATAAGAATAAGTTACAGATATGTAATCTAATGAAAATGAGAGATACCTTATTACCAAGATTAATATTTAATAAAATAAAAATATAAAATTATGCTTAACGACAATGATATTAATAGTTTCTTTAGTGCCGTTGATTCTTTAAAAAAATACAGACGTGCAGAAATTACAGACAATAAAGGTAATAGTCTGATAAAAGAATTATATGTAGATGCTTTACCAAATGATCAGATTATAAGGACGTGTTTAAAAGATAATACGACTTTTCTTGTAGGACGGAAAGGAACGGGCAAATCTACTATTTTTCTTAGACTTGAAGAAGAGTACAAGTCTAATAATAAATATATTGCTTGTTACATAGACGCTAAGACTGTGTATGAATCAGGAGTAAGTTCAGATATTCCTGATTATTTGAAAGACAGATTACCAAAAAATGTTCTGGATAGATACAACCTTCAAAGGACATTTATTCAAGAAATTTTAATTAAGATTATTGGCGCAATAAATAAAAAATATAGTAGTTCGTTTGATAAATTAAAAAAAATATTGGGAATTCAAAAAACAACAGAAGTAAATAAAAAACTTAATGATTTATTGCAAAAAGTAGAGAATAATGAAATCTTAAAAGATGTAGAAATACCAATACTAAAAGAAGTTACAATTAAAACTGTTGATAATCATATTGAAAATGAAGAGGACACTTTTTCCTCTAATTGTGGGCTTAACTTAAGTTTAAATTCACAGTTTAAAACTTCTTTAAATAATCAAGAAAAGCTTCAAGAAACAAATAGTAATAAATGTGAAGAAGAATTCTCCAAGATATTCTTAAAAGTATTTAAGATAAAAGATGTTATTATTCAAATCAAAAATATTTTGGAGACATTAAAAATTAAACATCTAATAGTCATGTTAGATGATGTTTCTGAAATTGATGAATCTGCAATAAAAACTTTCATAGATACTCTGATTGCACCTCTAAACAACTGGTCTGATGAATTTATTAAATTCAAGATAGCAGTTTATCCAGGTCGTATACATTATGGTAATATAGATAGAGGAAAAATAGATATAATCGAATTGGATTTTTTCAACTTATATAAAGTTGATAGAGAATCAATGGAAGAACGGGCTATAGATTTCACGAAACGTTTAATAAATAATAGAATTGCTTATTTTTGTAATGAACAGATAGAATGTTTTTTCGATACAAAAAATGAGCCAATGGATGTTTATTATGAGATGTTATTTCAAACTTCGATGAATATCCCAAGAATACTTGGATATATTTTATATTATTGTTTTCAAAATCAATTAGTCTATAAACGTCCAATAAATAAAAAATCTATTGAAGTAGCAGCACAAACTTATTATGAAAATAATATCTATCCATTTTTTGATAAGTCTACGTATAGTGTAATGGCGTATAGAAATAAAATATCTATTCTTCAACAAAAAAAATTAATAGAGTTATATGTTGTATTTGCAACCGATTATTACTCAATATTTTGCAAGTAATAAGTCAGAAATATGGCCTTAATCTTTAATGGTACATTCTAAAGGACGAAGATTTAACGCTTTTATTGATTCTTAACTCATTAAAGTGTCAATACTGACACCTTCTCCTTCTCTCGATACAGCTTGTTCCAAAATTCCACTTCTTTTTTCATTCATTTAAACCATCACAAATGGTACTATATTTCTTCAAAAGTTGTGATGTTGTTTCGGAGGACATAATGATGAACTACATCCACCATTATGTCAAATAAGAAAATGCGCCAAGCACTGACTTTTTGTCAGTTTTTGATTGTAGAAAGACATTCGGCATATAGTTTGCCATTTTAAGTATAAACATTTTAAATTAAATTAGCATGTCCATAGTAAAGTCTTATTCATTCCCAGAGGGAGATATTCGAGGGGATATGTTCTATATCAAACATGGTTCCCGAAATTTTACTGTTATTGATTGCTATCTAAAAGATGGTGATGGGAATAATGCCCGCAAAGATGAAATTATAAAAGAGATCAAAAATGAGTCTGCTGGCAGAGTTTGTCGTTTTATATCAACACATCCGGACAACGATCATATAGCAGGCATAGAATATTTGGATGATAGTTGGGAAATTACAAATTTTTACGCGGTAGATAATAATCGTCCGACAGATGATAACGATGATAGTTTAACTCGCTACCATTGGCTACTTGCTAATAAAAATTTTGCCATAAAGCGTGGCATTAGACGTGCTTGGCTCAATGAAACAAATGACGAGAATGGGTGTTCTGGAATAAATTTCATGTGGCCCGATTTAGAAAACGAAAAATTTAAGCAGGCACTTAAACTTGTTTCCGAAGGCAAAGAGGTAAATAATATTTGCCCAATTTTCACATATAGCATAGAAAATGGTGCTACTTATATGTGGATGGGGGATTTGGAAACAGAAATGCAACAAGCATACTACGATGAATACAAAAATAATATTCCACAAGTTGACATATTGTTTCAGCCACATCATGGTCGCAAATCAGGAGCTGTTCCTAATGATTTGTTAGAGGCATTAAACCCTAAATTAATCATCATAGGTAATGCGCCATCTGAGCATATTGACTACGGTGATTCAAGGCAGACTATTACTCAAAATGCAGCTGGAGATATACGTTTTGAAAATGATGGCAAAGAAGTGCATATTTACACTAAAAATAAAATTAATAATAAGCCCACATGCCTAAAAGCTAAACAAGGAAAAGGAAATATTACGCGAACCGTTTATGGATTTTCTATTGTAGATTGGTATTATGCGGGAACGTTAGTAGTTTAAAGATGAAATACTTATGGATATAAAATACTACGATTTATTATCAAATACCATAATAGGTGTAACTATTGTGGCCACCATTAATTATCTTTTTATCGGAAATATAGAAATAGATGGTGTTGTATATCTGGCATTAGGATATTTAGCTGGATATTTTATTAATGCTATCGGAAGCCTGCTTGAAGGCTTTTATTACAAAACAATAAATGGTATGCCATCAGATAAACTGCTTACATTAGTGAATGGACAAAATTGGACAGGATGTAAGCGTGTTAAATTCTATGAAGCCGAAAAAGCAATAGCAACGTTGAAAAAAGAATTGAATGACCAACATGCCTCTGAACGGAAAATGTTCGGATGTGCCATGAGAAAAGTCAATGGATGTGAGGATTGTAGAGTTCCAGCTTTTAATGCCCAATATGCTTGGGCACGAACAATGCTTACAACAATATTGATTGCAGACACTCTGTGTGCTTTTCGTTTTTATAACGAATGGCAGTTTTGGCCGATTGCAATGATACTGTTGATTATATCATGGAATAGATTCAAAGAAAGAGGCTATTATTATGCAAGAGAAGTTCTTAATGAATATTTGAAGCGAACTGACAAAAAAGAATGATTTTCACACATAGGGCTAAGGCTGATTTCTGTTATTTCACTGCAATGTATGGCAATGTTTGGTAATCTTATTATGATAATATTAGTCGGTAATTTGTCTCTGTTGTCGAATACATCATTGATGTTAAGTTAATGAAACGTGAGGTTCAAATAATAGTTATTTCTGGATTATGCAAGAAAATCCACGAAAAGGCATTACCTTTGTGACTGAAAAAGCAACTGCGCTAATGACCTGAAGAATAAGAATAAATAACATACGAAACTCCTTCGCTGTCTTATAGGCTTTGGTCTACCTCGCAGGGATAGTGATGGAGTTTTGCTTTTATATACGACCATGGCAAAAAAAGCAAAAACAAAAGATGTAGCAAAGAAAACCATCGAGCAGACGTTATGGGATTCCGCAAACGAATTGCGTGGCAACCTTGATGCTGCCGAGTATAAAAGTGTTGTACTCGGACTTGTTTTTCTAAAATATATCAACGACTGCTTCAAAGTCAAACACGATGAACTGATTGCAGAGGGTGCTGGCTTTGAGGAAGACCCGGATGAATATATTGGCGATAACATATTTTTTGTTCCTGTTGATGCCCGTTGGGACAAAATTGTTAAAGCCTCACTTACTGCTGAAATTGGAGTTGTTGTGGATGCGGCAATGGAAGCATTGGAGAAAGAGAATAAGCAACTTAAAGGTATTCTTCCCAAAAACTATGCCAGACCGGAGCTTGATAAACGCCGCTTGGGTAATGTAATTGATATATTTGAAAACAACCTGCATTTTACCGGTTCTGAAGCTCGCGATGTACTTGGGCGTGTATATGAGTATTTCCTTGGAGAATTTGCCCGCGAAGAAGGTAAGAAAGGCGGTGAGTTCTATACGCCTTCCTGTGTTGTCCGTACCATAGTTGAAGTTATCCAACCTTACAAGGGTAAAATTTTTGACCCTGCCTGTGGTTCGGGAGGTATGTTTGTGCAGAGTAGTAAGTTTATCGAACGACATCGGGGTAATATCAATCAAATATCTGTTTATGGGCAGGAACTCAACAGCAACACGTGGAGGTTGGCACAAATGAACCTTGCCATTTGTGGTATTGAAGCCAACTTTGGTGATAGTTCCGGTGATTCTTTCCACGATGACAAGCACCCGTTTCTCAAAGCGGACTTCGTAATGGCTAATCCACCGTTCAATATTTCTAAATGGGGTGGCGACCAATTACGAGATGACCCACGCTGGCAATATGGAATACCACCGGAGGGTAATGCCAACTTTGCATGGATGCAGCATATGCTATACCACTTGGCAGACAATGGACGTATCGGTCTGGTTCTTGCTAACGGTTCGTTATCATCACAGCAAGGCACAGAGGGAGAAATCCGTAAAAATATTGTCAAAGCCGATTTAGTGGAAAGCATTATTGCCATGCCATCGCAATTATTTTACAATGTGCAGATACCTTGTTGTCTGTGGTTCTTGACAAAGAAGAAGGCACAACCGGGCAAAACGCTTTTTATAGATGCCCGTAACATGGGTTATATGAAAGACCGTACGCACCGTGAACTTTCTTGTGGAGAAGAAACAGAAGACCATGGCAATGATATTGCACGCATAGCAGATACCTTTGAACAGTTTCGTGCCGGGACGCTTGAAACTGAAAAAGGTTTTTCTGCTATTGCCACTATTCAAGATATAGAAAAGCAAGACTTTATTCTTACTCCCGGACGTTATGTCGGTATTGCTGAAGTGGAGGAAGACGGAGAACCTTTCCAAGAAAAGATGGAACGCCTTACTTCCGAACTTTCGGATTTGTTTGCCCAATCACATACGCTTGAAGATGAAATTCGTAAACGGTTGGCAAGTATCGGTTTTACCGTCAAATGAAACGACTTCTACTCTTCGTTAGATTCACATTAATAACGAGGATATGAAAGAAAAATTAATTCAGGAAATCAGCACCGCAATGGCAGAAGTATTAAGTTTTGAACAAGTAGCTCACCTTAATAGTGTGTTGCTTCAAGTTGTAAGCAAATACACTATTACAGAGGATGGCGAGACCCTGCACGAAAATGCAGCGTCTAACGACCGTTTGCTTGATATATTTCTGTCGGCAAAACAAGTGGAGGGTTGCACTACTCCGACAATCAAATACTACGGTTCTACCATTCGGCAACTATTCAAAAAGATGCCTAAGAAGATAACCGACTACACGACAGAAGACATCAGAGCCTACCTCGCTGTATTCCAAAGAAAGAACAAATCAAGCAAAGTGACCATTGATAATATCCGTCGGATATTTTCGTCATTCTTCGCTTGGCTTGAAGAAGAAGACTATATTGTCAAAAGTCCTGTCCGCAGGATACACAAGGTAAAAACTGGGACACAGGTGAAAGAGGTGTTGAGTGATGAGAATATCGAACAGCTACGGGATAGTTGTACCAAAATTCGCGACCTTGCCATTATTGATTTGTTGGCTTCTACGGGTATGCGTGTGGGTGAACTGGTGAAGCTCAATCGTGAAGACATCAATTTTTCCGAGCGCGAATGTATTGTTTTCGGCAAAGGCAACAAGGAACGTATTGTTTACTTCAACGCCCGTGCAAAAATTCATTTGCAACAATATTTGACTTCTCGTAAAGACCGGAACAAAGCACTTTTTGTTTCGTTGGCAAAACCGCATAAACGGCTTGAGATTTCGGGCGTGGAAACCCGTTTGCGCAAAATCGGTCGTTTGGCAAAAATCGTACGTGTTCACCCTCATAAGTTCCGCCGTACCTTGGCTACTATGGCTATAGACAAAGGTATGCCTGTGGAGCAAGTGCAACGCTTGCTTGGTCATGTCAAGATTGACACCACCATGCACTATGCGATGGTTAATCAAAATAATGTCAAACTCTCTCACCGTAAATTTATAAATTAGCATGTGGTATTGTTCGACATATGGTAGAAGCACACCTTTTTTCCAAAATAGACACGGAAATGATAATTTAGAGCAGCAGGCACAAGCGTTGTTCAAGTCGTGGTTCGTGGATAATTCCAATCCTAATTGGGAAGAAACGTCATTGTCGGAAGTGGCTTCTTTCGTTGGTGGATATTCATATACAGGCGAAGAATTGACCGATTGCTCAAATATAGCCATGGCAACCATAAAAAACTTTGGGCGAAATGGAGGCTTTAAAGCTGATGGTTTTAAGGAAATTAATCCTTCTGCGAAACTTAAAGAATGCCATTATGCTAATTTATTCGATATTTTAGTTGCGCATACCGACCTTACCCAAAATGCAGATGTGATCGGTAATGCTGAATTATTGCTTACTTACGGTAAATATAATAGCATTATTTTCTCAATGGACTTGGTAAAAGTCCTACCCAAAGAAACATTCCCGTATAGGTTTTTACTTGCAGCAATGCTTAAAAACGAGCTATTTAAGGGGCATAGCCTTGGGTATGTAAACGGAACGACTGTACTTCATCTTAGCAAGAAAGCATTACCTGATTTTGAGATAAGAAAACCATCCGATAGTGAATCCAAAATGATGGATGAGGTACTTGCCTCTTATTATAAACGGATGGCAGAGTTACTACAAGAAAATGACAGGCTTATTAGCCTTCGCGATACACTTATCCCGAAATTAATGTCGGGGGAACTGAAAATTAATGATTTAAACTGCTAAATTCTCATTTATGGAAGAATATAAATTATCAGATATTGCAGAGGTACGGACTGGTCCTTTTGGCAGTCAATTACATAATGAAGACTATGTTTCGACTGGAACTCCTATAGTAACAGTTGAGCACTTAGGGAATAGGCGATTTTCAAAACAAAATCTGCCATTGGTCTCTGATGATGATAAAAAGAGGCTTTCTAAATATTTGCTACAAGAGGGGGATATAGTATTTAGTCGCGTTGGCTCTGTAGATAGATGCTCATATGTAACTTCGGCTGAAAATGATTGGCTTTTTTCTGGTAGATGCTTGCGCGTTAGATGTGGCAATAATTGCCATCCATTATTTTTATATTACTATTTCTGCAAAGAGTCTGTTAAGCAATATATTAAGAGTATAGCAGTTGGTGCAACAATGCCTTCTATTAACACAAAGCTAATGGCTGAAATACCTATTTTATTGCCAAAACTTGAAGAGCAGAGATGTATTGCTGATATTCTTTCATCCTTCGATGATAAAATTGAACTGAACCGCCGTATAAATGATAATTTAGAGCAGCAGGCACAGGCGTTGTTCAAGGCTTGGTTTGTGGATTTCGAGCCGTTCAGGGACGGTGAATTTGTCAATTCTGTATTGGGGAGTACTCCTAAAGAGCTACCAATAACATATATTGAAAATATACCTCATAATATAGAAAGCGGGAAAAGACCGAAAGGTGGAGCTACATTGATAGGCGTTCCGAGCATTGGAGCAGAAAACATTAAGGGGCTGGGATATTATGATTACTCTAAGACAAAATATATCCCCGAAGAATATGCTCAAACGATAAAAAAAGGAAAAATTAATGGATATGAACTATTGATTTACAAAGACGGGGGCAAGCCGGGGTATTTTATTCCAAATTTCACTATTTTTGGAGAAGGATTCCCTTTCAATGAAATGTATATCAATGAACACGTTTTTCTTTTGGACTTAATGGACTGTGGCTATAATGTGTTTGCTTATTTTTATATGCAAACACCATACATTATGAACCAATTAAATTCAATTGGAGGTAAGGCTGCGATTCCCGGAATTAATACTAAAGATGTTGAATGTTTGCCCATATACTCAAATGAAAGCCCTTATGTGAAAAAGTTTGGCGAAATAGTTCTACCTTTCATCAAAACGATACTTTCTAACAGCCTTGAAAATGCAAAACAGGCAAAAGTGCGTGACACACTTTTACCAAAGCTAATGTCAGGTGAGTTGAAAATTAATGAAATAGAAACCGAAAAATAATTATGGATAAATCAATCGGCATATTAGATAAGGATTACTCTTTATGGGTTGATGAGCTTGTAAAGCGTTATCGTGGTAGCCAAATCAAGGCAGCAATAAAGGTGAATAAAGAACTGCTGCGCTATTATTGGGAGCTTGGTAAAGATATTGAGGAGAAACAAGCAGATAACAAGTATGGCAGTAAGTTTTACGCTACATTAAGCCGTGACTTGCGTCATGAAATGCCTGATGTTGAAGGACTGTCCGAAACTTCAATTCGATACGCAAAGCGATTTTATACCCTTTATAACCAACAGGTTGCAATTCTTCCACAAGTTGTGGAAGAATCTGAAAAGGAAAATCTTCCACAACTTGTGGAAAGATTATACTCCGATTTGTTTTCAATACCTTGGGGGCATCACCGCTATATCATAGACAAATGTTCCAATGATTCAAGTAAGGCTTTGTTCTATGTACGCCAAACATTGGAAAATGGTTGGAGTAGAGATATATTGCTGAATATGTTGGGTACAAATCTGTATGAGCGAAGTGGTAAGGCTCTGACAAATTTTAAGAATACACTTCCAGATGTGGATAGCGATTTGGCACAGGAATTAACACGCGACCCCTACGATTTCTCTTTCACTGGTTTGCGTGGGAAATACAATGAACGCAAACTGAAAGATACACTGCTGACCAATATCACTAATTTTTTGTTGGAACTTGGTACCGGATTCGCCTATGTAGGCAAAGAGTATCGCTTGCAAATAGCTGAGAAGGAAAAATTTATAGACCTGCTTTTCTATAATCTCAGATTATCTTGCTATGTCGTAGTTGAAGTAAAAATCGGAGAATTCGATTTTGCTGACGCAGGTCAGTTGGGTGGTTACGTTGTCGCTTGTAATCATCTACTTCGCAAAGAGGGACGAGACAATCCCACAATCGGATTGCTTATTTGTAAGCAGAAGAACAACACATTGGCTCAATATGCGCTGGAATCAAGCAGCCAGCCTCTCGGAATATCCGAATATGAGCTTGAAAAGCTCTATCCTGAAAAGGTTGAAGGTACAATGCCATCAATCAAAGAGATAGAAGATAAATTGGATGGTCAAACTAACTGCTAAATTCTCATTTATGGAGCTAAAGAAAATACACATATCAGATATTGGCAAAGTTGTTACTGGGAAAACTCCCAGAACATCTATTGTTGAAAACTATGGCGGTGATATTCCTTTTCTTACCCCATCAGATGACTTATCTTATAAGTCCGTTCCTAAAACAGGTAAGACCCTTACAGAACAAGGATTGAACGAAGTGAAAAATTGTTTGCTCCCTCCGCACTCTGTGTGCGTAAGTTGTATTGGTACTGATTTGGGTAAGGTCGTAATGACATCAGAACCAACTATAACCAACCAACAGTTTAATTCTATTATCCCCAATCGGCGGTTTGATGCTGATTTTGTGTATTATCTCATGACATTGGTCGGTAAGGAATTGAATTATCTTAGTAAAACTTCCACTGCCGTACCTATTATAAATAAAAGTTCATTCTCCAACTATGAGGTTGAAGTACCAGATTTGGAAACGCAAGAAAAGATAGCTTCAATTCTTTCTTCACTTGATAGCAAAATCGAGTTGAACCGCCGTATAAATGATAATTTAATTCCAATCTATTATGCCTAATACGTTCCATTTTACAGAAGATTCATATGAGCAATCAATAATCTCATTGTTCAAGGGAATGGGCTATGAATATCATTATGGTCCGGAACTTGAAGCCGAAACAGGTAGGGAACTTACTGATGCAACCATACCGGGAGTATTGCGTAAGGCAATGTTGGTCATCAATGGAACAGACAAAGCCGCAGCCGTAGATGAAGCCATCCGTCAAATACGCGAACAATTCAGTTTACCTTTGGTTGGTGCGAATATTACTCTTACCGATTGGATACAAAACGGTTTGGATGTGACTTTTAAGACTGCTCAAGGCACATTACGCAGCGACCATATCAAGATAATCGAAACGAACCCTGACCATATAGACAATAACTCTTTTGTTGTAGCTAATCAATGGACTGTAGTAAATGGCAAATCTACCAAACGTGCTGACATCGTGGTATTCATCAACGGTTTGCCTATCTCCGTCTTTGAATTGAAGTCTCCTTCTCGTGAAGTTACTAATTCGGAGGAAGCCCACCAACAGTTGCAAAACTATATGCGTATTGTTCCACAGCTCTTTACTGCTTGTCAAATGCTCGTAATAAGTGATATGGCAGACACTCGGGTGGGTACGATTACTGCACCACTCGACCGATATATGGAGTGGAAAACCACAGACGGAAGTTATGAAAGCACGGCATTTGCCGATTTTGAAACTTTCTTCAATGGTATCTTTACCAAGCATCGCTTCATTGATATTATTGCTGATTTTACTCTCACGATGGGAGTTGACAAAAAAGCCCGTATTCTTGCAGGCTATCATCAATATTTTGCAGTAAAGAAAGCTCTCGAATGTACCAAGCAAGCCCTGCAACGTAAAGACGGAAAAATCGGTGTATTTTGGCATACACAGGGCTCAGGTAAAAGTCTTTCTATGGTGTTTTACGCACATCAGCTTTTGAAAAATCTACTGAGCGCAACCCTGCTTGTACTGACCGACCGTCTTGACTTGAACGACCAACTACATAGTACCTTTGCGGCTTGTAGCGATTATTTACGTCAAAAGCCAGTCAAGGCTACCGATGGAGAACATTTATATGAATTGCTTGAAAAGCGTAAAAGTCACGGTATTATCTTTGCCAATATCCAGAAATTCAAAGACCGCGAAAAATTAATCACCAATCGTTCCGATGTGATTGTGATAAGTGATGAAGCCCACCGTACACAATCAAACACCAAAACAAAAATAGATACTGAAACAGGTGAGTTGAAACTCGGTTTTGCAGCTATTGTGCGTAAACTTTTGCCTCATGCCGCATTTATCGGCTTTACGGGTACTCCCATTGAACAAGACGATAACGATACAAGGGAAGTTTTCGGCAACTATATCGACATTTACGATATGACCCAAGCCGTGGAAGATGGGGCAACTGTTCCTGTCTATTATGAAAGTCGCCTGCTAAAATTAGATTTGGATGATGACACACTCAGATTGCTTGACAGCGAGTATGACAAACTTGCTGAAGAGGGGGCGGAGGAGCAGGACATCAAACGCTCCAAGGATGAAAATGCACGGCTTCATGCCCTGCTTTCAGCCCCGCAGACTATTGACACATTATGCAAGGACATCATAGACCATTACGAGAATAACCGTGCCGACCTACTTACAGGAAAAGCCATGATTGTAGCGATTGACCGAGCCACCGGGATAGACATCTATAAAAAACTGATAGAACTTCGTCCACAGTGGAAAGAGATTATCGCTGTGGTTATGACGCAAGGAAACCAAGACCCCGTAGAATGGAACGATATTATCGGCTCGGGCGCAAGAAAGGAGGAGCTGGCTCGCCAGTTTAAGGATAACAACTCATCCCTGAAAATCGCTATTGTCGTGGATATGTGGCTCACGGGATTTGATGTGCCCTCGCTTGCAACAATGTATGTTTACAAGCCGATGAAAGGACATAATCTGATGCAGGCTATCGCTCGGGTAAACCGTGTATTTCCTGAAAAAAGCGGCGGTTTGGTGGTGGATTATATCGGTATCGCCAAAGCACTGAAAAAAGCCATGCACGATTATACAGGGCGCGATAAAAAACGCTTCGGAGACCCAAATATCAAGACAACCGCTTATCAGCAGTTTGTTTCAGCCTTAAAGCGATGTCGGGAATGTATGAATGGCTATGATTATTCTGCTTTTTCTGATTGTTCAAATCTGCAACGAGCCAACCTCATTAGAGGTGGTGTAAATGTGTTACTTGATAAGAATAATTTTGTCCCATCAGAACCTGCTACCCAAGATAAAGTTTCTTCTGAAGCTCAAAAAGTCTTTATGGAAGAAAGCAAGCGTTTGTCGCAAGCGGCTTCACTTTGTCGCAGTTTGCTGACTCCTGCCGAGCGTTTTGAAGAGGCATATTTTGAAGCTGTAAGGACATTACTGTCACGTCTTTCCGGGAATAAGCAGATTACTCGAAAAATCATAGATGAGCGTATTACGCAGTTGCTCAAAGTCGCAATCAAAGCAGATGGCGTGGTGGAAATACTCAATACCAAAGGCTCTGAATTTTCTCTTTTTGATGAGAATTTCCTGAAAGAAATTGCCGAGATGAAAGAGAAAAACTTTGCACTCGAACTGCTCAAACGCTTGCTTGAAGAGCATATAAAAAAGCACGCTAAAAAGAGAATGGTTGAAGCCGAGAAATTCAGCGAAATGCTCGATGCCCGTCTTGCCGAATATTTGCGTGGATTGATTTCCAACGAGGAAGTTATCAAGGAACTGCTTAAAATGGCACAAGAGTTGAAAGCTAATGCAGAACAAGCGTCTGAATTGGGGCTGACCGAAGAAGAACAAGCTTTTTATGATGCCTTGACAAAACCGCAAGCTGTACGGGATTTCTATGAAAACGACCAACTTGTTGCTATGGCAAAGGAATTGACTGAAGCCTTACGCAGTAGTAAAACCATTGATTGGCGACAGAAAGAATCAGCTCGTGCCAAGATGCGCTCTCTGGTAAAACGATTGCTCAAAAAGTACAAGTACCCGCCTGAAGAACAAGAAGCAGCCCTCGAAACCGTTATCCGTCAATGCGAACTTTATGCGGATTCAGATGACGAAAGTTAGCATAAAATAGAACAAGATAGCCTAATGGAATCCTAAAACTCTATTAGGCTATCCTTATTGCAAAAAGTTATTATACAAATTAAGAGAATTATCTTCTCATAGAAAAACCTCTTTTCTGCTGTTGGTCATAATGTCCCTCTACCACATTATCTACTTCCCGTCTGGCTTTGATTTGCTCCCGATTGTCAAACCCGCCCTTTTGCTTGGCAGTAAAATATAGGAAATCCCCAGCTGCACGGTGCGATTGCCTGTCCTCCCCGAACAGATTAAGGGCACACTTGATGTCCGACACCTGTTCCGTATCAAAACGGGGCTTGTAATAATCACGGGCGAAACGGACGACACAGTGAACAGCCTTACGGAAGATGTCACTTGTTTTTAGCAGCAGGAAACTGAGGCAGCCGATAATATGGCTTTGCCATGCAATCCGGTTTTTAAGCCTTGTGGTTTCCTGAGCATGTTCCGCCTCCTTGCGGCTCAGTTCGGACTGATGCTTGCCCTTCAAGTCCATCAGTTCCCGATGATGGTCGTCCTGCATGGTCTGGATTTTATCCTGCAACCGCTCTATGGTTTCCTCGTGCGCGGAAATTTCGCTGCGCAAATCCTCTATTTCATTTTTCAGGGCTTTCGATTTCCCGGTAGCCCAGCCGACAGCGGCATTCAGAAGTTCACTTCCTTTTTCCCTGTTCAGTTTGGAGCGTTTCTCGCTGATAGCCCTGTCAAGGCCTTCGCTCTGCCGTTGCTTTTCATTTGCCTTTTCGATAAGGGCATTGGTAATACTTTCCGTTTCCTGCATCTTTTTGTTTGCCATTTCCAGCTGGTGCTCCCTATACTGCCTTGTGACATCAAGCCGCTTCATTTCCTCTTTCTGCTTCCCAATGATGAAGTCGTTACGTTCCAGATGTTCCTTGCCTGTAACAGTCTTTGACTGTCCACGTTCCATCAGGAGAATGTCGGATGCCAGACTCTGCATTTCGGTCATGTCCTCGTCATTGAGTTTGCGGCTCTTGCCCGTATCATGGTTCATCCAGTCGAACACGATGTGCGCATGATAGTTCGGCTTGAACCATTTTTCGCCGACCTTGAAACTCTCCCTGTCCTCCGGGGCAGGTTGTCCGCCCAGCCAATGCCCCTCGTCTTTATGCAGGAAGATTTGGAGCGGTGTGATGCCCCAGCGTCTTTGGCATTCCTCGCCAAATTTTTGCACGTCTGCCAGTGTCGTGTCCGGTCGGATGAGCAACACGCCCTCACGGATTGGCGAGCATCCAGCCACCTTGGTTATCTTTCCGTTCTTTCCCTTGCGTTCACGTTCCTTTTCCTGCATGGCACGACCTGTCTTTTCCTTGACCATCCGCTTGATGTAGTCATAGTGCGCCTGCAGGTCGGGATTGCCGAAGCCGGGATTTATCCACTGCTCATTATTGGCAGTGAGTTCGGGCACGATGTAGATTTTGGACTTGCCGATATTGCGCATATACTCGGCAGTTCTCCGGTTATGAGCCTCGCTTGACGAGGTCTTGCAAGGCTTGATGTGTATGCTGCTTTTTGTAGCCATATTCTCAAAATTTGATTTGGGTTGTTGATTAAACTTATTGCTGTCCGCTCATAACCGCACGGGGTTCTTAGGGGTGCAACCCATAAGCGGAGATTGCAAAGAGAGGGTCACTCTTTGCTCTGGGTTCTCAGGGGTGAAACGCCCTGAGTGGGTTATTAGGGCAAAGCCTTAATCCCCTCGGGAGAGCCCACAACTACGGAAGCGAAGCGTGTAGTTATAGTGGGCTATATCAATGGCAAGCCATTGTCTTTTACCCACAGCCTACGGCTTCCGTTCTCCTCCGTCAAGGAGGGTTTTCATCGCTGCTGCCGATAGGGGATTCACCGACCAGTACGAGGTCAAAATCATCTATCAGCTTTTGCAGGACGGGATTCTTTTCTATCATCCGCCGGAGGATTCTTTCCGCTTCCACCAAGTGGTCGGCTGTACAATTTATTTTGCTTTCCCGTATCTGGAAGACAATCCAGTCGGCTATGTCTATGTGTGCCGCTTTCTGCTCCGGGGTGGCATTCTTCTCAATGATGTCAGACACTACCGTCTTGCAATAGGTCATGCTCCCGGCACGCTGTTTCCATTCCGCATATCCGTCCGCATCGGGAAAGAGAAGCACGGTGCGCCCGGTCAGCACACGGAGCTTTTCCTCTCTCAACTGACTCTTGCCGCCTGTCGCCAGCCATACATAGCCGGGAAAGATGGCAGAGCCGATAACGGCACTCTTTTCGGATTCCACCAAGACCACGACCTTGTCGGGATAAGTGCCCAGCAAGTGTTCACCGAACAGGCATTGGGACAGTTGCCATTCCTCTGCCAGCTCGTGCCGCCTTTTAAGCAGGCTGTGTATCCAGTCCACTGCCGATGCCTGTCCGTCCTTGACACGGTGTCCGTTATGGGGATTGTATTGCATCACCTTGCCCGTGCGTACCCTGCCTGTGCGGTCTATCTGCCAGAAGATGACAGCCCCGTCACGGGTAGCCCCCAGACGGTACTCTTCCAGCAACCGCTTCAACACTTCCTTTGCCTTGCTGCCGTAATAGGAATCAAGGAGCGATGAAATGAAGCGGAAGAAATTGCTATGCACGCTTTGCGACCTCTCCACATACTTTGGCGGTATGCAGCCTATGGCTGCTTGGGGTGGTATCTGCACAGACTTCCGTTCCGACCTCTGCCTGCCAAAAGAGAAACCGTTGGCTGTACGGCATTCGGGGTGGTCATGGAAATACTCCTTTGGAGTGTAATGATACCCGCAACTGCTTTCATGGTTGCACCTGCCGACAGACGGGTGCAGGGGCGTACCGCTTTCATCCACATAGTATGTGAAAGAACGCCTGTCCCCGCAGTTCGGACAGGTATGCCGTGTTGCCGTTCCTTTATATTTCTGTAATGTATAATTGCCCATTGCTTGCCTCCTCTATTTTTCAATGAAATTGTTACCGTCCCGTCCTGTCCCATTGTCCCACGTCCTGTGGGTCGGGACAGTGGGACACCTTGGGACACTCTGGAAAATCAAGTTTCCGTTTGCACCGTTACCGCTTCGATAAGCAAGACGGTTATCCTCTATACAGATATGTACAGGCTGTTTCATGGCTTGTCCTCCTCTCTTTCCTGCCCGGCAAACAGTTCAGCCTGTTTTGCGTCCCCCATTGTCCCGACTGTCCCATACTGTCCCACCGTCCCGTTTTCTCCGGGTTGGGACAGCGGGACACTTGGAACGGCTGATTCCTCCACTTTCCTGTTGCGCTGGATTATCCTGCTGACGGTGGATTTTCCGCAGTTCACCTGTGAGGCTATTTCCCTGACGGACTTTCCCGACTGGGACAATTGCAAAATTTGGCAATCTCTTTGGCTGGATTCATTGTCGCCCAATTTCTTCAGGTGTTCCTTTTCCGTTGAATAGCCCCTGAACACAAATTGCAGGAAGGCATCCACCTTCTCAATCTCGTAGATGATTACATTGTCCGCATCGTGGGAGAATGTCCCGTAACGGACTTTGAGCTGTTTTACATAGCGAAGCCCTCCGTCCTGCGCACTTTTCCCGATGGCGAACACGCTGTCAAAGAAATTGTAGAGCCGTTTGCTGCCGGCAAGGTCGTTGGACGTGATGGGGCAGTCCAAAGAGCGTTTTGGCGTATGCGCCAGCACAAGGACGGACAACCCGTATTTCTTTTTGAGGTTGTTGAGCTGTATCATCAGCCGTCCTGCCGCATCGCCCTTCTCCATAGCGCAGCACAGATAGGTAAGATTGTCAACGATGAAAATCTTGCACCCGGTTTGCAGAGCCATCTGCTCGATGCCTCCCATGATGGCTTCCTCGAAATCGGCTTCCAGCAACGAATTGCAGTCAAGCGAAACCCGGTACAGCCTTTCGGGAAAAGTGTAGGGCTTTCCATGCTCGTTGGTATAGCGGAGCTGGAACTGCTTTTCGGACAGTTCAAAGTCCAGATACAGCACATTGTCCGTCCGGGCGATACGGTCGGCTATCTGCACAGCAAGGATGGACTTGCCCACATTGGAATCCGCAAAGAGGCAGGACAGTTCCCCCTCATACCAGAAACTGTCCCACAGCGCACGGGGCGTGGGTAGCAGCGATGCTTCAAGTATCGTCCGGTTGGCGGTCTTGATACTCATTACGCCGATGCTGTCCGGCATCCCATGCTGCATTTGGGTCGCCCTCGTCAGGTCGCCATGTATCAGACTGATATAATTCTTGTCCTCTTCCATGACGTTTACCAATTACGTGGAGCGGGTTTGCGGCGGTGGGAAGAAGATAAGGATTCGCTCAGTTCCTCATCGGATAGGGGTACGGGATTCTTTCGGGAGGATTCCAGCCATTTGTCCAGTTCGTCCCTGTAAAGGCAATATCGTTTGCCGGGCTTGGTGGCGGGAATGCTTCCCTCTGACAGCTTCATGTAGAGCGTGCCTTTGGGAATGCCCAGATATTCTGCCGCCTCTTCCACTGACATGGGGACATGGGTGTCCACCGCCTTTGCATTGTTCACACTGTGCTGCTCGGTAAGCAGGCTTCTCAGGCTCATCACTTCGTCCCGAAGCTGAGCCACGACCTCCGGGAGGTCGTTGAATGTAATCACTGTTTTTTCCATTTGCGTACTCGCCTCTTTTGTAAGGCTTGGCGCAAAGGACTGGAATGATACAGCCGTGAATACCTCCACGAAATGTCATTGCAAAATAATTCCCGAATAACGATGCCCAACCGTGAATGACGGGCAAAATTATTCGGGAAGCGTTGTAGTACAGAAAGTTATCTGTTTTTGAATACTTACGATTATTGGTTATGGAAAGTCTGGTTATACTCTTCCCGTACATAATCTGCCGGATAATGGAAATCCAGTTTGCCGTTTTCCGGCTCGTCAATGGGAATCAGTGTCTTTAACGGCTCTACCTTGAAGTTCTTGATGGTCACTATGTCCGTATCGGCAAACTCCCGTGGGAAAAGGGTACTGATGAAGCGGGCACGGTTGTCCCCCGTGTAGTATTTCTTGTACATGAAACGCTCGGAAATATTCCACACGAAATGCCGGAGCGGAATGTTTGAAATGTCTTTGGTTAGCCGTCCTTTTATCGGCTTGGGCTTGTAACTGTGAAGCCGCATCCAGTTGTTGACCTCGCCACAGATGTGGTTCACGGTTTCCTTGTCTGCGATACGGGGCATGATGAAATGGATGTATTCCATGACCATAGCGATGCGCTCTTCATTTTCCCGCTGCTCCCTGTCCTCGTAATCGGCACGGTTTTTCTCGTGAAGCTCCGGGGATATGGCAATCTCTGTCGGTCTTATATCCGGGGCTGCTTCCCCACCTGTTGGCATTGATGCCGGGGTTACAGGCTTGTGTGCATCTTGGGGCTGGTCTTCCCGAACTTCTGCAATTTCGGTAGGTATCTTTTTCTTGCCGAACTTGATTCGGTAAATTTCGTATGTGTCGAAAATGACTGTCTGGAAAGAGAAATAGAGCAGCCAGCCAAGGAGGTTGCTGCATACAAAGACTATCAGGCGTACAAAGTTGTCCTGATTAAATTTCTCTGCAATAACCAGTGTCGCTATGGAAGATATTAGGAGGATAGCAAAGCCGACAAATCCCCAGATGATATGTTTGTCTTTTACGGACGGTTCCATGTTTCTTGTCTTATTCGGTTGTTACTTGTTGCTGTTTCCGCAAATTTAATAGTCTTCTTCCAATTATTACTCATTATCCTTGGTTAGCGGTTTCTTTTTCAATGTTTTTCACCAAATGTCCGAAATCGTACCCGACTATCGTACTTTAAGGACTTTTTAAGGAATGGTGTGGCAAAAAACAGAGGGAGCGGTTAAAGCTCCACGCAATAACCGCTCCCTCTGAATATCCCGGACTTTGTGCCTTATGCCTCCTTGCGTTTCAGGGTTATCTTGTCCACGACCTCGCACATCTGCTGTGCCGCCATCTTGGAATAAATCTGTGTGGTGGTAATGTTCTTGTGTCCCATATAAGCTTGTATGACAGCCATGTCCGTACCCATTTCCACGTGCAGGCTTCCGAATGAATGCCGGGTGCAGTGAAAGGTTATCTTTTTGGTAATGCCTGCCGCCAAGAGCCAGCGTTTGAGCGGTCCTTGCAGCATCTTGTCCTTGAACCCGTCAAAAATAAGCCCCTCGCACCGTTCTCCGAGCAGTCCGTATGCTTCATCACTGATAGGGTTGTGTACTATCTGCTTTGTCTTCTGCATACGGGTGGTCACGAACATCTTGCCGTTGGTGTACGGCTGTATCTGCTGCCAAGTGAGCTGCTTGATGTCGCTCTTCCGCAGTCCGGTCAGGCAGGCGAACAGAAAAGCCCTTTTCAAGACATCTTCCTCGCAAGGGGTTTCGGCAAGCCGTATCAGTTCCTCTTGGCTCAGATGCTCCCTCATGGTGGGAATGCTCTCTATGCGGTCTAAGAATCCATTGGGGTTCTCCTTTATTTTCCTGTCCCGGTAGGCGGTGTGAAGTACCGCACGGAAAGCCGACCAGTAGCCTGCCGCAGAATTGATATGCAGCTTTTGGTTGGTGTGTATGGATTGGGGTGCGTTCAGCAGGTATTCCATGAACTTGCGGCACAAGTCCACGTCCACCTCTTCAAAGGTGCATTTGCCGTTTACAAACCGCTCGAAGTGCTTGTAAACGTGCTGCCACTTGATATTCTTCCTCTCTGCCAGCTCCTTGAAGTAGGCGAGAAAATCCCCTTTCATCTTGGCTTTGTCAAAGAATCCGTTGTTTTCGTTGAAGATGGCTTCGTAACGCCTGTTGCGAAGTATCTCCGCCTTTTTCATCATGCGTGCGTTGAAGTCACGCTCCTGCTGATTGGCAGGTTTGGCGAAAATGTAAATTCCCAGTGCTTCACGTGTTATCACTTTCATGGTGGTGTTGTCACGATAGCCGGGATAATAGTCCAGACACAACGAATACTGTGTCCCGTTTTTAATCTTGCGCTTGCGCAAGGTAACTGTCTTGCATTTCATAATGATGTTGTTTTAACTGGTTGTACGTTTTCGGGAGTGTCCCCGTGTTTACGGTAGCAAAGGAACAACGTGAAACAACCGTGAATACCTCCACGGCAATCATTTTGAAATAATTTTCCGGCAATGTCGGTTGCTCACGGTTGTTTCTCCCTTTCAGCCATGACACGCTCCACATCGGAGCGCAAAAGCAGGTTTTTAACGCCTACCTTTATCTTTTCGATGTGTTTCACCTTGACGATATGGCTGATGTTGGCGGAGGAAAGCCCGTAAATCTGCCGGACTTGCTCCACGGTGTAGTAGCGTTCATCGTTCACAAGGTCAGTCCTGCGGAGTTCGTCCAGATGGGATTTGGAATAGTAGGTGCGCCCGTATTCTCTTTTGGTCGGTATCTTGTGGCGGTGGGCGTATGCCCGGAGTGCGGTCGACTTCATGCCGAACAGTTCTTTCGCTTCTTCAATCAGGAGCCAGTCGGTGATATTGCTGGTACCAACTGCCACACCGAAAAACTCGTCAATGTGTTTCTTGCTGTAATAGTTCTTCCCTGCAATACGGCAGATGGGGATGCGGTTACGCTTGGCGGTGGTATAGAGCCACGACTGCTTGACCTTGAAGAGCGACATCACCTCCTCGCCCGAATAGAAGTCCAGCACTTCATCGGTTTCCTTTTCCCTTTTTTCTATTTTGGCTGGTAAAGACGATGATGCGGATTTTCTCGGTGCGGAAGAGCTGCCGGGCAGGACACGGTGGTAGGGATTGCCCTCCAGCATCCGCTCGATGTCCGCCTTGCGGATGAATGCCATGCGGTTGCTGATACGTGAGGCTTTCAGCTTGCCGAGGGCTACAAGTTTGTAAACATACTGCCGGGAACAGCCCATGAGCGTGGCTGCTTTGGAAAAGGTGAGATACTCCTGATGCTGTATCTCCATCAAGGGTCGGGCGACTTTGAAAAAGTTGTTCTTCTGTTCCGTTCTGGCTCGTTTGGCTTCTGCCTGACAAGCCTCGCTGCAATATCTCTGCACCCCGCTCCGGGTTACAAATGACTTGCCGCAAAAACTGCATTTTCTGGTTGCTTTCATGTTGCTTTATCGTTTACGTGTTCATTCCTTCAATCGTGTATCTCTGAAACGGTGAACGGAGGTAAACGGAAGTCAATCGTTGTCGCCTTTCTGCACGATGTTACTATCGCTGCATATCGGGACGGAAATTGTCGCTTGTCGTAAACGGTTGTAAACTCTTGTAAACTGTCTGCACGGTGTGACAAACAACAAGCTCCGCAAATTCTCCACGTCAGAAATACGTCTCAAAAATATGTGGAAATTTGGGAAGCATCAAAAAGCAGCCGAAAAGTGTTAATTTTTAGAATATACTGATAGATAAAGATTTACGCTTGGATATTTCTGGTTGTTTTTGGTTGTTCTACGCTTCTAAATACTTACGTTGAAAAACTTAAGGAGCTAAAAAGAAAAATGATTTCTGGTGATCTTACAAGTATTATTTATGATAATACACAACCTTTCACGAGTCATTTTTATATCGTTCCTGATTTTGAATCATTTTTATCAACTTTAGAGCTTAATTTCTTTATAACCAAATATGCAGAATTAAGTGACCGCGATGGGAAAAAAGTTTCTATATTTGCTATAAATTATGGATTGGCAATGAAATATAATTTAAGATGGGGAAAGCCTAAAGGTAACAATTATAGAAAATATTTTATTTCACGTCCATTTGATTTTTCGGGCTATACAATTGAATTCTTAAAAGATACAAAACAAATTGTATGTACTAATCCAACATGTGGTAAAGTATATCCCTATGATGAAATACAAATGTTTAAACGATTTCATATGCAATGCCCTGAATGTTCTTCTAAGGTGGAAATTGATTATATTGCGAATGACATAAAAGAAGATCTAAATAAGATCGATCCCTCATTATTCTTGCCAGAAATAGATTATTCTATTTTATTTGAATTAAATAAGCGGAAAGATGGAACTTTTGCGAGCGAAATTTCAGAAGAGTTAGATATTTCACCACAGTTAATTGGAAAACGTGTAAAGATAATGTCAGAAGAAAAAAATCTTATATCGCGTATACCTAAAGGTTCTAATCGAAAGCTTTATAAAATAACAGATGAAGCCAAAAAAATGTATTTTTAAACGGCAATGACAAAACTCACCGAATCCCAAATAGAAGATTTCGCCATTCAGCTTTTTGAGCAGCTTGGTTATAAATCGCTTTACGGCCCGGACATAGCTCCAGACGGCTTGGCAGCGCAGCGCACATCGTTTGAAGACGTTGTGCTGAAAGAAACGTTACAACGTGCAGTGCGCCGCATCAATCGCGACTTGCCGTCTGAAGTTTGCGACGACGCTGTAAATGAAGTGTTGCGCATAGCATCGCCTGACCAGTTGGCAAACAATGAGCAGTTTCACCGTATGCTGACAGAAGGGATTTCGGTGTCAGTGCATCATGACGGCGGCGAAAGAGGAGAACTGGTTTGGCTGATTGACTTTGACAATCCGCTGAACAACGAGTTTACGGTAGTAAACCAATACACAATAATAGAAAACGGACGCAACAAGCGCCCAGACCTTATACTGTTTGTAAACGGTCTGCCGCTGGTGGTGATAGAACTGAAAAATGCTGCCAGCGAAGACGCAACGCTGCAAAGCGCCTTCAGACAGATAAAAACATACAAGGAGGCTATACCCTCGTTGTTTATTTATAACGCCTTGATAGTGATATCCGACGGACTGGAAGCCCGCGCCGGCTCATTGTCGGCTGGCTTCAGCAGAATGATGGCATGGAAGAGCGCCGACGGCAAGGCCGAGGCTTCACATCTGGTAAGCCAACTGGAAGTACTGATTCAGGGCATGCTCAACAAAGAGACATTGCTCGACCTTGTGCGATCATTCACCGTGTTTGAAAAGACAAAGACAGAAGATCCGAAAACACGGATAACAACAATAAAGACCGTGAAAAAGGTGGCAGCCTATCATCAGTATTACGCTGTGAACAAAGCAATAGAGTCGACAATACGCGCAACGGGAATAAACGCGCACGGCGAAGGACTGGCAAGTGAGCCTCCCGCAGCTTACGGTCTGAGAGATGTCAACGAACAGCCCGTTGGCGACCATAAGGCAGGAGTGGTATGGCACACTCAGGGTTCGGGAAAATCACTCTCGATGGTGTTCTACGTCGGTAAGGTGGTGCGCATATTGAACAATCCGACAATAGTAGTGATAACAGACCGCAACGACCTTGACGACCAGCTGTTCAGCACTTTTGCCGACTGCAAGCAGCTGTTGAGGCAGACACCTGTGCAGGCGGAAGACAGAAACACGCTGAAAAAACTTCTGCATGTGGCTTCGGGCGGAGTGGTGTTTACAACGATACAGAAATTCCAGCCGGAAAGCGGAAACGTGTATGAGACGCTGACCGACAGAAGCAACGTGATCGTAATGGCCGACGAGGCGCACAGGTCACAATACGGCTTTAAGGCAAAGACCGTGGAAGTGAAGAACGAAGCCGACGAGGTGATAGGCACTGAAACGAAATACGGATTTGCAAAATATCTGCGCGACGCCCTGCCTAACGCCACCTATCTTGGATTTACGGGAACGCCTATTGAGACGGCAGACGTAAACACTCCCGCCGTGTTCGGTCATTATATTGACGTTTACGACATAGCCAAAGCCGTGGAAGACGGTGCAACGGTGCGCATATTCTACGAGAGCCGACTGGCAAAGGTTGAACTTAGCGACGAAGGCCGAAAGCTGATAGAGTCGCTCGACCGTGAACTGGAAACAGAGAACATGAACGACGTGCAGCTGGCAAAAGCCAAGTGGACGCAACTGGAAGCACTGATAGGAAGTCCGTCGCGAATGAAGAACATAGCACGCGACATAGTTACGCATTTTGAACAGCGGCAGGAAGTGTTCGAGGGTAAAGGCATGATTGTGGCTATGAGCCGCAGAATTGCTGTTGAACTGTATGACGCAATCATAGCTTTACGGCCGCAATGGCATTCGGATGACATCAGTCGCGGAGCGATAAAAGTGGTGATGACTTCTGCCTCTTCAGACAGTGTGGAGATAACACGCCACCATACCACCAAAGAACAGCGCCGCATGCTGGCAGATCGTATGAAGGATCCTGACGATGAACTGAAGCTCGTTATTGTGCGCGACATGTGGCTGACAGGTTTTGATGTGCCGTGCCTGCACACCTTATATATAGACAAGCCAATGCAGGGGCACAACCTGATGCAGGCTATTGCGCGTGTAAACAGAGTTTATAAGGACAAACCGGGCGGACTTATAGTAGACTATCTGGGCATTGCCTCCGACTTGAAGAAGGCGTTGTCGTTCTATTCAGATTCGGGAGGAAAAGGCAATCCTACGGAGCAACAGGATGAAGCCGTGGCAATTATGAACGAGAAGTTGGAAGTTGTGCAGCATCTTCTTCACGGATTCGACTATCAGCCTTATTTTTCGGCAGATGTTTCTCATAAACTTTCGTTGATATTGCAGGCAGAAGATTTCATCCTCGGACTTGATGACGGCAAAAAGCGTTTTGTAAACGAAGTTAATGCCCTGTCGAAAGCATTTGCCATAGCCATACCGCATGAAAGAGCCATGGCTGTAAAAGAGGAAGTGGCGTTCTTTCAGGCAGTGAAGGCACGCTTGTGCAAGTTTGATGCTACATCATCACACAAGACAAATGAAGAAATAGAGACGACTATCCGTCAGGTGATAGATAAAGCCTTGGTATCAGAGCAGGTTGTGGACATCTTTGACGCAGCAGGAATAAAAAAGCCTGACATATCAATACTTTCGGAAGAGTTCCTTATGGAGCTGAAAGGCATGGAGCATAAGAATATAGCCCTTGAAGTGTTGCGCAAACTGCTTAATGACGAAATAAAGGCACGCATGCAACACAACATGGTACAGGGAAAAAGTCTTATGGAAATGCTGGAAGCCTCTATTAACAAGTATCACAACAAAGTCATCACTGCCGTTGAGGTTATTGACGAGCTTATAGGACTCAGCAAACAAATTATAGAACAAGACAAGGCTGCACACGACCTTGGCTTGACAGAATATGAATATGCCTTCTATTCGGCTGTGGCTGACAATAAAAGTGCAGTGGAACTGATGGGTAAAGACAAGTTGAGAGAGCTTGCGGTAGTTCTGACGGAAACAATACGCAACAACGTGACCATTGACTGGGAGATAAAAGAAAATGTAAGGGCAAAGATGCGCGTTGCGGTTAAGCGGCTGTTAAGAAGATTTGGATATCCGCCAGATATGCAACTGCTGGCTACTGAAACAGTGATAAAACAGGCAGAAATGATATCGGCGGAGTTGGCCGGTTCGAATGGTAAATAACAGGAAATACGATCTTTTCATCTAACTTTCTTATCCTTTACAACCAACAATCCTCTTAAACCTTTCGTAACCTGCAGCAATCTGCAAACGCGAAATTGGTTGTTGTATCTTTGCAATGTCGAAAGGAACAAGGCAGCACGGACATTAAAGCCACAGCCGGCAGGCGGAAATGAACGTAGCGGCAGTTCTGGAAGGCATGAGAGATAATAAACAAATAATGTATAACAACCAAAAAGAAAGGAAAGAAACATGATTAGGTATAAACTTTATCAGAACCGCAATTCAAACAGTAACACAAACGGTAAATGGTATGCACGCGCGGTGTGCGAGGAAACTTACGATACAGAGAAGCTGGCGGCTCATATGTCATCACACAGTTCGCCGTTCTCAGCCGGTGTTATCCACGGAGTGCTGAAAGACATGATAGCATGTATCAAGGAACTTGTGATGGACGGCAAGAACGTTAAGCTGGACGACTTGGCCATATTCTCGGCAGGTTTGAGAACATTGCCGGCCAATAGTCCCGAAGAGTTCACCGCCTCTGCCAACATCGACAGCGTACGCCTGAGGGCACGCTCAACAGGAGTGTTCCGCTCATCAGTGCTGACACGCGAGGCAAAGACCAAGCAGTTCTCACAATATACGGTAGGCGAGGGCAGCGAAGTAGAGATGCCGTAATGCAGTAGAGTGAAGCTGCCATAAACATTAAGAAGCTTACTTTCATTGTGTTAACCCAAATCTGGAGTTATGATTCTGCTGGTATTTCTGCCTTGTGTAGAGCTGATTTTCGTTTGATTTTTCGCAGGCACTTTTATAATTCATAATTAACAATTAGCTGGCGCTGAACTTCGTTTACGCTTAGCACCTTGCGCCAAAAGAAACAAAAAGACGGATGGAAGCAGAAATACATAAAATGGACAAAACTATATGCGGTCTGATGATGATTTGGGTTTTATAACGTTGACGGGCATTGGTCATGCAGATTTAAGCTGGCCGATGTCTGTCAACTTTGTTAATAAAACGGAAGCATGTCGTGAAGTATATCTTATGACAGTCAGACATTTAGCTCCTGCCTTGGCTGCTCAGGACTGTTTGTGCACCTGAATTTTTTATCGGTGCATTGATGTTGTTTACATCTATTTTTTATAAATTTGCCAATTGAAACACAGACAATTTTTATGATAAAGTTTAAGGATATAACAGAAGACGACAAGGAACTGATACAGAGTTTTACGCTTTGGGGCGAAAGACAAAACTGCGACTTGTCGTTCTCGAACCTGATAAGCTGGCGCTTTCTTTACAACACACAGTTTGCGATAGTGGACGACTATCTTGTGTTCCGTTTCTACATGGGACATCATCTGGCCTACATGATGCCTGTGCCGCGGCCGAAGCGGCAAGAAGACGGTACGTTTAAGGTGGAGCCGTGTGACGAATGTTCGGTTAGCGTGATACGTGCCATACGCGACGACTCGATAGCCATGGGGCATCCGTTTCTGATGCTTGGCGTGTGCAACTATATGCGCGACATCATTGAGGAGCATTTCCCCGACACGTTCGACATAAAGCCCGACCGCGACTTCAGCGACTATATTTACACACGCGACAAGCTGATAAATCTTTCGGGAAAGAAACTGCAGAGCAAGCGTAACCACATAAACAAGTTTAAGAACCTTTATCCTGACTACAGATACCGCGAGCTTACGCCGGAACTTATTCCGCAATGCCTCGAACTGGAACGGCAGTGGCGACGCACATCGAAAGACGACAACGGAGATGTGCCCGATGAAGACCTATCAGAGGAACTGCGCTCAATGACGCGTGCGTTTAACCGATGGGATAGGCTGGGACTTGTTGGCGGAACAATATTTGTAGGCGACAAGCTTGTGGCCTTCACCTTCGGCTGCCCGATAAACCAGTGCACGTTCGACGTGTGCGTTGAGAAGGCCGATGTAAACTATGAAGGAGCGTTCACGATAATAAACCAGGAGTTTGTGAAGCATCTGCCCGAGCAGTATTATTATATCAACCGTGAGGAAGATATGGGCGACGAAGGACTGCGACGCGCCAAACTGTCGTATAAGCCCGACATCCTGCTTGAGAAGAACGTGATAATGGAGAAACATCCGCTGGCGGCATTTGAAGATCAGGACCGCATAAAGGAAGAAACGCGTGAGATATGGAAACAGGTGTTCAACGATCCCGACAAGTTTATCGACCTTTACTTCTCGCGTGTCTACCGCAGCGAGTATAACGTGTGCTGCCAGATAGACGGAAAGGTGGTGGCTGCGCTGCAGACATTGCCTTACACCATGCTTTATGACGGACGCGAGGTGAAGACTGTATATGTAAGCGGAGTTAGCACGCGGCCGGAATATCGCCGTCAGGACATAGGCAACAACCTTATGCGGCAGGCACATTTCCGCGTATATTACAGGGAAATAGTGTTTGCTTCTCTTATTCCTGCCGAGGAATGGCTATATGAATGGTATGAGAAATGCGGCTATGCCCGTGTGATGACATGCACGCCTCCACCGGCAGATGCCATGGCTACGTCGTTTGAAGAGTTCGACCGCATTCAGCGCGCAAAGCGTTGTGTGCTTCTGCATGATGAAGATGGCTATGAGGTTATACGCGAAGACATACGCCAGGCAGGTGATGAATATCGTCCGCAGGCCAAGAACATTCAGGCCATGTTGCGCGTGATAAACGCCAAGAAGGCTCTAGAACTGTATTCCGAACTGAATCCTGACAAAGATATGGTGCTGAGGGTTGAAGGTGATGCCGACATTCCGATGAATAATGCCTACTATGTAATAAAGAACGGAAAGGTGCGCCAGACGGATGAGCCTTACGCCGATGCCTTGAAGCTGACAATAAACGGCCTGGCAGAATTTCTGTTTGATGGCGTAGGGGCGGAAATGAACCTGATGCTGAATTAAGTTAAACCCAAATCAGTCATTAGACCGCATATAGCTTTATCTATTTCGTGCATTCATGCTTTCAGTCCGTATTTTTGTTTCTATTGGCGTATTTTTGTTCGCTTTTTCTTGACATAGCCCGCTATGTCTGCGAAAAATCTAACGAAAATCCGCTCAATATAAAGCAAAAATCCCGGTCGAATACTAATGCCAGATTTGGGTTAAAAGTGAAAATATAAAAGTGAAAAATCCATTAGCCTTTGTATTAAAACAAAATCAGCTAATGGATTTTTCACTTTTCACTTTTATCTTTTCACTTATTAGAGTTTCGTCTTCAGCTCGTAAAGTTTTGTAGAGTTGCTGCCTTTGATGAGTATGCAGAAGCCTTCAGGCTTGTTCTCGTCAATGGCTTGCTTAACCTCTTCAACGTTGTTGAACTTGCGGAACGGGCAGTCAGTAGATTTAAACTCATCTCCTACGAGCCACACCTGTTCGATATCTAAGGCTTTCAGCATGTCTGCAACCTTTTGATGTTCCTCGTCGCTCACTTCTCCAAGTTCCTTCATTGCGCCTATTATGGCCATCTTGTGGTCGGCCTTAATCTCTTTGAAGTTCTTCAGTGCGGCCTCCATGCTTGTCGGGTTGGCGTTGTATGCGTCGATAATCAGTTTGTTGCTTGCCGTAACATCCAGTTCCGAGCGGTTGTTGGTAGGCACGTAGTTGGCAAGTGCATGGCATATCTGCTCTTCGGTAACATCAAAATAAAGACCTATACATGCCGCAGCGAGCATGTTGTAGATGTTGTAGCTGCCAATCAAGTGTGTCCTTACCTCGTTCCACTGGGCTTTGCCGTGGCGCCATCTGAAGTTGAGGAACGGGTCGCATGACAGGAACTCTCCGCATACGCTAAGTTCACCGCTGTCTGTGGTGCCGTATTTTATAAGGCTCAGTCCGCCGGCAATCTTCAGCAGATGCTCGTTGTCGTTATGTATGAACACTTTGCCGTTGTGCTCGCGCAGATAGTCGTAGAGTTCTCCCTTGGTGCGTATCACACCTTCAAACGAGCCGAAACCTTTAAGGTGAGCCTTGCCCACGTTGGTTATTATGCCGTAGTCAGGCTCGACAATGTTGACCAAAGTCTTAATCTCACCCGGATGGTTGGCTCCCATCTCTATCACGGCAATATCGTTTTCGGCCGTCAGGCGCAGCAGCGTCTTAGGCACGCCGATGTGGTTGTTGAAGTTGCCCTGAGTGTAGAGCACGTTATATTTTTCGGCCAATACGGTTGCCACGAGTTCCTTTGTCGTGGTCTTGCCGTTGGTGCCGGTTATTCCAATGATTTTAGTTCCTAGTTTGCGGCGGTGATAGTTGGCCAGCTGCTGCAGCGTGGTCAGACAGTCTTCGGTAAGGATATACCTGTTGTCGCCTTCAACGGCAAACTCTTTTTCGTCGATAACGGCATACGAACAGCCCTGTTCAAGAGCCTTGGCTGCAAAGGCGTTGCCGTTGAACGATTCGCCTTTCAGCGCAAAGAAAATAGAACCTTTAGGGCAGTCGCGGCTGTCGGTGGTAACCTGCGGCTGCTCGGTGAAGATTCTGTATAATTCTGATATGTCCATGTGTGATAGTTTTATTGGGTGCAAAAGTACATCAAAAAATCGTACCATGACAATTTTGCGGCCAAATAATAATCTGTTCTGCACATATTTTCTTACCTTTGTGATTCTGTTGATACTGAAAAAATTATTGATGAAACAAAAGATATATTGTTATAAATGCTAATCTGAAACTTTTTGAATAAAATGAAATACGTAAACGAAACGGTGCGCCGCCAGGACCGCCTGCTCAGCGAAGAGCGTGCCTTGCAGCTTATTAGAGACAGCGAATATGGAGTGTTGTCCATGGTAGATGCTGACGGTGGAGCCTATGGCCTGCCGCTGAATTATGTTTGGGACGGCGAACACAGTCTTTATATACATTGCGCTCCTGAAGGAAAGAAACTCAGGGCCTTGGCGCACAATCAGGATGCGTCGTTCTGCATAATTGGCCATACTAATCTGTTGCCGTCTCGCTTCACTACAGAATATGAAAGCGTGGTGATGAAATGTCACGCTGTAACGGCGCTTGATGATGAAGAAAAGAGGCACGCGCTGCAACTGCTGATAGACAAACTGGCCCCTGAATATAAAGAAGCCGGAATTAAGGCCGCTGAAAAATCGTTTCATCGTGTAGGCATAATACGTCTTGACATAATTGAGTTCAGCGGCAAGTGTAAGGCTGTTCCGTCGGCTCATTGAGGTTTAAGCCCAAATCAGGCGGCTTGGATATAAATATATTTTCCGACTTGTTTTTATTCTTTATAAAAAACGTCAAAAATATAAAGAGTCTCAATATTTATGAGTATTTTTGCCATCTGTTGTGATTAATTTTATTCTTTAATTTATATTGTGAAAAGCTTTATTCCATATATATTGAACGTTAACGGGCAACTGATTGATTTGTCAGAGCCTTGTGTTATGGGCATTCTCAATGCCACTCCCGATTCTTTTTATGCCGGCAGCCGCAAGCAGACTGAAGCTGAGATTGCTGCAAGGGCCGACCAGATAATGGCCGAAGGCGGCAAGATTATCGACGTAGGGGCTTTCTCTACGCGTCCCGGTGCGGCTCATGTTACTGAGGAAGAAGAAATGGAACGCATGCGCATGGCATTGAAAGCCGTAAGAAGCGTGCAGCCCGATGCCCCCGTTTCTGTCGACACATTCAGGCCCGAAGTGGCCCGCATGGCTGTTGAAGAGTTTGGGGCTGGCATAATAAATGATGTATCTGAAGGCAACGTCAACGGCGCTTTCGGCGGCAGCGAGGCTTATACGGCAGGAGATGAGGTCGGCGAAGGCGGATGTGAGTGTCCAGAGATGTTCAGGATGGTGGCCCGTCTTGGTGTGCCTTACATACTCATGTCGGTCAAGCCCGACATAATGAGCATGATGAAGGCTTTTGCTCATGAAGTGCAGACGCTCCATTCTCTTGGTGTTAAGGACGTGATTCTCGACCCTGGCTTCGGCTTCGGCAAGACGCTTGAGCAGAACTATGAACTGCTTGCCTCTTTGGGAAAGTTGCGCGAGTTTAATCTTCCGCTGCTTGTAGGCGTGTCGCGCAAGTCGATGATTGCGCGCCTGCTCGGCACTGATGCTGATCATTCGCTCAACGGCACATCGGTTGTCAACACCATTGCCATGATTAATTCGGGTGCGTCAATTTTGAGAGTACACGACGTAAAGCCGTGCGTTGAGGCTGTAACCATTGTAAAAGAAGTATTTAAGTATGTTTGAATTTGGCATAAAAGATTTTGTCGATATATTTTGCGTGGCCCTGATGCTGTATTACATTTACAGGCTGATGAAGGAGTCGCGCTCGCTCAACGTGTTTATCGGCATCATGGTGTTCATCGTTGTCTGGCTGTTCGTGAGTCAGATCCTTGAGATGCGTCTTCTCGGAAGTATCATGGACAAGCTGGTCAGCGTGGGAGTGATAGCAATTATAATATTGTTTCAAGAAGAAATACGCAAGTTCCTGTATACGCTTGGCGCCCACCGCCGCGTGAACGGAATAATACGGCTGTTCTTTTCGGGCGACAATAAGGACAAGGTTGACATGGAGTCGATAATGCCTATTGTGATGGCCTGCATGAACATGGGTAAGGCGCGCATCGGAGCGCTCATTGTCATAGAGCGAATATCGTCGCTCGATGACATTGTTGAGACCGGCGACATCATAGACGCCAATATAAACCAAAGGCTTATAGAGAATATCTTTTTCAAGAATTCGCCGTTGCACGACGGAGCCATGGTTATTTCAAAGAAACGTATCAGGGCTGCGGGATGTATTCTGCCAGTGAGCCACAGCATAGATATTCCGAAGGAACTCGGACTGCGACACCGTGCCGCAATGGGCATTTCGCAAGACAGCGACGCAATAGCCATAGTGGTGTCTGAAGAAACTGGACGTATCTCTGTGGCAATCAAGGGACAGTTTCATCTGCGTCTGTCGGCAGAGCAGCTTGAAAGTATACTTACACGCGAGCTTGATTTCTGACGCTCGCAAGATTATTTGCCTCGCAAAGCAGAAGACATGTGCTTTGCGGGGCTTATTTTTTTGTTTCTCATTATATTTTCTTGCTCTTTACCATATAATTAAGGTCATTATTTTTTGTTACCGTCAGGCAGTCATGTCAAGTTGTAAAGTTCTTTGATTATATTTCGGCCATGATGTAAGTTGATACATAGTAATACTTATTAAATGTAGTTTAAATTGCAATTTTAATTAATATTTATAACTTTAAAATGTAAAAAGTATTAAAATTTACACTTTAATGGCATTTTTGTAGATATAAATTTTTATTTATGAAAATAAAATCCTATATTTGTGAAGTCTCAATTTTTAGTTTAATGGCCATGATTGATTAAAAAAAATTCTCAGCTATTCAGACTTGCCTCGACGAATATATGTCGCACATAGGCAAGAATGAAATTAACGACATGGAAGCCAACCGTGAATTGGCCCGTGCTGGTTTGTTGGATGATTCTCAACCATATCCGGGCAAGCCTTTAAGAAACTTGCTGGCTGGTTTGAGAGACTCTAATCTTTTACCTCCTAACATAAGGCAGAAATACGGAACATGGGTTATCAAATTGTCTACCACAATAGCCAAATGTCCGCTTGTAAATCAGTTCCAATACTGCTGATTTTTCTACTTTAATGGATAATCGGAAAAGATTAAACATAACATTATTTCAATGCACCTTACGTCCCGTGTTGCAGGATGTAGAGTGCATTGAATTGTATTAACGGTTATTTACGTTATAGTGTTGCCTGCGTTAAATTATGCTAACGGCATTCAACTTTAGCATGACTTATCCGTCTTATACGTAAATTTGCAACAAATTATAACCTAAGAATAAACGAAAATTTATTATGAAGAAGAATTTATTGATTATCTCACTCGTTGCAGGATGCTTTATGGTGAGCAGCTGTGTAAGTAAGAAGGATTTGGAGAATTGTCAGCTTGAAAATAAGGAACTGACAAATAAATATCAGGAAACTCAAGGTAAACTTTCTGATGTAAATTCTGAACTTGCCGCAAGCAAGGTGCGCGTTACAAGTCTTGAAGAGCAGCTCGCTCAGACTAAGAGTGCATACGAGTCGCTGCAGAGTTCACTTGACAAGAGCCTTACCGCAAGCAACCAGACTACTGTGAACATATCTAAGCTGGTTGACCAGATTAACGAGTCTAACCAGTACATCCGTCACCTCGTTGAGGTTAAGAGCAAGAGCGACTCTCTGAATCTTATCCTCACCAACAACCTTACACGCTCACTCAGCAAGGAAGAGCTTAAGGAGGTTGACGTTCAGGTGCTCAAGGGTGTAGTTTACATCTCTCTTGCCGACAATATGCTCTACAAGAGCGGAAGCTATGAGATTAACGACCGTGCAGCCGAGACTCTGAGCAAGATAGCAAAGATTATCAAGGACTATAAGGATTATGACGTGCTCATCGAGGGTAACACCGACAATGTGCCTGTAAACACATCTTCAGCTGCGATGAAGAACATCCGCAACAACTGGGATTTGTCTTGTCTCCGCGCTTCAAGCGTTGTTCAGGCTCTTATCAATCAGTATGGCGTAGAGCCGAAGCGTCTTACTGCCGGTGGACGTGGCGAGTTCAACCCTGTTACATCTAACGACACTGAGGTTGGCAAGCAGCGCAACCGCCGCACTCAGATTATCATCACTCCGAAACTCGACCAGTTTATGGACCTTATCGACAAGGCTCCCGAGAGTGCTGAATAATCAGAACATTAGAACTTAGATAATATAATCATAAGGTCGGATATACGGCAGGCGCCGTTTGTCCGGCCTTTTTCTTTTTTTATATTCTTCTCATAAATGCCCTAGGCTTTCTGCCTTTTGTCTTTTTCCTATAGTATGTGTTTTTGTTTTTTGGGGGATTGCTGTGCAGTATGCCTACGTGTCTCTGCATCATCTCAATATGTTTTCATGTTATTTTTGTGCTCTTGCTGCCGTTTTCGTGTTAAGTTTCTCATTTCTTTCCTTGCCGTTTATTGCTTGCGTTGGAGTATGTGGTGCGGATGTTTCTGAAAACTCATTGGTTTTCATTCAAAAAAGCGGCCGTTTTTGCTTCAAAAGTGGCCCGTTTTCGGGGTGAAAACAATAGGTTAATGATTTAAAACTTATTCATGCGGTTTTGCTTTCATTGTTTGCGCTTTTGACGTTTAGTTTTGCCTGGTTGAAATAAAATCAGATCACTTTCCTTACACTTTTTCGTGCTTTTCTTTTTGCTGCTTTGTCTTGTCCTTGTCGTTATGCTTTTTCGGACTTCTGTTCAGATGTCCGTTATTGTTCTTCCGGCCTGCGCACGCGTAGACAAAAGATACTGTCAACGCTGCGCAGGCCGGTAGCCTTTTTCTTCAGTATTATCTGTTCATCACCTTCCAGGTCTTTCCGTCCTGTACGATAATCATTATTCCTTTATAGTCTTTTGGCGAAGCTATTCTCTGTCCGTCAGCGGTGTATGCCTTGTATGGCTTCTGCATGTCCGGCGTGCAGTCTGCCGTTGTGCCGTCTATTCCCGTTGTCGTCCTTTTGCCTGTTATCGTCATTCTTTTTATTTCCCATGTTCCGGCCTCCGAGTCGTTGCTCTTGTAGTGGAACACTATGCTGATTTTCTTTCCGGCATAGCTGTTTAGCGATATCTCGCCCGAGTCGATAAACGTCCAGTTGTTGCCTGCCGGCCATGTTATTCCGTCGAGTGCGGTTGTAGTTCCGTCGCATATTACTTCTACTCTGAATGTGCTTTCGGGCGACTTGCAGAAGTTTATTGCATGGTTAAATGTCAGTGTTGCCTCGCTGAATCCTGTAAGGTCTATTTCAGGAGAAGTCAGCGTTGCTTCTGCCGCGTATGCCCTGTTGTTGGCATATCCGGTGCCTTTCCATCCATATTTCGTGTCTCTTGTCCACACCTCAAATCCGCTGTATGGCTCGCTTATGTTCTTTGCCGTGAAGCTGCCGGTTTCTGATGTGAATGTTGCCTGATATATTGTTTCTTCCGTAGGAACGTCCGGATTGTCTGTATAGTCAGATGTCGTTACGGTGTTTTCCGGGTCGAAGGCATAGTCTATGCTGTCGCCCCATATATATTCCATGAGGTTGGGGAAGTCTACAAACGGATTGCGGTTGCCTTGAATCTTGTACACTTCGTTGTTGCGCTCCACTTCAGTCTGGTCAACGCCGTCGGTCTTGGCCCACTCTATATATAAGGTGTATGCCCATTCGCGCAGGGTGGGGTAGTCTCCTTGCTGAAGTATCTGCAGGGCCTGCGTGCCCGACCATGTAAAGTCCTGATATGCCGTAGCCATATACATATATCCTCGCGCAAAGTCGCCTTTCCATTTGTCTGCCGGCTCCCACAGCTTATATCCGTTGCTGCCCGTGCCCACCTTGGTGCATCCGTTGTCGGTGCTGGCGTTGTTAACCTTTCCCATCGGGTAGTTCGATTTTGCCGAGTTTATCTTCTGTTCCGACGGCATCAGGTTATACAGATCTTTGTATGCCTGGTTTTCGCTTCCGCCCCACCAGCTTTTCGGGAAAGAGTGCTCTATGTTCATGCCGCTTACAGCCTGACCTTTGTAGCCGAAGTATCTTTTGTCGTTGCTGTAGCGGTCAACCACCTGTCCGTCGTCCAGGCGGTCTGTCGTGTAGAAGCCTTCCCATGTGCGTCCTGAGCCTGAGCCGTATTTTAGCACAGTGGCATTCTTTATTATGTTATGCACTGCCGTTTTCAGTTCGGCTCCCTTCTTGCCTTTCAGCGAACTGTAATAGTTTTGTGGAATCTGTGCTATTGCGGCTGTTGCCGTCAGCATGGCCGTTGTTATGGCCGCGATGAAAAATTTTCTCATGTCTTTCTTAATGCAGGTTTTTAAATTTAGACAAATCTTCTGTTTGTAAATACTTGTATTATGAATTTTGCAAATGTATCGAAATATTTTTTAATCATACAACCTTTTCCTCTATTTTATTCATTATTCTAAATATGTCGTCTTGTATTCGCCCGTGTTTCCGTTTGCTTTTTCGCCATCATGTGTAAGGCTATGTCAACGAAAAGCAGACGGCTATACTCTCAAGATAAAATAATAAGGCGCCTGAGAGCGTCTGTCCGGTTGCGGAATTTAACGCGTCTGCATCCTAATGGCAGATTGGCTGCATCATACACTTTTATATTATTTTCATGATTCCTCCTTTTTCGTGACAATGCTCTTAATGGTTTTTATTCCTGTCCTCTTGGAGAAGTTTGTCTTTCATGCCTTTTTCTCAGTCAGAATGGGATTTTAAATCATATATACAATATTTTACTTTTGCCCTGTCCGATTTTTTGCTTGAATGTGTTGTTTGCGTTTTCGCTTTTTGCCAATCTTTATGCTTCCTGATTTTAGTTTTGCCTTTAAATTCTGCCATCGGTCTTTGGTTTTTGCCATTAGCGTATAATTTTCATCCATCCCTGCCTGTTTTATTTCCCGTTCCAGTGTAATAAGTCTGCCTATTTCTTTTGTAAAATATAATAATGTGAATGGTGTAAGATTGGCA
>OMCA01000063.1_pt1 | contig 73410 bp, 54 predicted proteins | sample 1673621 | NCBI WGS metagenome assembly OMCA01 (sample SAMEA103958117, study PRJEB25191) | human gut metagenome | biome: human-associated habitat [ENVO:00009003]; feature: intestine environment [ENVO:2100002]; material: feces | place: Germany | collected 2013/2015
CAGTGACAGCCTGACAGCCAGCCGGTCATGGCGGCGTTCTGCCTGTGTCATGAGACGTTCTCCGTGAAAGTTAACTGACTGAAAATGATGTGATTACTTTAAAGAGGGGGTCGGACAGGGTATGGACACCACAGAAACTATTTTTCATTTCTGCAAAAGCCAGAGGCAGCGGGGGTTACAGGCCTTCCCTCGGTGAGTGAGGACCGTCAGCACGGTGCGATGCGGACAGGTGGTGTCCGATATTAACAAAGCAGCAACATTAAACGGTCACTGCAGTTGCGTGAGCAGGGCTTCCGCCATCACCCACAGTGCCCGGTTAAGTTTCACGTCCCCGTCGATACCGCGAACGGCACGGGTATGTGACCGTCCTCCTTTGGCATTACGGCCACTGAGCCCGCCCTTAATCAGGTTCTCCTGAATACGCTGGTACGTGGTCCACAGGTCATTGCTCTCATCCTGCCAGCGGCGAGGGGAGAGGATCTGCGATTCAGTCACCGGCTGGTGGTCTTCACCAAAGCGGTATGTGAGGGCGGCTTTTGCCAGTGCCTGCTGTGCCGGGGGTGGCAACAGCAACGACTGCATGGCATCCCGTTTCTCCTCCACCCGGTCAAAAATCCCCAGCACCTCATACGCGCCTTCAATCACCTGACTCACCACGTCCCCCTTGTGTGGCACCCGCACCTCGCCAAACGACTCACCGCAGACGAGCCCGTTCTGACAAACCGCACGAAATAGTCCCGGCAACATCTGATACGAACTAGTGCCATCGTGGGAGTTGAGCAGGATAATTTCTGGTACCTGTTTACCGGTAATCTGCCCCTCACGCCGCAGACGCAGCATATGCTTTGTATGTTCACGACGACCGGGGTCACGCACGCGGGTCTGACAGGCAAAGAATGGCTGGAAGCCTTCTCGCTGTAGGCTGTCGAGCAGGGAGATGGTAGGTATATAGGTATAACGCTCACTGCGGGATTCATGTTTGTCCTCGCTGAATACACTGGGCACCACGCGAAACAGCTCCTCACGGGTTAACGGGCGGTCGCGACGGATAAGGTTTGCTGCGCCAAAGCGCGAAGCCAGACGGGTCATAAGCAGACTCCTCATAATGGGAAAACAAATAAAAGAAATCCCCGTCGCATCGGCGACAGGGTTAGGGAAATAACAGGGATGGGTTAAATACTCAGAAGAAGAAATCCCAGACGGCACGGGCCACTGACACCACGGTGGTGCGCACGGCCTGAATGACGGCCCGCACCGGGGCGGGGATCAGGGGAAAGGCACTGATGCTATCGAGTACAGCACCGACGGTTTCACCAAAATCGCTACGCGCCTGTTCCCGGACTACCGTCGTGCGAAAGGAAGGCTGGAGTTGCGACACCACCGGGCTGGTGGCCTCACGTGGCAGGCACTTAATCATTCGCTCGGCCATCACCCGCAGTCCCCACTGAAGACGGACCGACACGGCACACACTGGATGTACGGGCTGGAACAGCTCATGCAGCAGGCAGATTTTGCGGCTGATATTCTGCTTCTGCGCCGTGGACAACTGTCCCCCACCGCTGGTAGGTTCGGCCTTATCCGACTGGCTGATAACAAACAGCACCTTATGCCGGTATACCTCTCCAATCACCTGATGATAAAAATGTTCATCCACCGTCAGCGCCCGGTCATCGGCCTTAATCAGCCACAGTACCAGGTCGAGGCGAGGAAGCTGTTCGCGGTACAGCGCAGCATACTCGGTATCGCGAGCACCACTTTCGCCCACGCCGGGCAGATCCATCAGCGTTATATAGCGGTCGCCAACCTGCAGGCGAAAGCGCAGTGGCTCACGTGTACAGGCCGCCACATCGCTGACCGGTGATACCTCACTGGCAAACAGGGCATTGCAGAGTGAGGATTTACCGGCACCGCTCTTACCCATAATGCCGATCACTGGCTCGTAGCGGGTTAACTGATTTATCTGCTGCAATATACGTTCAGACACCCACTGTGGCAGACCAGCGAGCGATTGCTGAAACGGCTTCAATCCTTCAGAATTGTTCATTACTACTCCTCTGAAAAATAATACAAAAACGGCAGAATCGTGAGATTCCACCGTTAATCTGGTATGTTCAAAGGGATGATATATATCTGAAAATTATTAACTTGATCTACTTTTTGTCTTTTTTACGTGATGAAACAGCCTGCAGCCAAGCATGCTTCATTTTCTGAATAAAGAAATATTTTTCTTCAACTCCAGTGTCCCAACTATCCATGCATGCAATGATCATCTGTATTCTCATTGCAGTGTTATATGGTTTTAAATAAAAGGGGATTATATTTTTATTTCTCAGATACTCCCAGCAATAGATAGCTTGCTTTTCATCTTTTTTATCTAGCCAGTCATAATCAGTAAGAAATGTATTATATTGCTCTAGCCATTTATCATGCAACTTACGAAAATAGGAAATTTTCTGACTTAAACTTACAGGAGCTAAATCAATAAACCTCATCAAAGTACAAATGCGTTCTTGTTCGGATGTTGTATTCGGGCTGTAGTTGTCGGGATCTGCGCCAGATGTTAAATAAAATCTACGCGAGTATTTTTCAGGTATATCTCTATTTTTTTCTTTATTGCTAGGGGAGGTTCCCACCTGCATTTCGGCTTGTACTTCATCAAGTGAGAAATTTTTAATTTCATCAATGTTTATAAATTCAAAAAAGGATGCAGGAGTTGAGTTCGGGTTGTAAATATTATCTTGTGCAAAGATATTCACGCTCGAGGAGGTTTCAGGACTGATTCTGTTGTTATATATATACATTAAGGCAAACCACGATCCTCTATCAGAACCTTTGAAACAATCGAACTTCTCTTTGTCAATGATTTTGTAATGGAACTGTTTTTTCAAGTAAGTACGCGCACTTTGTATTGCTTCATTATTGAATAGGAATTTAGTGTTCAATATATGATTAATGAGTTTTTGAAATTCCTCAGGCGTGTCGAAATTACTCGCCTGCTTAATGTAATCTTCGTTGTAATACAGACTCAGAACGTAAAGGGAAAAGAACTCCTCTCTCACTTCGTCATACCTAAGCATGTACCCTCCAGTGTGATATCACATCTGTCCGATGCTTTCAAAAGTATAAATGAACCATGATGATTTGGCATCTGCAAGGTGACTGTTGACTGGTTTTTTGCTGATTTTTTAATGATAAAGTAGTGATTACTAACTGATTAGTAAGTGATTAATGGCTGGTTGCCTCCTGTGATTTTTCTGCCTCTGGTAAATTGGGGGAGAGTACTGATCAACTCACCACTCTGAATAATTTTCATGATTGCACTCTACAAAGTTTCGACATCCGTCAAATTGTAACGGTCAGAGAACAGCGTTACACGAGGTTTTCCGTATCTATGCATTCTTAGTTGGGTAGCTCAACTGCTCCTTCCAGATCTTTTTTTACGTCACACCCCATTCATGTGGAGGAGAAGGCGTGAACAATTAGTTATCGCCTGCTCCGGTGCTCTTCTCGCAATGGGACACTCAGCATGAAAACTAAACCTGCACTACTGGAAGATGAGTTCATCGATATGAAGTTTATCACACGCCTTACTGGCCTGAGTGATAAATGGTTCTATAAGTTGATACAGGAAGGGGTATTTCCGAAACCCATTAAGATGGGTAGAGCTTCTCGCTGGTTAAAAAGCGACCTGGAGGAGTGGTTGCAGGCTAAAATTAATGATTCCAGAAATTAAATATTTTGGACTGTGTTTATCAAATTCCATGCCCTTTTTGCTGCTTAATTTTAAATGACACTCTGATCATGCACCGTGATTGAAATAAGTTATAGCCACCCCTTAATCATTTTTTTCAGACGACATTAACTTCGGAGTAAATAATTTAACACAATGAAATATCAAACCGCATCTGGCCTGAATGTTGAGTATTAATACGTGACGGATTGTTAATATATATCAGTACATAAACCCCAATATTCCAGTAATACACACCTACACAATACACACCAAGCAATTTAGTCAGCATCACCCAACTAACATCCAACACAAACTCAATAAGCCAGATTTGATACCACCTAATTACCTCAACCATCGCGGGTAAGGTTCCGTCCTGCCCGATATTCAGATCACAGGAATCTATTATGCTTAATGATATTTATCTTGACCAACGTCATGCCCCATTCAATACAACGTATTTGCAACGGATGCTGGGTGTAATTGATAACGCTATAGCACAACACCCAAGGACAATGGCTGTCCGTGTCGATCTACGTCTGCCTGATGACAACTGTAATAGGAATAGTGGTCTGATATCCCGTTTCATTGAATCGCTTAATGCAAAAATCGATGCTCGGTACCGAAATAAAATAAAGAATGGCATCAGGAGCTACCCATGCCAGTTGCGTTACGCCTGGGTTCGGGAAGTGGGAGAAATAAACGAGAAGTCCCATTACCACATGGTACTTTTCGTGAACAAAGACACATTCAATGGACTTGGGAGCTATGGAGAAGGGGGAACGGGATTAGCCAGCCTGATACGTGAAGCCTGGCTGAGCGCTTTGCAACTAGGCCCTTACCCCGAATACCGAACGTTGGTCCACATCCCGGACAACCCATTGTATTACCTGGACGTCAATAATTTAGACTACAAAACGGTTTACGATAAACTCACTTTCAGGCTGAGTTATTTTGCGAAAGAGCGCACCAAGTCATACAGCCGAGATGAACGCTCGTTTGGCTGCAGTCAGTCCTGAGGCAAAACAAACTAAGTCTATAAAGATTTTTTCAGCCTGGCTCTAATCGACTGAATCTCAGCATACTCCGCTTTTGAAGCCTTGACACGTCAGTTGTTCTTTCACCTCTGAGTGGCTACTCGCGACTGCCTGCAGGAGACTGATTATGTTATTGACCGCAAAATCCATTAACTGACTTTTCGACTTAATCTCCTTAAGTTATGTGAGAAATTTGCCGATATGAAAACATGATCCTCCAGTCGCTACTGACATGCCCTGTCAGTAGCGACTGGTAATCTCAAGGAAAAATTACAAGGAGAACGCGCATGAGCGGGCATGAGGTAATGGTACAAAGAATAACCGCTATTATTGCAGAACTTTACCAGTACGGTTTTGTATCACGTAAGAAGATGATGGACGAATTCAACATCAGTGAGCGTACTTTGTATCGTGATCTTAATCGTCTGGGCGACAGAATCGTCCCCGATGGTGATGGTATTTACAGGCTGGCTCCCGCTTACGCTAAACCTCAGGCTCTAAAAGAACAACAAAATCTCGGCCATGTTTATTATGGCGATCAGCGCCTGGTATTTACTGCGCGGACGGGAGCGCGATGTCGCATTACGCTCGTTTGCCATCGGTTCCGTCTTCGGTACTCTGGCGATTATCGGTACCCTGCAACTCGGAGACAGTTCTGCGTATGAAGTCGCGCAAGTACAACCGGTAAAACTGGCGGCGATGGAAGGGGAGTGGCAAACGGAACCTGCACCTGCACCGTTCCATGTGGTTGCCTGGCCGGAACAGGATCAAGAGCGTAACGCCTTTGCCATCAAAATTCCCGCGCTGCTAGGGATCCTCGCCACTCACTCATTAGATAAACCCGTGCCGGGTCTGAAGAATTTGATGGCTGAAACCTACCCACGCTTGCAACGCGGACGTATGGCCTGGCTGTTAATGCAGGAAATATCGCAAGGCAATCGTGAGCCGCATGTGTTGCAGGCATTCCGGGAACTGGAAGGTGACCTGGGCTACGGCATGTTGCTCTCCCGCTATGCGCCGGATATGAATCATGTCACAGCCGCACAGTACCAGGCGGCGATGCGTGGTGCAATACCTCAGGTTGCGCCGGTATTCTGGAGTTTCCGCATCATGGTGGGCTGTGGTTCCCTGCTGCTACTGGTGATGCTGATTGCGCTTGTCCAGACGCTGCGTGGCAAAATCGACCAGCATCGCTGGGTGCTGAAAATGGCGCTCTGGAGTTTGCCGTTGCCGTGGATTGCGATTGAAGCCGGGTGGTTTATGACCGAGTTTGGTCGTCAGCCGTGGGCGATACAGGACATCTTACCGACATACTCCGCGCACTCCGCCTTAACCACAGGACAACTGGCTTTCTCACTGATCATGATCGTAGGGCTTTACACCCTGTTCTTAATCGCCGAAGTCTACCTGATGCAGAAATATGCCCGTCTGGGGCCGAGCGCGATGCAGAGTGAACAACCGACGCAGCAACAGGGGTAAAGGAGAAAATCATGTTTGATTATGAAACATTGCGCTTCATCTGGTGGCTGCTGATTGGCGTGATCCTGGTGGTCTTTATGATCTCCGACGGATTTGACATGGGGATCGGCTGTTTGCTGCCGCTGGTGGCGCGTAATGATGATGAACGCCGGATAGTGATTAATAGCGTTGGTGCGCACTGGGAAGGCAATCAGGTCTGGTTGATCCTCGCAGGTGGGGCATTATTTGCCGCCTGGCCCAGAGTGTATGCAGCGGCGTTTTCCGGCTTTTATGTGGCGATGATCCTGGTGCTGTGCTCGCTGTTCTTCCGCCCGCTGGCCTTTGATTATCGCGGAAAAATCGCCGATGCACGCTGGCGTAAAATGTGGGATGCCGGTCTGGTCATCGGCAGTCTGGTGCCGCCGGTAGTCTTCGGTATCGCCTTCGGCAACTTGTTGCTCGGCGTGCCGTTTGCCTTCACACCGCAATTACGCGTGGAGTATCTCGGCAGCTTCTGGCAACTGCTGACGCCATTCCCTTTATTGTGCGGATTGCTCAGCCTTGGGATGGTGATTTTGCAAGGTGGCGTCTGGTTACAACTGAAAACTGTTGGTGTGATTCATCTGCGTTCACAGCTGGCGACCAAACGCGCTGCACTGTTGGTGATGCTGTGCTTTTTGCTGGCGGGTTACTGGCTGTGGGTCGGTATTGATGGCTTTGTACTGCTCGCCCAGGATGCTAACGGTCCTTCCAATCCGTTAATGAAACTGGTGGCAGTGCTACCTGGTGCCTGGATGAATAATTTTGTCGAGTCGCCCGTTTTGTGGATCTTCCCGCTACTGGGGTTCTTCTGCCCATTGCTGACGGTGATGGCGATTTATCGTGGTCGCCCGGGTTGGGGATTTTTGATGGCATCATTGATGCAATTTGGCGTGATTTTCACGGCAGGCATCACGCTGTTCCCCTTTGTCATGCCGTCAAGCGTGAGTCCAATCTCCAGCCTGACGTTGTGGGACAGCACTTCCAGTCAGCTGACGCTGAGTATTATGTTGGTAATCGTGCTGATATTTTTGCCCATTGTGTTGCTCTACACTCTCTGGAGCTACTACAAAATGTGGGGGCGCATGACGACAGAAACTCTCCGCCGTAACGAAAACGAGCTGTACTAAGGAGCAGGAACAATGTGGTATTTACTTTGGTTCGTCGGCATTTTGTTGATGTGTTCGCTCTCCACCCTTGTGTTGGTATGGCTGGACCCGCGATTGAAAAGTTAACGAACGTAAGTCTGATGCGGCGCATTAGCGTCGTATCAGGCAATCAATAATGTCGGATATGAAAAGCGGAAACATATCGATGAAAGCGATCTTGATCCCATTTTTATCTCTTCTGATTCCGTTAACCCCGCAATCTGCATTCGCTCAGAGTGAGCCGGAGCTGAAGCTGGAAAGTGTGGTGATTGTCAGTCGTCATGGTGTGCGTGCCCCAACCAAGGCCACGCAACTGATGCAGGATGTCACCCCAGACGCATGGCCAACCTGGCCGGTAAAACTGGGTTGGCTGACACCGCGCGGTGGTGAGCTAATCGCCTATCTCGGACATTACCAACGCCAGCGTCTGGTAGCCGACGGATTGCTGACGAAAAAGGGCTGCCCGCAGCCTGGTCAGGTCGCGATTATTGCTGATGTCGACGAGCGTACCCGTAAAACAGGCGAAGCCTTCGCCGCCGGGCTGGCACCTGACTGTGCAATAACCGTACATACCCAGGCAGATACGTCCAGTCCCGATCCGTTATTTAATCCTCTAAAAACTGGCGTTTGCCAACTGGATAACGCGAACGTGACTGACGCGATCCTCAGCAGGGCAGGAGGGTCAATTGCTGACTTTACCGGGCATCGGCAAACGGCGTTTCGCGAACTGGAACGGGTGCTTAATTTTCCGCAATCAAACTTGTGCCTTAAACGTGAGAAACAGGACGAAAGCTGTTCATTAACGCAGGCATTACCATCGGAACTCAAGGTGAGCGCCGACAATGTCTCATTAACCGGTGCGGTAAGCCTCGCATCAATGCTGACGGAGATATTTCTCCTGCAACAGGCACAGGGAATGCCGGAGCCGGGGTGGGGAAGGATCACTGATTCACACCAGTGGAACACGTTGCTAAGTTTGCATAACGCGCAATTTTATTTGCTACAACGCACGCCAGAGGTTGCCCGCAGCCGCGCCACCCCGTTATTAGATTTGATCAAGACAGCGTTGACGCCCCATCCACCGCAAAAACAGGCGTATGGTGTGACATTACCCACTTCAGTGCTGTTTATCGCCGGACACGATACTAATCTGGCAAATCTCGGCGGCGCACTGGAGCTCAACTGGACGCTTCCCGGTCAGCCGGATAACACGCCGCCAGGTGGTGAACTGGTGTTTGAACGCTGGCGTCGGCTAAGCGATAACAGCCAGTGGATTCAGGTTTCGCTGGTCTTCCAGACTTTACAGCAGATGCGTGATAAAACGCCGCTGTCATTAAATACGCCGCCCGGAGAGGTGAAACTGACCCTGGCAGGATGTGAAGAGCGAAATGCGCAGGGCATGTGTTCGTTGGCCGGTTTTACGCAAATCGTGAATGAAGCACGCATACCGGCGTGCAGTTTGTAATGCATAAAAAAGAGCATTCAGTTACCTGAATGCTCTGAGGCTGATGACAAACGAAGAACTGTCTAATGCGTAGACCGGAAAAGGCGTTCACGCCGCATCCGGCCACTTTCAGTTTTACTCTTTCTCGGAGTAACTATAACCGTAATAGTTATAGCCGTAACTGTAAGCGGTGCTGGCGCGTTTAATCACACCATTGAGGATAGCGCCTTTAATATTGACGCCTGCCTGTTCCAGACGCTGCATTGACAAGCTCACCTCTTTGGCGGTGTTCAGGCCAAAACGCGCAACCAGCAGGCTGGTGCCGACAGAGCGCCCCACGACCGCAGCATCGCTCACCGCCAGCATCGGCGGCGTATCGACAATCACCAGATCGTAATGGTCGTTCGCCCATTCCAGTAATTGACGCATCCGATCGCGCATCAGCAGTTCAGACGGGTTAGGTGGCATCTGACCGCGAGTAATCACATCAAAGCCTCCTTTGCCAAAATGCTGGATCACTTTGTTGAGCTCATCTTTACCTGCCAGATATTCCGACAAGCCATGTGCATTACTCACGGTAAACAGGTTATGCGAATAACCATGGCGTAAGTCGGCATCAATAAATAACACTTTTTGATCGGACTGGGCGATCACCGCTGCCAGAGTTGAACTGACAAATGTTTTACCACTGTCTGGCGTCGCACCGGTGATCATCAGAATGTTATTCTCAGTCTCCATCATAGCGAAATGCAGACTGGTTCGTAGCGCACGTACGGCTTCCACAGCAGAATCCGCCGGGTTATCCACCGCCAGGAAGGGGATATTTTTAGTACGATGGCGCTGCTGATTAGAAAATAAATTTTTCTTACGCAGACGGGTGCGTTTATCCAGCCACTCGGACATTGGGATAGTGGCATAAACGCTGATGCCGTGCTCTTCCAGTTGTTCCGGGGCTTCTACACCACGACGCAACATCGCACGCGCCAGCACGGCACCCACAGAAATAAACAGGCCAAGAATAAAACCAAGCACCACGTTCAACGCTTTTTTCGGTTTCACTGGCTGCGGCTGAGTGACTGCCGGGTCGATAATCCGCACGTTACCAATGGCACTGGATTTCGAAATACTCAACTCCTGCTGGCGGTTAAGTAATTGCAGATATACCGCACGGCCCGCTTCTACGTCACGACTTAAACGCAACACTTCCTGTTGGGTGGAAGGCATTGCCGATACCCGCTTATTCAGGCGTTTGCGTTCTTGCTCCAGCGTCTGGCGTTTTTCCAGCAGCGCACGATAAGTTGGGTGATCTTTCTTATACAGCTGGGAGATCTCTGCCTCGCGGAAGGTCAGCTCATTGAGTTGATTATCAACGTTCACAATCTGCTCAAGAACGGCTTTGGCTTCCAGGTTAAGGTCAACCGAATCGCGCTGCTGGCGATAAACGTTGAGTTTTTCTTCCGCTTGGTCCAGCTCGCTGCGCACTTCAGGTAACTGGCGCTGTAAGAATTCAAGGCTTTGTGAATCCTGCGCCGCCTGGCGAGCGATATTCTGTTGCAAATAGTTGTTAGCGATGCTGTTCAGAATACGAGTAATCAACTGGGGATCATCACCAGTCATGGTAAGTTCCAGCATCCCGCTTTCTTTACTGCGTTCGCTAACGGTAAAGGTTTCCTGCAATGCGTTAATCGCTTCCAGTTCGGTACGCTGGCTCAGGACAAACTGTGTTCCTGGTTTGGCCTTAATGTCCGCGATAGTCAGCGCAACGCCATCTTTTTCCAGACGCTGGCCGACCATACCATTGACGGTGAACTCTTCACCTTCCAGTGTATAGTGGCCGTTTTCCCCAACCGTGAGTGTCAGTTGCTGATCCTGACCATTCAGTTGTGGAATATGCATCCAGCTGATCGCCAGCTCACCTGGTTTTTCTTTGGTTAATCTCGCCCAGCCGCGACCCACAATCGGAAAATACTTCTGCTCAACTATGTCGCGCAGATTCAGTTCAGCAATGGTTTTACCGAGAATCATGCGCGATTGCAGCAGTTGGATCTCCGGTGCAGACTCGGGCGATGAGTTAGGGATCATATCGCTCAGGCCGCTGAGAATGGCGTTGCCCTGTTTTTGCTCAACCTGGACCAGAGTATCTGCCTGATAAATTGGTGTGCTTAACAGCGAGTAAGCGACAGCGATCAGCGTGAATAACGCGGTCACGCTGATAATAAACTTACGGTGATCCCATAACTCGCCGACCAGACGAAGCAGATCGATCTCATTTTCCTGAGTGCTGCCTGGTGGCGTATTCATATTTTTAGTTGTCATCGTATTTTATAAACTCAAATTACCGGCTGAGGCGCTTCGCCCATTCCTGACTGGCGCGCTCCAACATACCGTAGACATGTTCAAATGCGTCCTGACTTTTACGATAGGGATCCGGGATCTCTTTCTGTTCCAGCCATTGCCCAAACAGCATTGTCTTCCCGCGGACCTCGGGAGCAATTGCGGTAACCTGAGCAATATGTTCCGACTCCATTGCCAGAATCAGATCGTAATTTCGTGCCATCTCAGCAGTGAGCTTACGTCCGGCATGTCCTTCAAGAGATACGCCATGATTAGCGGCAACATCTGCCGCTGTCGCATCTGCAGGGTGTTTTACCAGACCATGAACACCTGCCGATTTGACTTTTACGCCCGGCAGACGTTTACGCAGCAAGCGCTCGCCAATGGGCGAACGGCAAATGTTGCCGGTACAAACCACCAGGATTGAGTTAAATTTTAGTTGGGCCATGTTTGAATCCACCGTGAAGTCTCTGTCAGGTCATGCACCCCGGAAATCGTCGGTACCAGCAGAGAAATCACACGGTTCCAACGAGCCAGCGGCGCGGTAGTGACATAAACAATGTCGTAAGGTTCAAGCTGGAATTCCGTTCCGAGTATCATTGCCGATGCGTCCTTCGCATTCAGCTGATAAATATTGGCGATTTTGCCATTCTGCTTGTTTTGCGTTGCACGAATAACAAAAATCCCCGTCGCATCAGCGACATCCTGATTCATACCCTCAGCGTTACCCAGCGCTTCCGCCAGGGTCATACCGCTGCGGTCCATTTTCAGCGTGCTCTGTTTACCCACTTCACCCATCACGAAGACTTTCAGATCATCGTTGCGCGGAATAAATAAAATATCGCCCGGGTGCAGCAGTTTGTTCTGGCGCAAGTCGCCACGCTGCATCAGCGCATAGAGGTTCACTTTGGTCTTTACGCCATTCTGGGTGAGCACCACGTTGCGCCAGTCTGCATCTGCGGTCAGACCGCCCGCGGCGTTAATCGCATCCATGATGGTCAGAGGAATATTGGTAATCGGCTGCTGACCCGATTTGCTGACTTCGCCGGTGACGTACGCTTTTTGCGATCGGAACGCCGCGACGCTGACATCGACTTGCGGGCTTTCAATGACTGAATCGAGACGCGCTGTAATCTCGTTGCGTACCTGGGTAAGTGTTTTCCCGGCCACTTTCAGGCGACCAATATAGGGGTAGAAAATCGCACCATCGGCGTTAACCCAGTTGCCGGTATCACTGGCGCTACGGTATTGCCCTGCGGGGGTGGTTAGTTCCGGGTGATCCCAGACCGTAACCATCAACACATCACCAATCCCGATACGATATTCATAGTTTGCGATTTGCTGCTCCAGCTCCGGGTTAGCCTGCGACATAATCGGTTTGGCGCGCAACTGATCAATCAATCCTGGCGTGACGGGATAGATATTGACCATTTTGTCCAGGTCATACTGATTGTCAGGTAGTTCAATGACATCCTTGTTACTGGTCGATAAATTCTGACCAGGAACAAGGGTACATGCTGTCAAAGACAGAACAGCCAATGTCAGTACCGAAAACTTAAAAATGTTCTTTTTCATTGGTTTATATTTATCAGTCAATGTAATGTTATGAATTACGTCAGGTTATTGTCCAACCGGTACTTCTCGCTCTGCCGTCATTGGATAGAGCTGGTATTTGCGTGACAGCATTTGTCCACCATCACGCGTCAATGGTGTCCACGAAACCACCGCGCGGTTGCGGTTAGGTCCAATGGTCATCAAGTCGAATGGAATCGAGATATAAAAACCTTTACTAAAGCCGCCTTCGCCGTAGTCATCTTTAGATACGTTACTGATTGCCGCCCATACCCCTACCGCCACGCCGCTGTCAAAGCGTTTGGCGACGTCGATCGTTGCGCCTTTATCTTTTGCCAGATATTGCCCAACGCTAAGTTTCATCAGTACGCCATTGAGCGTCGGCGGGTTCCAGTAAGCCGTCACGAAACCTGTTGGCGTGGAATAATCGGTGAAACGCATCATGTTGTCCCAGTCACGTTGCTTCACGTAGTTAACGTCCACACCCAGCGCCCAGCAGGCATCTAGCGGGCGATAAAGCAGCTCGGAACCGACACCGGCGTACATCGTTTCCAGATAACCGCCATACACCTGGCCATAGAAACCATTGCCTAAGTCAGCAAAATAGTTCGCCTGCAAGTTGTTGAGATAAACGTCATTGCGAACGTAGTCACGGATATGCGTGCGCACGCGGGGCAGGGTAGAGTCCGCGGGCAACAGCGAAGACTTAAACTTGTCGTAGTTGTTGTAAATATTGGTGAAAATACCGCCATCAAGCAGCAGGTGGTCGGTAAACCAGTAGCGGGCACTGGACATCAGCCCCAGCTGGAACATATAGAAATCTTCCGGGCCGCCCAGCGACTGTGAAAGTGTTGGGTTGAAAGAGTAGCTAAAGCGATCTTCACGAATACGGTAGCCCCGACCAAAGGCAGAAAGATCTTCAGCTTCAACACGTTGTTGTTGCAGTGGCTCTGATTGACCAGGCGCTGTACCTGCCAGCTGTTTGCGCAGGCTGGCTACGTCGGTTTCGGTAGTCACCATCGCCATATGCTCGCGCTTTTGCGTCACGCTAATCTTCTCAACGCCTTGCGGCAGGTTATTCACCAGAATCCGGTTGGCACGATCGACCGCTTCACGAGAGTCACGGTATTTGTATTGCTGACCAGACATATACAGTGTCTTATCGCGTAGCTGAATTTCTGGCGCGTCAAAGCCCGCGTTATACTTCAGGGCGGTAAGTTGGTTTGCTACCGTGGTGTACTGCAATCCTTCAGATTCAGGCGCAGGTTGATATGCCGGTTTTGGCGTATCGCGCAGGGCAGGGCGCAGATCGTTGAAATTGGTCCGTAACGTGAAGCCAAACATCAACGTGTTACCGCGTTCATAACTCAGGTTGAGATCTGCCCAGCTGGCAGCGCGATAAACTGCGCCGACGTTGAAATGGCTTGCCTGAGGCAGTTTGCCAGCGAAATCATTCTGGTAATTGTTTCCATCGTATTCGAGTTTCAGACGCAGGGGATTCCACGGCGTTTGATACTCAATGCCGCCAAAGATGGAAGCCGGGCCACGAAAGATATCGCTAAAGCTGATATCGCCCGCATCGTGAGACTCTGCGCGATGACAATATTTATCGCTCACCCGGCAAAACGGGTTGGTAATATTGCCCGCATTACCGGCGTAGCCCCATGCCATCCCGAGGGTGAAATCAAATGGCCCCGCTTGCTTGCTGGCCACCAGATACTCACCGTCAAACAGACCCGTACCAGCAATATCACGTTTACCAAACGCCACTTGCGGTAGCCAGTAACCTTCTTCCCACAGGCGAAGTTTAAAATCGAATGATTTGTCTTTGTATGACTGATCGCCGCTGAAATCTTCCCACTGGCTATATTTGCGTGTGCGCACATCCGTATAACGAATGGTGCCTTCCAGCCATGGGAACAGCGCCACGGAGGTGGAGTAGAACCGGTATTGATCGTTATCCCGGTAGTTGACGCTGAATTCACCTTCCGGTGCGATGCGCGCATTTGGCATCTGCAACAATCCTGTGCCGCCAAAGTCTGATTGCGACGAACCCAGCGGATCCGGGTAGGTTAATACTTCAGCATGACAGGCACTGGAGACGGCAATGGCCAGGCAGCTTAAAAGATAAGAATTCTTCTTCATCAGTCAGGAACACGTTGCGTTAAAACAGACACAATCTGGTCATTTAAATCAGCATATTTTTCGGGCAGTACATGCGCAGAAAAGCCCAACCAAAGCTGGCTGCCAGGCGGTGGTTCCACATGTCTTTTATTCCACAGGGCAACAGGGGCGACGACAGTCTCACCCTCAGGCGTAATCACCATAACGTTATTCTTGTCCGCGCCTGCAAGGCGGGGGTGATCTTGCAGATAATCGGTAACGCTACGGCCTGCCTGCCAGGGCAATTGCCCGGCCCCAGAAACCGCACCCAGCAGAGTAATAGTCACCGGACGCTGTACGGTATAGAGCGTATAGTCCCCGACCAACGGGGGATTGCTGTTCTCATCCACTCGTACAAAATCAGGGTCCAGTTTGACCGGTAAGCGACCAGTGATATTGAGATTGAGTAACTGCTGGCGCACGGATTTAATCGTTGCCGCCACATCGTCGTCAGCTTCTGCTTCCCAGGAAGCAAGCTGTGCCATGACATGTTGGTAGTCTTTAAGCGCTTTAGCTTTCGCCGCAGAGTCGGTCAGCAAGGCACCAGGCCACCAGAGGCGATCGCGCAGTTGCGGTTGTGTCACCAACTGGACAACATTTTCCACGGGGCCAACGGAAAGTGTCTGTTGTTCGCCAGGCAGATAAATAGTCACCGTTCCTTGCGCAAAGGCATGGGGTGTCATTACGTAAAGTACGCTGGCAATGAAATACGACTGTAATTTATTCATGGTGCGGGTTTAAGAAACGTCATTTCTACGGGAATAACCCCTGCGCCTAACATTTGCCGACTTTGACGAACCTGGCCAGTAGCCGAATCGACCCAGAATGTGTTTTGCCACTGTTTTTCTGGCCGCGTGGAAGTCACCTCTTCCTGCCAGACATTACACAGCACATTGCGACCCGCAATATTCAGCGTCTCTAATCCAGCAAAGGAAAAAGTAGAACTCAGGGTCGCAGAGCGAAAATGGTTGTCTTCACTCCAGAGAATATCGCGCGTCCAGCGGCTGCCATCTTTTATTGCCAGCGCGTTACGCAGAGGGTCCTGCCCGGAATTTGTCACTTCCAGCAGATTATTATTAAGTTTGACGGTTTTTAAAAGACGTCCATTGTGGGTAACCAGCATGGCGTTATCCTGGGATAACCATTTGCTTTGTTCTTGTTCTATATATCCCAGTACCACAAAGATTCGTTGCCCTTCATTAAGGCGTAAATACATAGTGGAATAAGGCAACGCCTGGATCTGCTGATCCGCTACGGTGATATCCTGATTATCGAAAAGGCTGGCGCGAAATGTATCGACCATACTTTGCTGGCTGTGCGTACATCCCGCAAGAAATAGTGCGAAAATCGATAAAATAAGAGGGCGCACCTTTAATCCTTGAAAGGTTAATTAAAAAAATGCAAATCTCTAAAGCCCGGTACGAATATCGCAACCGGGTATCATTTAACTTTAATTTCGACGCGTTAAAGCGGTATTAGCGTGTAGTGGACGTGGTGGTTGAGGTGTTATGAGAACCGCCATCGCCACTGTCATTTGCTGCAACAACTGCCAACGTCGCCACACCAACAGCCGTTGCCACACCGACAACTGTCGCCGTGCCGACAGCGCCAGCAGCCACGCCACCAGTGGTAGTAGCAGTCGTGGTTGCGCCGGTAGTGGTCGTTGTGGTGCCAGTAGTACCCGTCGTTGCCTCGGTCCCGTTTGTTGCTTCAGGGGCAGCAAACGCAGCTGGCGTCGTCAACATGAAGGCCATAAGGATTGCAGAAAGCTTGTGTTTCATAACTTTTCCTTTATTCATCGCATGGACAATACGTACGCTTGAGATCAGGATTGTCTACTTTGAGTATAACATCCTTGTGAAATCTCCCTTTCCTCATACCGCTTGCACTATATACTGCGGGTAGGAAAGGCGCGCAGAGGGAAATATAAGATTGTTAACTATCCCCCTCTGGAAATACGACTTGTGAGCATAAGATAAATCTTAGCAAAATACAAATTAAAGATAAGGAAATTGTTACGAAAGCTATTAATTATTGTTGGTAATATAGTTTCAAGTGGTACTATAACTGGCTGTTAAATGGCATTTATAACTATTAGGTGCAGAGATATTCGCTTAAATGGATTAGTTTCTTTGTGGAAAAGTAACTGATGTTATAATGTATGATGTTGACTATTGCACTATTCCAATAAAACCAGTCAGCTTTAAACAAGCAGCGTCATATTAAGAGAGATAAACATTTGCCGCTGTTGGTCCTCGCAGGCCATTTACGCGGCAAAATTCCACACGTAATCCTGGTATAAGCACTTCTGCGTCGCGGGGAGTGAATGCGGAAATATGGACCTGAACTTCTTTACGACCGTCGGAGGGGATAATGAATCCTTTGCCGCTTTTGCGATCAAAGGTTTTGACAATTCCTGTCATTTTACGGGACAAACAAATTCCTTACTGAAAATACTGCGCTGCACTATACGGGGTTAATAAAATAAAGCCAGCGATATTTAAGACCGCCGGACGGCTAAAATAAAATTTGCTTAATCTCAATTATCATGCGTTAATAGCTGCGTCGGTTTGAAAGACAGACAGCATACAAAGTAGTTTACTAAAGCAGTTCTCATTATCAGGCATTATCCCCTTCTTTTGAGTCTCTCTCCTGAACACTAAGTAGTTTCTGTATTAAAGCCCTGTTTGCCGAAAGGCCCAAAATGAAGGAAGTAAAATATGTCTAATAAAATGACTGGTTTAGTAAAATGGTTTAACGCAGATAAAGGTTTTGGCTTTATCACTCCTGATGATGGCAGCAAAGACGTTTTCGTCCATTTCACCGCCATCCAGAGCAATGAATTCCGCACGCTGAACGAAAATCAGAAAGTTGAATTTTCTATTGAGCAGGGGCAACGTGGCCCCGCGGCAGCGAACGTTGTTACGCTCTAAGGTTGCCATTATTACTCAACATCTCCATTTCCGCTGTCCATGTTGTCATGGTTCACAGTACCGCACATCGGCATTCGATGTGACGGAGCGAAACCCTTTGGGCGCTAAGTGTATTTTTTGTAAATCGACGATGATCACCTTTGATAACGTCGCGCTGCAAATACGCACTGACCATGCGCCGCTGGATTTCACAAAATAATATCAGGCTCCCTCGTGGAGCCTTTTTTATATCTGCCTTATTTTTCTTCAACGCTGTATGTATAGTAAGCGATAACCTGTTGATTATTGAATCTTTCGGGGAGATGGCTTATAACATTTCTTACCTGACCAGGGTACCGGGAACCAACACCTTACTGGCGTGTTGCTGTCTTTTAAGACCAGAAGAGGTTAACAGTGAATATTGAAGAGTTAAAAAAACAAGCCGAAACGGAAATCGCCGACTTTATCGCGCAAAAAATCGCCGAGCTGAACAAGAATACAGGGAAAGAAGTCTCTGAAATTCGCTTCACCGCACGAGAAAAAATGACCGGGCTTGAAAGTTATGATGTCAAAATCAAAATAATGTGATTTTGTGAACATCACCCCGTGCGAGGTGATGTTCCGCTTGTTGCTAATTTAGTGACCAATCATTGGCGCTTGTGGAATTAAGCGTCGGTACAATTCCTCCGGCACCGGGCTTTGCCATACTCCCGCATACATTGCGTAACCAATCACCGCAAACATAATCCCCAGAACCAGTAGCGTCATTAACCAGCCAGACAACGCAAAGGCTTTTTTATTTGCCGCAGGTTTTTGCAGTGAAAAGGTCAATGTTGAGGCTACCGGACATGACTCTACGCAAGTCATACAGCCGGTACATTCCACTGTTCGTACCTGAATTAATTTATCGACCGGGATCCGTGATGGGCAATTTTTTGCGCATTTGCCACAGTCGATACAACTTTCGGCATTGCGACGAATCTTAAACGGCGACAATAGCGAAACCACGCCCATCAGCGCGCCATATGGGCAAAGATAACGACACCAGGCATGGCGAATAAACAGGCTGGCAATCAGCAAAACGGTCACGCTGATTAATGTCGCGGTCCCCATATGACGAAAGAAATCGAGCATTTTAACGTCCATCACCACGCTGTAGGGCGACAACATAAAATAGTGAATCGCCTGAGCGGGCATCAATAACGCGATATAGATAAAAAAACTCAACAGCAAATACTTCACGCCGCGCAGAGGAATATCCAGCCAGCGGGGAAGGACACATTGCCGACCAAACAGTTTGTTACCGAGATCGCCGATTAATTCAGAAAGCGTACCAACCGGGCATAACCATGAGCAAAAGGCCTTTTTGAGTAATAGACTGATGACGATAAAAGCGACCAATAACAGCATCGCGGCGGCGTGGACGGACGGTAACTGACCTGTTACAAGGCTATATTTCAGATTCATCAGCCCGGCAATCGGTAGCCAGCCTTCGATACCTCCCGGTCTGGCGACAAATGTCGTGCTACTTGCCGTTTCGTAATAGCGCACCCAATACCAGAACGTGATGGCAATATAAATATTCATTGCCAACAGTAATAATTGCGTCGCTTTACGCCAGGTCGTGGCATTACGCCAGTCATTCCACGGTAATTTGCCGCCCGTCGTGCCTGGCCGCCGCTGCCAGCGGGTTCTTTTATTCTCTGCCATGATTTTGCCAGTCCGTTAAGTTGTATACCAAATGCCACTATTCTAGTTGTTCTTAACTGGCTGATATTGATTCAAATCGCGTTCAGGTCTTTCTTATGCAACCATGCTTCCAGAGCGGCAACACTGCGTGTAATTTCTTCGTGTGGAAGGGGGGCAGATAATGGCTGCTGCTCCAGTTGTGCGCATAGCTGGCTGGCGATATGCATTCCCAGACTCGAGCAACTGCTTTTTAGCTGATGCGCGGCACGCTTTATTTTCTCGCTATCCTGACTGGCGCGGGCAATGTCGATTTCATCGAGAAGCGGCAGGGCATGTTGTGTAAATAATACCAGCCATTCGTGGATCTTCTCCGTCCCCATTAACTGAGCATCTTCATTGAGTTGCGATACATCCAGCGATTGATCATTATTGACTTGCAGTTGGAGATAGTGCGCCAGTAACTGACCGAGCACTTCACGCGGCACCGGTTTAGGGATAATCCCGCGGAATAATGAACTGGTACGCTGGCGCAGCGTTTCGTCAATGACATGGGCGCTAAAGCCAATCAAAACCAGCGACGGATATTGCTGTGCCAGTTGTCGGGCAAGCGTAATGCCGTCGATATCCGGCAGATCAAAATCCACCAGTGCGGCAGCAAACGGTTCGCTATTTTGCAGTGTCTCTAAAGCCTGCGCGGCATTGCCAACAGCAACAATCTGCGCACCACTGGTTTTCAGCATCTCAATGGTAATTCGCTGGGTTAGCGGGTTATCTTCAATTAACAGCAAACGTAAACCGTCAAGACGCACCGCCTGATTGACTGTTTTTGGCACGGGTGCCGTGGCAACACGTAACGGCAAGCGTAAACAAAAACAGCTTCCAACCTCCGGCGTGCTGGTGGCGCTCAGTTCGCCGCCCATCGCCTGGGCCAGACGGCTACTGATAGTCAGTCCCAGCCCGGTGCCGCCGCGTTTGCCGCTTACCTGCACAAATGGCTGGAAGATTTCTGCCAGTTTCGCGGGATCAATACCGCAGCCGCTGTCTTCCACTTCGACCAGCCATTGCTCGCCATCAGTGCGACTACGCAGGATAATGTACCCTTCGTCAGTAAAACGCAGGGCGTTGCTCAACAGGTTGGTTATAACCTGACGAATACGTCGTGGATCGCCCATTAACGCGCACGGCATATCATCGGCAATTGCCGTTGCCAGGCGAATCGGGCGACCTTTCACCCGTCCGCTCATTAATTGCAGGGTACTTTCCAGCAGCGGGCGCGGTTCAAAGGGCTCATCGCTGACCGAAACATTCTTGCCACCTGCTTCGATAGCGGAATAATCGAGAATATCGTTGAGGATGGTCAGCAACGATTCACCAGAGTCAGTAATTGCCCGCAAATCATCACGCTGGGCGTTAAGTGCGGGGTTATCTGCCAGCAGTTGAGCAGTGCCGAGAATACCGTACAGCGGTGTGCGGATCTCATGGCTCATCGCCGCCAGAAACGCCGATTTTGCCTGGCTGGCTTTTTCTGCTTCCGCCCGTGCCTGTCGGTGTTCTATCACCAGTTCCTGCAATTCAGCTGTACGCGCTTTGACCTGCGCCGCCAGCTGTTCGCGGTGGCGATTCAGTGCATGAACATTGCTGCGAAACGCATCCATCAGCCGCCCGATGGTATCCAGCTCCCGTACGCCAGCGGTTTCCGGGAAAGGGGAGTCAATATCACCGTCCAGCAGCCGTTGCAGCGCCTGCGTTTGTTCGGCAAGTGGACGCGTGACTGAGCGATAAACCACGCGCCAGAGGATCAGAATCAGTGCGCAAAGTGAAACCATCCCCAGCAATAACAGGCTGTATTGCCCGCGTGCACTCGCTTTTTCCAGATGCGCCAGTCCGTGCTGATTACGCAGCTCAATGGTGTCGACCAGCTGACTGACTTCGCTACTAAACTGCGCGAACTGGGCGATGTTATTTTGTGCGAGAGTTTGTAGGTGATTGCTGATTTCACTGTCCTGCTGATACAGCGCCAGCAAATCGCTATATTGGCTAACGGTAGTTAACGTTGTTGCGACCTGCGCACGAACACCCGGATCTTCAATGCGTATTTGCCGACGTTGCAGAATTTTCACCGCATTATTGAGCTGCTTTTCCAGCGTTGGTGCATTTTTCTGGATCTGCTCCAGCCCCAGATTCATCACCATTTGCTGCACCCGCAGAGCGCTAAGGCGCAGTTCATTCATCTGGTTAACATACTCAAGATCGATATCAATCAGCCGATCGAGTGCACTTTCAGCAGCCTGACGCTGATCTTGTTCGATCAAATCGTAAATCCCGGCCTGGGTCGCTCCAGCGGAAGTTGTCGCATTATTCGCCTGACCTTGCGCCAGGCGTGCGATCTCATCGGCGGCAGCGACTATCTGCTGACTGAGTTGCTGTTGTTGCTGGCGCAGTTGCAAACGCTGCCCCACCAGTTCCCCTTGCTGACGTAACGAACGGGAGATCTCCTGCTCCTGTTGTTCAATAGCGGTGGTATCAAAACCTTGTTCCCGTAACGCTTGCAGCAACGCATTAATCTTCAGGCTTTGTGCGGTGAGCATTCGCCCCTGCGCCTGCCACATCTTTTCGTTATCGGCACTGGTCAGGTTCTGCGCGGCGAAAAGTTCCCAGGCGCTGGCTTCGCTCAACTGGCGCGCCATATTCATGGTAGGAATCAATGCCTGAGTGTTGTCTTTTTCCACCTGGCTGATAAAGCGCAGGTTGTACCATCCCACCAGGGTACTGGTCAGGGTTAACAGCGCCATCAGGGCAAAGCCCATCCAGAGTCTTCGGGTCAGGGTTAAATTCACGGTCGGTGCACTTTAGGTGAAAAAGGTTGAGTCGCAAAGCGGAATGCATCTAGCATAAAGCCTTATTATTGATGAGGCTATCATGCGCGTACTGCTATTTTTACTTCTTTCCCTTTTCATGTTGCCGGCATTTTCGGCTGATAACCTGTTGCGCTGGCATGATGCGCAGCATTTCACGGTGCAAGCCTCTACGCCGCTTAAAGCCAAACGCGCATGGAAACTGTGCGCGCTTTATCCCAGCCTGAAAGATTCATATTGGTTATCGTTGAACTATGGTATGCAGGAGGCTGCTCGCCGCTACGGTGTGGATTTAAAAGTGCTGGAGGCAGGCGGCTACAGCCAGTTGGCTACCCAGCAAGCACAAATCGACCAGTGTAAACAGTGGGGCGCAGAGGCCATTTTGCTCGGTAGTAGCACGACCTCATTTCCCGACCTGCAAAAGCAGGTAGCAAGTCTGCCGGTGATCGAACTGGTAAATGCTATTGATGCTCCCCAGGTGAAAAGCCGCGTTGGTGTGCCCTGGTTTCAGATGGGCTATCAACCGGGGCGATATCTGGTGCAATGGGCGCACGGTAAACCACTGAATGTGCTGTTGATGCCCGGACCCGATAACGCCGGGGGCAGTAAGGAGATGGTCGAGGGTTTTCGCGCAGCCATTGCCGGAAGCCCGGTGCGTATTGTTGATATTGCGCTTGGTGATAACGATATTGAAATCCAGCGTAACCTGTTGCAGGAGATGCTGGAACGCCATCCAGAAATCGACGTCGTTGCCGGAACGGCCATTGCGGCAGAGGCGGCAATGGGGGAAGGGCGTAACCTGAAAACGCCGCTTACCGTGGTGTCGTTTTATCTTTCACATCAGGTGTATCGCGGGCTGAAGCGGGGAAGAGTGATTATGGCTGCCAGCGATCAAATGGTCTGGCAGGGGGAACTGGCGGTTGAGCAGGCCATCAGGCAATTACAGGGGCAATCGGTTTCTGATAATGTCAGCCCACCGATTTTAGTTCTGACGCCGAAAAATGCCGACCGTGAACATATTCGCCGCTCGCTGTCACCAGGGGGATTTCGTCCGGTCTATTTTTATCAGCACACATCAGCGGCTAAGAAATAACCTTCACCATGTTGCGTCACCAGTAAATCCGCGCTGAGTTTATGACGTAAACGACGAATTAACACATCGACGGTGCGCAGGTCAGGGTTTTCCACCCGACGCGCAGAAAGCATACGTAGCAGACGTTCACGGCTGAGAATTTCGCCCGGATTCGTCACAAATGCCACCAACATTTCATACTCTGCGCGGGTCAGTTTAATCGGCTCGCCATCCCGCTCCAGCGTATGGCGCGACACATTCAGGCAATAACCGGCAAAGCGATAGCAGTTGTCCTGAGTGTGCGGTTGAGCTTGTCGCGCGAGGTCGATTCGCCAGAGCAGATTTTTCACCCGTACTACCAGTTCGCGCAGTTCCAGCGGTTTGGTGACGTAATCGTCTGCGCCCATTTCCAGCCCAACAATACGGTCAATCCGATCGCTGCGTCCGGTAACCAGAATAATCCCCACCGTTGAGCGTTCTCGCAGGGCGCGGGTTAACATCAGGCCATTTTCATCGGGTAAGTTGATATCCAGCAGAATTAAATCTACCGACTGATTCTGCATAATTTCCCGTAGCCCGGCACCGCTCGCCGTAACGGAAACGGTATACCCCTCCTGAGTGAAGTAGGATTGTAATCGCGCCTGGGTAACCGGCTCATCTTCAACAATAACAATGTGATGTGGCATCAGAGGGTTTTACTCATTCTGTTCATATCTGTTCATATTCTGCCGTAAGCCGTTCATCCTGACCAGTGCCGCTGTTCATATTTGCTCATTAAGATCGCTTCACTAAACCATAATTCTACAGGGGTTATTATGCGGAAACTCTGGAACGCGCTACGCCGACCCAGTGCTCGTTGGTCGGTACTGGCGCTGGTCGCAATTGGGATTGTGATTGGCATTGCGCTGATTGTATTGCCACACGTTGGGATCAAAGTCACCAGCACAACCGAATTTTGTGTCAGTTGCCACAGTATGCAACCGGTGTATGAAGAATATAAACAGTCGGTGCATTTCCAGAACGCCTCCGGCGTGCGAGCTGAATGCCATGACTGTCATATCCCGCCGGATATTCCAGGCATGGTGAAGCGCAAACTGGAAGCGAGCAATGATATCTACCAGACCTTTATTGCTCACTCCATTGATACACCTGAAAAATTCGAAGCCAAACGCGCGGAACTTGCCGAGCGTGAATGGGCGCGAATGAAAGAAAACAACTCGGCAACCTGCCGCTCCTGCCATAACTACGATGCGATGGATCATGCGAAGCAGCATCCTGAAGCAGCACGTCAGATGAAGGTGGCAGCGAAAGATAATCAATCCTGCATCGACTGTCATAAAGGTATTGCCCACCAGTTACCGGATATGAGTAGCGGCTTCCGTAAGCAGTTCGATGAGCTGCGCGCCAGTGCTAATGACAGTGGTGACACGCTGTACTCTATTGATATTAAGCCAATTTATGCGGCGAAAGGCGATAAAGAAGCCTCTGGTTCTCTGCTGCCTGCTTCGGAAGTGAAAGTCCTTAAACGTGACGGCGACTGGCTGCAAATTGAAATTACCGGCTGGACGGAAAGCGCCGGACGTCAGCGTGTACTCACCCAATTCCCAGGTAAACGCATCTTTGTTGCCTCGATTCGTGGTGATGTGCAGCAGCAGGTAAAAACGCTGGAGAAAACCACCGTTGCCGACACCAATACCGAGTGGAGCAAGTTGCAGGCCACTGCGTGGATGAAGAAAGGCGACATGGTGAACGATATCAAACCGATCTGGGCTTATGCGGATTCGTTGTACAACGGCACCTGTAACCAGTGCCACGGCGCACCGGAAATCGCCCACTTTGACGCTAACGGTTGGATCGGCACGCTCAACGGCATGATTGGCTTTACCAGTCTCGATAAACGTGAAGAACGCACCTTGTTGAAATATCTGCAAATGAATGCGTCTGACACCACAGGTAAGGCTCACGGCGATAAGAAGGAAGAAAAATAATGAACAATAACGATCTCTTTCAGGCATCACGTCGGCGTTTTCTGGCACAACTCGGCGGCTTAACCGTCGCCGGGATGCTGGGGCCGTCATTGTTAACGCCGCGACGTGCGACTGCGGCGCAAGCGGCGACTGACGCTGTCATCTCGAAAGAGGGCATTCTTACCGGGTCGCACTGGGGGGCTATCCGCGCGACGGTGAAGGATGGTCGCTTTGTGGCGGCAAAACCGTTCGAACTGGATAAATATCCGTCGAAAATGATTGCCGGATTGCCGGATCACGTACACAACGCGGCGCGTATTCGTTATCCGATGGTACGCGTGGACTGGCTGCGTAAGCGCCATCTCAGCGATACCTCCCAGCGCGGTGATAACCGTTTTGTGCGCGTGAGCTGGGATGAAGCCCTCGACATGTTCTATGAAGAACTGGAACGCGTGCAGAAAACTCACGGGCCGAGTGCCTTGCTGACCGCCAGTGGTTGGCAATCGACGGGGATGTTCCATAACGCTTCGGGGATGCTGGCGAAAGCTATTGCCTTGCATGGTAATAGCGTTGGTACGGGCGGAGATTACTCTACCGGTGCTGCGCAGGTGATCCTGCCGCGCGTAGTCGGTTCGATGGAAGTGTATGAACAGCAAACCTCCTGGCCGCTGGTATTGCAGAACAGCAAAACCATTGTGCTGTGGGGCTCCGATTTGCTGAAAAACCAGCAAGCGAACTGGTGGTGCCCGGATCACGATGTTTATGAATATTACGCGCAGCTAAAAGCGAAAGTCGCCGCCGGTGAAATTGAGGTCATCAGCATCGATCCGGTTGTCACATCCACCCATGAGTATCTGGGGCGCGAGCATGTGAAGCACATTGCGGTTAACCCGCAAACTGACGTGCCGCTGCAACTGGCGCTGGCACATACGCTGTACAGTGAAAACCTGTACGACAAAAACTTCCTTGCTAACTACTGTGTGGGTTTTGAGCAGTTCCTGCCGTATCTGCTGGGTGAGAAAGACGGTCAGCCGAAAGATGCCGCATGGGCTGAAAAACTGACCGGCATTGATGCCGAAACCATTCGTGGGCTGGCGCGGCAGATGGCGGCGAACAGAACGCAAATTATTGCTGGCTGGTGCGTGCAGCGTATGCAGCACGGTGAACAGTGGGCGTGGATGATTGTGGTTCTGGCGGCGATGCTGGGGCAAATTGGCCTGCCAGGTGGTGGTTTTGGTTTTGGCTGGCACTACAACGGCGCAGGCACGCCGGGGCGTAAAGGCGTTATTCTGAGTGGTTTCTCCGGCTCTACGTCGATTCCGCCTGTTCACGACAACAGTGACTACAAAGGCTACAGCAGCACTATTCCGATTGCCCGTTTTATCGATGCGATCCTCGAACCGGGGAAAGTGATCAACTGGAACGGTAAATCGGTAAAACTGCCGCCGCTGAAAATGTGTATTTTTGCCGGAACTAACCCATTCCATCGCCATCAGCAGATCAACCGCATTATTGAAGGCTTGCGCAAGCTGGAAACGGTTATCGCCATAGATAACCAGTGGACCTCAACCTGCCGCTTTGCCGATATCGTACTGCCTGCGACCACGCAGTTTGAGCGTAACGATCTCGACCAGTACGGCAATCACTCCAACCGTGGCATTATCGCCATGAAACAGGTGGTGCCGCCGCAGTTCGAGGCGCGCAACGACTTCGATATTTTCCGCGAGCTGTGCCGTCGCTTTAATCGCGAAGAAGCCTTTACCGAAGGGCTGGACGAAATGGGCTGGCTGAAACGCATCTGGCAGGAAGGTGTACAGCAAGGCAAAGGACGCGGCGTTCATCTGCCAGCGTTTGATGACTTCTGGAATAACAAAGAGTACGTCGAGTTTGACCATCCGCAGATGTTTGTTCGCCACCAGGCATTCCGCGAAGATCCGGATCTCGAACCGCTGGGCACGCCGAGTGGCCTGATTGAGATCTACTCGAAAACTATCGCCGATATGAACTACGACGATTGTCAGGGGCATCCGATGTGGTTTGAGAAAATCGAACGCTCCCACGGTGGGCCTGGCTCGCAAAAGTATCCGTTGCATCTGCAATCTGTGCATCCGGATTTCCGACTTCACTCGCAGTTATGTGAGTCGGAAACGCTGCGTCAGCAATATACGGTAGCGGGTAAAGAGCCAGTATTCATTAACCCGCAGGATGCCAGCGCGCGCGGTATTCGTAACGGTGATGTGGTACGCGTCTTTAACGCTCGCGGTCAGGTGTTGGCAGGGGCAGTGGTTTCTGACCGCTATGCACCCGGCGTGGCACGAATTCACGAAGGGGCATGGTACGATCCAGATAAAGGCGGCGAGCCTGGTGCGCTGTGCAAATACGGTAACCCCAACGTGTTGACCATCGACATCGGTACATCGCAGCTGGCGCAGGCGACCAGTGCGCACACTACGCTGGTGGAAATTGAGAAGTACAACGGAACAGTGGAGCAGGTGACGGCGTTTAACGGCCCCGTGGAGATGGTGGCGCAGTGCGAATATGTTCCCGCGTCGCAGGTGAAATCATGACCACGCTGACAGCACAACAGATTGCCTGTGTTTACGCCTGGCTAGCGCAGTTGTTCTCCCGTGAGCTGGACGATGAACAACTGACGCAAATCGCCAGTGCGCAGATGGCTGAATGGTTTTCGTTGCTGAAAAGCGAACCGCCGCTCACTGCGGCGGTGAACGAGCTGGAAAACCGTATTGCCACGCTGACAGTACGTGACGATGCCCGTCTGGAACTGGCCGCGGACTTTTGCGGCCTGTTTCTGATGACCGACAAACAAGCGGCGCTGCCGTATGCATCGGCCTACAAACAGGACGAGCAAGAGATTAAACGCTTGTTAGTTGAGGCAGGGATGGAAACCAGCGGCAATTTCAACGAACCGGCAGATCATCTGGCGATCTATCTCGAATTGCTCAGCCATCTGCATTTTTCGCTGGGAGAGGGGACCGTTCCTGCGCGAAGAATCGACAGTTTGCGGCAAAAAACACTGACGGCGCTGTGGCAATGGTTACCAGAGTTTGTTGCGCGTTGTCGTCAGTATGACAGCTTTGGTTTTTACGCGGCACTAAGCCAGTTATTGCTGGTGTTAGTGGAGTGCGACCACCAAAACAGATAACGTCGTTTGTGCGCCTGAAAAGACGCGTTTAGCGTCGCATCAGGCATTATGGCGCAGTTGCCGGATGCGGCGTGAACGTCTTATCCGGCCCACAGGAACTGTAATCTTTGTAGACCGGTTAAGATGCGTCATCGCATCCGGCAAACACACATCACGGATGAGCTACAAACCGGGAAAGCCGCTGGCGCAGCAGGCGGTTTTCCTGCTTCAGGTGCGCAATATCATCCATTAACGTCAGCGCCACCGCGATCCCCGGCCAGTCCAGAGCCAGTTCATGACGCAGGCGTACCGCGCGTTGCACCACAATGGCGGCATGGTCGTCAAATACCCAGGTTGTTTCCTGGATCTCACGCGGTTCAACCACCCCCAAACCGACAATTTCATTCAACTCCTCTTCAGAGATGCCGGTATGCAGGCAAAATTCGGTAATAGTAAAAGTCACCGTAACATTAGCCATTATGCTTTCCCCCAATCTTTACGTGGATCAAAAGACGACTGGGCGTCTGCCAGTTGCTGCCACAGCGCGGCAGTGTTTTCATCCGGTTTCGGCGGCATCACGATTTTCAGTACCGCATACAGATCGCCGGTCTGTTTTTTGCTCACCAGACCTTTGCCTTTAACGCGCAATCGTTGCCCGGCCTGGCTGCCTGGCGGGATAGTCAGCAAAATGCTTTCTTTCAGTGTTGGAACGGTGACTTTAGCACCCAGCGCCGCTTCCCACGGGCTAACCGGCACCACAATTTCCAGATCCTGGCCGACAATATCAAACAGCGGATGTGGCGCAATATGAATCACCAGCCACAAATCGCCATTTGGACCGCCGTTTTCGCCCGGCGTCCCCTGGCCTTTCAGACGGATGCGTTGACCATTGCCGACGCCCGCCGGGATCTTCACATTCAGCGTTTTCGGAATTTCCTGTTCGATCATGCCAAAGGCGTTATAAACCGGCAGGTTATAGCTGATGGTACGCTTATGCTCAGTAAGCGTTTCTTCGAGGAATACCGCCACTTCGATTTCAATATCGTGGCCGCGTGTGGCGGGGCGTTGACGGCTCTGGCGGGCATGCTGACCGAAAATTGACGAGAAGATATCGTCAAAATCTTCGGCGTTAAAACTCTGACCGTCGCCATGGTGGAACTGACGGTTAAATTGCGGATCGTTGCGATGTTGCCACATCTGATCATACTCAGCGCGACGTTGTTCATCACTTAACACTTCCCAGGCTTCAGCGACCTCTTTGAAGCGGGCTTCGGCATCCGGTTCTTTGCTGACATCAGGATGGTATTTGCGGGCAAGTCGACGATAGGCGGTCTTGATTGTCTTGAGATCGTCCGTCGGTTTCACGCCCATGATGGCGTAATAATCCTTTAATTCCATAGCGTTATCTCGCGTAAATCAACACAAATTGAAGGAACCCCTGTAAGGTAACTCCTATAAGTGTAGGGTAATCCTCAAAATTTCATATGCCAACACAGAATATGTTATTGAAATCATCGCGGAGAGGAGGTCGCCATCAAGATGGGTTGCTGAACATATTTTAAACAGGTGAAAAAGGGTGAGCGATTTTTGATAGTTGAACCAGGCACTTTAAGTTTAACTAGGGCGTCATTATTTATTAAATTTTATAGACGCTATATATGGGTAGTAATATACATGGAATTAGTTGCACTGCAAATAATTATTTGAAACAGGCCTGGAACGATATAAAAAATGAGTACGAAAAAAATCAAACATATTCAATCACGCTTTTTGAAAACACACTGGTGTGTTTTATGCGGTTATACAATGAACTCAGACGTAAAGTAAATGAAGAGGATACTCCATGTCTGGAATGTGAATCACTAGAAAAAGAATTTGAGGAAATGCAGAATGATAATGATCTATCATTATTTATGAGAACATTGCGTACTAATGATACACAAATTTATTCAGGGGTTTCAGGAGGTATTACATATACTATACAATATGTTCGAGATATTGATATTGTTAGAGTGTCCTTGCCGGGCAGAGCTTCAGAGTCTATCACAGATTTTAAAGGTTATTATTGGTATAACTTTATGGAGTATATTGAAAACATTAATGCGTGTGATGATGTTTTTTCTGAGTATTGTTTTGATGATGAAAATATAAGTGTCCAGCCAGAGCGGATAAATACGCCGGGAATATCTGATTTGGATTCTGACATTGATTTGTCTGGTATATCTTTTATTCAGCGTGAAACTAACCAGGCATTAGGATTAAAATATGCTCCTGTAGATGGCGATGGATATTGTCTGTTAAGAGCTATACTGGTTTTAAAACAACATGATTATTCATGGGCGCTGGTCAGTTATAAGATGCAAAAGGAAGTTTACAACGAATTCATTAAAATGGTTGATAAAAAAACGATCGAGGCTCTTGTTGATACGGCATTCTATAATCTCAGGGAAGATGTAAAGACGTTATTTGGCGTTGATCTACAATCTGACAACCAAATTCAGGGGCAGAGTAGTCTTATGTCATGGAGCTTTCTGTTTTTTAAAAAACAATTCATTGATAGTTGCTTGAATAACGAAAAATGTATCCTGCATTTACCCGAGTTTATATTTAATGATAACAAGAACTTGCTTGCTTTAGATACCGACACGTCGGATAGGATTAAAGCGGTGAAGAATTTTCTTGCTGTTCTTTCAGATAGCATTTGCTCATTATTTATTGTTAATAGTAATGTGGCATCAATCTCCTTGGGGAATGAATCCTTTTCAACAGATGAAGATCTTGAGTATGGTTATTTAATGAACACTGGCAATCATTATGACGTTTACCTCCCTCCTGAACTTTTTGCTCAGGCTTACAAGTTAAACAATAAGGAAATGAATGCGCAACTCGACTATTTAAATCGTTATGCAATTTAATGGCAAAGGCATATGCTAAAAACCATTGTTATTAGTCTCACACTTTTTTATTGGTAAATATTGTCTCTGTATTGGTAACGCCGCAGATATTCTGTTTAGCCACAGGTGCAATTATCAGCGGCGTACGCGAGGCAGGGGCTAATCAGGCATAGTTTGCGTCAAACCTTGCCTGTTTTTGAAGATGTATATAGAAAAACAGGCGTTCAACAAGCCATTTTGCGAACCTGTTCCCGGAAAAAAGTCATATTTCTGTCACACTCTTTAGTGATTGATAACAAAAGAGGTGCCAGGAATGAACAAAACGCTAATCGCCGCAGCTGTGGCAGGGATAGTTTTACTCGCTTCAAACGCTCAGGCACAAACCGTACCGGAAGGCTATCAGCTACAGCAAGTGCTCATGATGAGCCGCCATAACTTACGTGCGCCGCTGGCGAACAATGGCAGTGTGCTGGAGCAGTCGACGCCGAATAAATGGCCAGAATGGGACGTCCCCGGTGGGCAACTCACCACCAAAGGTGGCGTGCTCGAAGTGTATATGGGCCATTACATGCGTGAATGGCTGGCAGAGCAGGGGATGGTGAAATCGGGGGAATGCCCGCCGCCGTACACCGTTTATGCCTATGCCAATAGTCTGCAACGTACCGTTGCGACCGCACAGTTCTTTATTACCGGCGCATTCCCGGGGTGTGATATTCCTGTGCATCACCAGGAAAAAATGGGCACTATGGACCCAACCTTTAACCCGGTGATCACCGATGATTCCGCCGCATTCAGTGAACAGGCGGTGGCGGCAATGGAGAAAGAGCTCAGCAAACTCCAGCTTACCGACAGCTACCAGCTACTGGAAAAAATCGTTAACTATAAAGATTCCCCTGCCTGTAAAGAGAAACAACAGTGTTCGCTGGTGGATGGCAAAAATACCTTTAGCGCCAAGTATCAACAAGAACCAGGTGTTTCCGGGCCGCTGAAAGTCGGCAACTCGCTGGTAGATGCGTTTACTTTGCAATATTACGAAGGTTTTCCGATGGATCAGGTGGCCTGGGGAGAAATCAAATCTGACCAGCAGTGGAAGGTGTTGTCGAAGCTTAAAAACGGCTACCAGGACAGCCTGTTTACCTCACCGGAAGTGGCGCGCAATGTTGCGAAACCGCTGGTCAGTTATATCGACAAAGCTCTGGTCACCGATCGCACCAGCGCACCGAAAATTACAGTGTTGGTTGGGCACGACTCCAACATTGCCTCTCTGTTAACGGCGCTGGATTTCAAACCGTATCAGTTGCATGACCAGAACGAACGCACGCCGATTGGCGGCAAAATCGTTTTCCAGCGTTGGCATGACAGCAAAGCCAATCGCGATTTGATGAAAATTGAATATGTGTATCAGAGTGCGGAACAGTTACGTAATGCCGATGCGTTAACCCTGCAGGCACCTGCGCAGCGTGTGACGCTGGAATTAAGCGGTTGCCCGATAGACGCTGATGGTTTCTGCCCGATGGATAAGTTTGATAGCGTGTTGAATGAAGCGGTGAAATAACAGAAAACTCCCCCGCGAGAAGCGGGGGAGTCGCTGGTTAAACGTTTTTACGTTCGATGGTCTGTTCGCCCCAAAAAAGCGAATCTTTATCGGTCTTAGCAAAGGCTTTGACTAACACTTCATCACTACCTTCTTCCCAAATCTTTTCCGCCATTTTTTCGTCGTACCCGGCGACTTCGAAAATGGCCTCGGCTATTTCCGGCGACGTATTGCGCAGAGATGCCCATTCACCGACGTGATGAGCTTTCGCTTCTTGAGTTGGCATGCGTATCCTCCTGTTGAAGATTAGCCGTTAAGTTTAACTGCCAGACCTGCGACATATTCCCCTTGATAACGAGCAATAGACAGTTCTTCCTGGCTGGGCTGGCGTGAACCGTCACCGCCTGCGATGGTGGTTGCGCCGTACGGCGTACCGCCGCGAACCTGTGAAACGTCAAATAATTCCTGCGCTGCGTAGCCAATAGGGACAATTACCATGCCGTGATGCGCAAGGGTCGTCCAGGTGGATGTGATGGTTTGTTCCTGACCGCCGCCAGTACCGGTGGAACTAAAGACGCTCGCCAGTTTTCCGTATAGTGCGCCGGAAGCCCACAGGCCGCCCGTCTGGTCGAGGAAGGTACGCATTTGACCGGACATGTTGCCAAAGCGGGTAGGTGTACCAAAAATAATGGCGTCGTAATCGGCCAGTTCTTGCGGGGTTGCAACCGGTGCAGTTTGCGTTTTACCGCCTGCTTTTTCAAATAATTGCGGCGGCATGGTTTCCGGTACACGCTTAACGACAACTTCAGCGCCATCCACTTTGCTTGCACCCTCAGCGACTGCGCGTGCCATCGTTTCAATATGTCCGTACATGGAATAATAAAGCACCAGAACTTTAGCCATTTCTAACCACTCCTCGTGTTATCTCTATTCCGTAGCGATTCGCTACCACTTATTTAAAGATAAGACGTCCTTTTCAGAGTGCAAATTTCACAACCACTTATTTGATTTATAACAACTTTCACAAGCACGTAATTTTGTCGCAAAATGACACATTTTTATCTCATCGCGTTTTTTTAATCATAAGAGCGGCTTATGGATAATTATTGGAGATGATATCTATTCTCGCTAAGAAGCTGTTGCAGGATATTACCAAACGCGGGTCTGCCCGCGTCAGTTCACTAAGCTTAGTCCCACGTAGCGAAAATATGGCAGCCGCCATACGCCGCGTTAATTCTATGCAATATGATGTCTATACCCAGACGGAGGTCAGTAATGGCAAACCATCGAGGCGGTTCCGGCAATTTTGCAGAAGACCGCGAAAGAGCATCAGAAGCAGGTAAAAAAGGTGGACAGCACAGCGGGGGTAATTTCAAGAATGACCCGCAGCGCGCATCTGAAGCAGGTAAAAAAGGTGGTAAGAGCAGTCACGGCAAAAGCGACAACTAGCCGGGCTAATCAATGACGAATGCATTTTTGTCTGTAGCTCGTCAAAAAGCCATCACCGCCGGTTACCCGGTGGTTGATACTGATGACAAATGTAAGCTTGCCTGATGCGCGATGCTTATCAGGCCTACCAGAAGATTGCAATATATTGAATTTGCACTGTTTTGTAGGCCGGATAAGGCGTTTACGCCGCATCCGGCATGAACAATGCGTACGTTGTCAACAATCTGCACCGCCGGTAACCCCGGCGGTTTTCTGTTTATGGCTCCTGATGAACAACTTCTGGCGGTGGAACGTCAACCAACTTTCTGCTTAACAACGCATTGAGTAAAATCGCGCCAAAGGTTGCTGTACCAATCCCTCCCAACGTAAAACCGCCCAGCGTGAGAGCAAAATCACCCGCGCCCAGCACTAAGGTTACTGCGACCATAATCAAATTACCGTTCTGGCTTAAATCGACACGGTTTTGTACCCATATCCTTGCGCCTGCGACGGCAATCAGCCCGAACACAACAATTGATGCACCACCAATAACCGCGGCCGGAATGGTATGAATCAGCGCACCAAATTTCGGTGAAAAGCCCAACAGCATGGCGATGACGGCAGCAGCAACAAACACCAGCGTCGAGTAGACTTTGGTCACGGCCATCACACCGATATTTTCAGCATAGGTGGTCACGCCGCTACCGCCGACAGAGCCGGAAAGCATCGTTGCCAGACCATCGCCTACGAATGCCCGCCCCATATACGGGTCCATATTGCGTCCGGTCATCCCGGCGACTGCCTTGAGATGACCTAAGTTTTCCGCCACCAGAATCACCGCCACGGGCGCAATCAGCATCATTGCCTGACCATTAAAAGCAGGAGTGGAAAAATGTGGCAGACCGAACCAGGCAGCATGGCTGACGAGAGTAAAATCGACGGCTTTTCCCAGCCCTAAAACGTTGGTCATCACGCCATACAGCAGACAGGCGACAATTAATCCTACGAGAATCAATAACCGCTGGATCATGCCACGGGTAAACACCGCCACCAGCCCAATACACAGCACCGTCATTACCGCCATCCAGCTATCAAAGGCCGAAGCCGATACACTTTTCACTGCGATAGGCGCTAAGTTCAGGCCAATCGCCATCACCACCGCACCCGTCACCACCGGCGGCATCAGTCGTTCAATCCAGCGCGTACCGATTTTCATCACCACCAGGCCAATGACGGTATAAACCAGCCCACAGGCGATAATCCCGCCCAGCGCAATGCTGATATTCGGGTTAATGCCCTGACCGTTAAAGCCCGTCGCGGCGATCACCACGCCGACAAAAGCCGCGCTGGAGCCGAGATAACTGGGGACGCGCCCGCCGGTAATAAAGAAAAACAGTAACGTGCCGATCCCCGACATTAAAATGGAAAGATTGGGATCCAGCCCCATCAGAATCGGCATTAACACCGTCGCGCCAAACATCGCCACCGCGTGTTGAACGCCCATTACTGCCGTCTGAGCAAACGGCAATCGTTCATCCGGCGCGACCACGCCGCTCTCTGTAGAGGTCGATTTTAACTGCCAGTGAGGAAAACCGAACATTGCCATCAGCTGTCTCCTTAAGGAGGTTAACAAGCAGGGCGCATCAGCGCGTGATAACTGCGATCGAACCACACCAGCCCGTAGGGTGTGGTGTGACGATGAATCGCTTCGATGGCGCAAAACAGAATGTCGTGGGTGCCGACGCTCACCACCTGGCTGATACGGCAGTCAAACGAAACCAGAGCCTCTTCCAGTTGCGGGCATCCGGTCACCCCCGTCTGCCAGCGGGCGGCGGCAAAGCGGTGTTCCATGGGCGTTTTGCCGCCAAAAAGGTTTGAAAGCGGCTCCTGCCCGGCGCTAAGTGTATTTACACACAGCGTTCGATTTTCATTGAATGCCGGCCAGACGGACGCCCCACGATTCAGGCACACCAGTAATGTGGGCGGCGTATCGGTCACACTGCAGACGGCGCTGGCGGTGAACCCGGCGCGCCCGGCTGGACCGTCCGTGGTGATAATATTGACCGCCGCGCCCATGCAGGACATCGCATCGCGAAAAGTTTGTTGATCGACAATGTTCATAGTTTGCTCCTTACAACAGCCCGCAGGCTTCTTCAAAGGACAGACGTGGCAGGCGCGCATAAAGCTTGCTGCTATCGCCATAGCCGATATTAATCAGCAGATTGCTCTTCAGCGTGCTGCCCGTAAAAAAGGCGTCGTCCACGTGTTGACGGTCAAAGCCCGACATCGGGCCGGTATCCAGTCCCAGCGCCCGGCAGGCGACGATCAGATAGGCCGCCTGCATGGAACTGTTGCGAAACGCTGTTTCTTCGGCAAGTTGTGGGCTGGAGGTAAACCAACTGCGGGCATCACCGTGGGGAAACAGTAGTGGTAACCGTTCATAAAATTCACTGTCCCAGGCGACGATAGCGGTGACGGGCGCGGTCAGGGTTTTTTGCAGATTGCCGCTGGAAAGTGCCGGGCGCAGACGTTCTTTTCCTTCTGCCGTGCGGGTAAACACGATCCGTGCCGGAGAACAGTTAGCTGATGTCGGCCCCCATTTCATCAGGGCATAAATCTCCCGTAACGTCTCATCGCTGACGGGGGTCTCCCGCCAGCCGTTGTGAGTGCGGGCATCGGTGAACAGGGTGCTAAGCGCACCTGGGCTAACGGCTTCGTTCATAGCAATTCCTTACAGGGCGGCTTCACGGTGATGTAACAGGCTGGCAAGCCCGTTGAGTAACAGAGCATTAAACGTTTCGGGATCGGTCACGTTGCAGGCGTGTCCGCCATAGGGCATCACCATTTTCTGGCTATCGGGCAGGGCGGCATGAAGTTCACTGGAACATGCTGTTGGCACCAGCAGATCATCACTGGCGCAGATGATTTGCACCGGGCAGCGGATGCGATCCGCATGGTGACTAAAGTCAGCGCGTTTGAGGGCGTTAAGTCGACGCAGTAAATTATTTTTGCCCTGAAAATGCGCCAGTGCCAGCGCGTCTTCTGCCTCCAGGCGAGGTGCGCGGGCCGCCATCCAGTCGGCGGGATAGAGGAACAACGGCTGCGCTTCCACCCATGCCTGCGCGCCGCCGCTATACAGTAATCGTTCGCGAACCTGAAAACAGCGGCGCGTATGGGCGTTTATTCGTAGCCAGCCGTTAACGCTGATCAGCACAGTTACCGACGCGGGATAATCCAGCGCCAGCTGCATTCCCACCAGCGCACCGAGCGCATGGCCGACCACTGCGTAATGCTCAATCCCTGCGGCTACCAGCGCCTGATGCAGTTCCGCTGCCATCTGGGCGATACTGTAATCTTCTGCCAGCGTGTCGGGATTATTGCCGGTGCCGCGCTGGTCGTAACAGACTACCTGATACTCCTGCTCCAGCACCGCCAGTTGCGGTAACCAGTAACTGCCGCTACCCCCAAGACCCGAAATCAACACCACTACGGGCGCATCAGCATAAGGGGGAGGTGAGAGTGAAAGTTTCATCGCGGCCTCACTTGGCGATATGCGCAATTGTGGCGATTTCCACCAGCGCGTCAGGTTTTACCAGTCCGCACTGAATGCAGAATCGCGCCGGTTTATCACCCGGAAAAAACTCGGCGTAGATTTCGTTAATCGCGGCGTAATTTTTCCAGTCGGTAATAAAGATGCTGTTGAAGGTCACATCCGCCATCGTGCCACCCGCCGTCTCGATCACCTTGCGGATAGTTTCCAGAACGTGGCGGGTTTGCGCCTTTGGGTCATCGGCAAACAGCACGTTATTATGTTGATCAAAAGCCAGCGTACCGGAGACATACACCACGCCATCAGCCAGCGTGCCGGGAACGAAGGGGGCCAGCGGTGCGCTGCTGCCAGCGGGAATAATTACGGATTTTGGCATCGTTAAACTCCTTAAGCGATATGAGCAAAGGACGTGGGAGAAAGCGCGTCGCAGAATGTTTCGACGTCGCTGACCCAGCCAAAAAAGGTTTCGATATTGAACAACGCGGCTTTCTGCGCAAATTTCGGCCCCGCCTGGTGAGTTGCGTCTTCAAGCACCACGCCGAAATACTCCAGAAAAAAGCCGTCGCGTAGCGTCGATTCGACGCAGACGTTGGTAGCGATGCCGGTGAAAACCAGATGGCGTATTCCGCGGCTGCGCAAAATGCTGTCCAGCGGCGTATTGAAGAAACCGCTGTAGCGCGGCTTCGGCAGCACAATATCGCCAGGCTGCGGCACCAGTTCATCCACCAGTTGATAATCCCAGGAGCCTTTCGCCAGCAATTTCCCCTGCAGCTGCGGCTGCTTACGCATGGTTTTCAGGGCGTTCGATTTATGAAAATTCGGTGAGCCGGGTCCGCCAGCCTCGACATACTGTTCATCCCAGCCATTTTGAAACCAGATGATCAGCATCCCTGCCGCTCGCGCTGCGGTCACGGCGGTTTGAATGTTGGCAATGACCGGGCGAGTGGTTGAGACATCAAACCCGGCGAGATCTAAGTAGCCGCCTGGCGTGGCATAAGCGTTTTGCATATCCACCACGATCAGCGCACTTTGCTGCGGATCGAAGGTAATGGCTTCCGGTCGAGCGGTTAAGGTCGTCATCATGCCACCTCCTGAGTCAGCGCAGGTAGATGGGCGCGGCATTGCATCAGTGGTTGAATGCGCTCGCCGAAGGTTTCGATTCCCGACAGAAAATCGTCGAAGGTTAACAGCACGCCTTCGGCACCAGGCACGCTTGCGACTTCATCTAACATGCGCGCGACACTGGCGTAAGAACCGACTAACGTCCCCATATTGATGTTTACCGCCGAAGTGGGATCGGCCATCTGACGAACGTTGGTGTCAGTACCGGAGCGGGTATCTTTCTGACTTTGTTCGGTTAGCCAGCTTAACGCCTCTTCATCCGCGCCCGCTTTGTAGTGTTCCCATTTGGCGCGAGCGGCATCGTCGGTTTCATCGGCAATCACCATAAACAACACATAAGAGCCAACGTCGCGTCCGGTTTGCTCTGCGGCCTGTTTCATCCGCGCAGCGGTCGGGGCGAAAGCCGTGGGTGTATTTACGCCTTTGCCGAAACAGAAGTTGAAATCGGCATACCGGGCGGAGAACGCCATGCCAGCGTCGCTTTGCCCGGCGCAGATCACTTTCATGGGGACACTCGGTTGCGGACTCACGCGACAATCATTCATGGTGAAAAAATCGCCTTTAAAATCGCTTTTCCCCGTGCCCCACAGGTCGCGCAGCACCTGAACATATTCGGTGAGATAGTCGTAACGACGGGAGAAATAGTCATCGCCAGGCCAGATACCCATCTGCTCATACTCGGGCTTTTGCCAGCCAGTCACGAGGTTGACGCCAAAACGCCCGCCAGAGATGGAGTCGATGGTTGCGGCCATACGGGCGACGATTGCCGGAGGTAACGTTAAGGTGGCAGCAGTGGCGTAAATCTGAATGCGCGAGGTCACGGCCGCCAGCCCCGCCATCAAGGTGAACGACTCAAGGTTGTGATCCCAGAACTCAGTTTTGCCGCCAAAGCCACGCAGTTTGATCATCGACAGGGCGAAATCGAAATGGTAGTGCTCCGCTTTTTGCACAATGGCTTTATTCAGTTCAAAGGTCGGCATGTACTGCGGCGCGTGGGTCGAAATGAGCCAGCCGTTGTTGCCAATAGGTACGAATACGCCAATTTTCATCATCAACCTCTCTTCGTCTCGTAAAGTGAAAGTCAGACGGGGCGCTGCATCCTGCATATCCTTTTCAGCCGCGTATTGGCTTGTTTGCAAAGCGGATGCCAGTTTTTAAAAAGTTAATGTTATTAATCTGTTAACATTACGTTATCTAAAATATCTGGTAAAAAGTGGACTAAACGGTCAAAACAGTTGCACATAAAACATGCATCTGTGCGCGATGAGAGTGCAGAAGGTCGAGGCCGGGCGGGGGTTTTGCTATCCTGTTGCCAATCTACAAGAGGGGAGAGCGCATGACGCAAGGCGCAGTGAAAACAACGGGTAAACGTTCGCGCGCAGTAAGCGCGAAGAAAAAAGCGATTCTTAGCGCAGCACTGGACACTTTTTCACAATTCGGTTTTCACGGCACAAGGCTGGAGCAGATCGCAGAGTTGGCGGGTGTTTCAAAAACCAATCTGCTGTATTACTTTCCGTCAAAAGAGGCGCTGTATATTGCCGTGCTGCGGCAGATTCTCGATATCTGGCTGGCACCGTTAAAAGCGTTTCGTGAAGATTTCGCCCCGCTGGCGGCGATCAAAGAGTACATCCGTCTGAAGCTGGAAGTCTCACGCGATTATCCGCAGGCTTCGCGCCTGTTCTGTATGGAGATGCTGGCAGGCGCGCCGCTGTTAATGGATGAACTGACGGGCGATTTGAAGGCATTAATTGATGAGAAATCGGCGCTGATTGCCGGTTGGGTCAAAAGCGGCAAACTCGCGCCGATTGATCCGCAGCATTTGATTTTTATGATTTGGGCTTCCACTCAACATTACGCCGATTTCGCCCCTCAGGTGGAGGCGGTGACAGGCGCGACGTTGCGCGATGAGGTATTTTTCAATCAAACGGTTGAAAACGTGCAGCGGATTATTATTGAGGGGATTCGACCACGTTAAAGATGCCGGAGGAGGTTGTAACATCCTCCGGCTACCTGTTTAACCTATAGTCATTAAGCTGGCGTTACCGCCAGCGGCAGCGGTATTCACACTCAGCGAACGCTCGATATACAGCCGTTCCAGAAGGATATTGCTTTCGCCACGGGCAAAACCCTGCACCGAAACAATTGTGCCATCCCGCGCGGCAACTGCTTCACACAATGCGCGAAGCTGATCCGAATCACCGTGGAAGATCACCGCATCAAACGGTTGAGCGGTTATATTTTCCGCTTTCGCCAGTTGAATACGTTCGCTGACTGCCGATGGCAATGCCTTCACTAACTGACGATGCAGCGCGTCATCCGGCCACAGTACCTGGCTGCCCACCGCCAGCACGGCGGCGAGCTGAGTCAGCGCATCCTGCTCATCATCGGCAATACACAACACGCGCTCACGCGGCAGCAGCGTCCAGGTGTTGCGTTCACCCGTCGGCCCCGGCAGCAATCGTTGTGTTCCTGCCTGCGCCAGCTCGCCATATTGCGTACATAACGCCTGCAATTCTGGACGATTTGCTGCCCATTCCCGCAGTGCATTTAGCGGCTGAGTCAATGCGGCTTTCAACTGCGCATCGACCGGATACTTTGCATCCTGACGCGCGAGCGTCACTGCCAGCGCACTTTCCGGGCGATTCGCCAGCAGACGGTAGAGATAGAGCGGACCGCCTGCTTTCGGCCCGGTACCGGACAACCCTTCGCCGCCGAACGGCTGCACACCAACCACTGCGCCCACCATATTACGGTTAACATACAGGTTACCAACATGGGCCGAGCCAGTGACCTGGGCGATGGTTTCATCAATGCGCGTATGGACGCCAAGCGTCAGACCATAACCGGAAGCGTTAATCTGCTCGATCAGCTCTGGTAGCTGGTTACGGTTGTAACGCACCACATGCAGCACCGGACCAAAGACCTCTTTTTGCAATTCGGCAAAGTCATCCAGTTCGATCAGCGTCGGGGCGACAAAGGTGCCGCTTTGCCATTCACGGGCATCTTCGCTGTTTTCCCGCACCGCCTGGAACACCGGACGGCCTTTGCTACGCATGGTCTGAATATGGCGCTCAATATTGGCTTTCGCTTCGCTATCAATCACTGGACCGATATCGGTGGTCAGGCGACCCGGATTACCCATCCGGCATTCGGCCATTGCGCCGCGCAGCATTTTCAACGTGTGGTCGGCAATCTCATCTTGCAGGCACAGCACGCGCAGCGCCGAACAACGCTGACCCGCACTGTCGAACGCCGAGGCCAGTACATCCACGACGACCTGTTCGGTCAGTGCTGAAGAATCGACAATCATCGCGTTCATGCCGCCGGTTTCAGCGATGAGCGGAATAGGGCGACCCTGAGCGTCCAGGCGGCTGGCGATATTGCGCTGCAGTAACGTAGCGACTTCGGTTGAACCGGTAAACATCACCCCGCGCACGCGATCATCACCCGTCAGTTGCGCGCCCACGGTTTCACCCCGACCTGGCAGCAATTGCACCACGCCTGGCGGTACACCCGCTTCCAGCAAAATGGCGATCCCTTGCGCGGCAATCAGCGGCGTTTGTTCTGCCGGTTTTGCCAGCACGCTGTTACCTGCCGCCAGTGCGGCGGCGATCTGCCCGGTGAAAATAGCCAGCGGGAAGTTCCACGGACTGATACACACCACAGGCCCTAATGGACGGTGGGTTTCGTTAGCGAAATCATCCCGCACCTGTCCGGCGTAGTAGTGGAGAAAATCGACCGCTTCGCGCACTTCGGCAATGGCGTTACTGAAGGTTTTTCCGGCCTCACGCACCAGAATACCAATCAGTTGCTGCATCTGGCTTTCCAGCAGCACGGCAGCGCGGTGCAAAATCGCTGCGCGTTCAGCCGGAGGCGTGGCAAACCAGATTGGCGCGTTATTAACCGCACTTTCCAGCGCCTGTTCTACTTCACGCGGCGTGGCTTCACGCACATAGCCCACAATATCTTTCGGTTCCGCAGGGTTAATAACGGGCGACATCTCACCTGCCGCTACCGGTTGTTCCAGCATTGGCAAGGCCTGCCATTTTTGCAGTGCACTATTGAGCAGGGCAGAGGAGAGCGAGGCCAGGCGGTGTTCGTTAGCGAGATCCAGCCCTGCCGAGTTGTCGCGCCCGTGACCGTAAAGATCGCGCGGCAGGGGAATTTTCGGATGCGGTAATCCAGTTTGCCCTTCCTGTTGCGCCAGTTTTTCTACAGCAGTGACCGGATCGGCGACCAGTTCATCCAGTGGCAAAGAGGTGTCGGCAATACGGTTAACAAACGAGGTGTTAGCACCGTTTTCCAGCAGGCGACGCACCAGATACGCCAACAGCGTTTCATGTGTGCCAACCGGAGCATAAATACGACACGGACGGTTAAGTTTGCCGTCGGCAACTTTCCCGGTGACCTGCTCATACAGTGGCTCGCCCATACCATGCAGGCACTGGAACTCGTACTGACCCGGGTAGTAGTTCTGCCCCGCCAGTTGATAAATCGCCGCCAGCGTATGGGCGTTGTGCGTCGCGAACTGCGGGTAGATTAGATTCGGCACCGCCAGCAGCTTTTTCGCACAGGCGAGATAAGAAACGTCGGTATACACCTTGCGGGTATAAACCGGATAACCTTCAAGGCCGTCCATCTGCGCACGCTTAATTTCACTATCCCAGTACGCGCCTTTCACCAGGCGAATCATCAGACGGCGACGGCTGCGGGTGGCGAGATCAATCAGGTAATCGATCACCAACGGGCAGCGTTTTTGATAAGCCTGAATAACAAAACCGATGCCGTTCCAGCCTGCCAGTTCCGGCTCGAAACAGAGTTTTTCCAGCAGATCGAGGGAGATCTCCAGGCGATCGGACTCTTCGGCGTCAATGTTGATACCAATATCGTACTGACGCGCCAGCAGGGTGAGTGATTTCAGACGCGGGTAAAGCTCTTCCATTACCCGGTCATACTGGGCGCGGCTATAACGCGGATGCAGCGCCGACAGTTTGATTGAAATGCCCGGCCCTTCATAGATGCCACGACCGTTAGACGCTTTACCGATGGCGTGAATCGCCTGCTGATAGGAAACCATATACGCCTGTGCATCTGCGGCGGTCAGCGCGGCTTCGCCCAGCATATCGTAAGAGTAACGGAAACCTTTCTCTTCCAGCTTGCGGGCATTGGCTAACGCTTCCGCGATGGTTTCGCCAGTGACGAACTGCTCACCCATCAGGCGCATCGCCATATCCACACCTTTGCGGATCAGCGGTTCACCGCTTTTACCGATAATGCGGTTCAGCGAGCGGGAGAGGCTGGCTTCGTTATGGGTGGAAACCAGTTTGCCAGTAAACAGCAGCCCCCAGGTGGCGGCATTAACAAACAGTGACGGGCTACGACCAATGTGTGACTGCCAGTTACCGTTGCTGATTTTGTCGCGAATTAACGCGTCGCGGGTGGCTTTGTCGGGAATACGCAACAACGCTTCCGCCAGACACATCAGCGCCACGCCTTCCTGCGATGACAGCGAAAACTCCTGCAATAACCCCTGGACCATACCTGCGCGACCACTGGCATTTTTTTGATTACGCAGTTTATCGGCCAGCTGATACGCCAGTTTGTGCGCCTGTTCAGCAACTGGCTGCGGCAGGCGGGCTTGTTCCAGCAGCATAGAAACCGCTTCGGTTTCCGGGCGGCGATAGGCCGCGGTGATCGCGGCGCGGGAAACCGACTGGGGCAATATTTGCTCGGCAAAGTCGAGGAATGGCTGGTGTGGTTCCTCTGCCGGAGTCGGTGCTTCATCGCTCTCATTGGCCGCGCCAGAAAGCAGCGCAGGTAGCTCCGGCAGAGTATCGCTGTTTTCCAGTTGTTCGAGATAAGAAAAAATCGCCTGCTTAATTAACCAGTGTGGTGTGCGATCGATACGTGTCGCGGCAGACTTAATACGCTCACGCGTCGCGTCGTCCAGCTTAACCCCCATGGTGGTGGTTCCCATGCCATTACTCCTGTTGTTCAGAAAGGTGCAACTTAACGTTATCGTGAAATATCCATGATGTTGCAACTTTGTGCAACCATGTTAAATGTGACATGCGTAGCAAGCTTAAAAATGAATGAAATGTTAATAAAAGAAATCGATATGACAGGGATTAAAAAAATAACTCAGACTTTTTCTCTGCGGCAGTTAACATTTTTGAAAGGTGCAACCGCAAAAAATGTGAGAGAGTGCAACCTGATGAAAAATAGTGTCGCTGAGCACTAAAATTTAATGTAAATGGTGTGTTAAATCGATTGTGAATAACCAGCGCTTCCGGCAGGATACGGTCGCCCTGGTAAAACATAAACTCTGTTACCCCGTTCCGGTGGCAGATATAACGGCAAGTTTCGACATTGCCGATAATAATTTTTTGGAGACTTTAGATGGCTATTAGCACACCGATGTTGGTGACATTTTGTGTCTATATCTTTGGCATGATATTGATTGGGTTTATCGCCTGGCGATCAACGAAAAACTTTGACGACTATATTCTGGGCGGTCGTAGTCTTGGGCCATTCGTGACGGCATTATCGGCGGGTGCGTCGGATATGAGCGGCTGGCTGTTAATGGGGTTGCCGGGCGCTGTTTTTCTTTCCGGGATTTCCGAAAGCTGGATCGCCATTGGCCTGACATTAGGCGCGTGGATTAACTGGAAGCTGGTGGCCGGGCGGTTGCGTGTGCATACCGAATACAACAATAACGCCTTAACACTGCCGGATTATTTCACCGGGCGCTTTGAAGATAAAAGCCGCATTTTGCGCATTATCTCTGCGCTGGTTATTTTGCTGTTCTTCACCATTTATTGCGCTTCGGGCATTGTGGCAGGCGCGCGTCTGTTTGAAAGTACCTTTGGCATGAGCTACGAAACGGCTCTGTGGGCGGGCGCTGCGGCGACGATCCTTTACACCTTTATTGGCGGTTTCCTCGCGGTGAGCTGGACTGACACTGTACAGGCCAGCCTGATGATTTTTGCCCTGATCCTGACGCCGGTTATCGTCATTATCAGTGTCGGTGGCTTTGGTGACTCGCTGGAAGTGATCAAACAAAAGAGCATCGAAAACGTTGATATGCTCAAAGGTCTGAACTTTGTTGCCATTATCTCACTGATGGGTTGGGGGCTGGGTTACTTCGGGCAGCCGCACATTCTGGCGCGTTTTATGGCGGCGGATTCTCACCACAGCATTGTCCATGCGCGTCGTATTAGTATGACCTGGATGATCCTCTGCCTGGCAGGGGCGGTGGCTGTCGGCTTCTTTGGGATTGCTTACTTTAACGATCATCCGGCGTTGGCTGGTGCGGTAAATCAGAACGCCGAGCGTGTGTTTATCGAACTGGCGCAAATTCTGTTTAACCCGTGGATTGCCGGGATTCTGCTGTCGGCAATTCTGGCGGCGGTAATGTCAACCTTAAGTTGCCAGCTGCTGGTGTGCTCCAGTGCGATTACCGAAGATTTGTACAAAGCGTTTCTGCGTAAACATGCCAGCCAGAAAGAGCTGGTGTGGGTAGGGCGTGTGATGGTGCTGGTGGTGGCGCTGGTGGCGATTGCGCTGGCGGCAAACCCGGAAAACCGCGTGCTGGGCTTAGTGAGCTACGCGTGGGCAGGCTTTGGCGCGGCGTTTGGTCCAGTGGTGCTGTTCTCGGTGATGTGGTCACGCATGACGCGTAACGGTGCGCTGGCGGGGATGATCATCGGTGCGCTGACGGTTATCGTCTGGAAACAGTTCGGCTGGCTGGGACTGTACGAAATTATTCCGGGCTTTATCTTCGGCAGTATTGGGATTGTAGTGTTTAGTTTGCTGGGTAAAGCGCCGTCAGCGGCGATGCAAAAACGCTTTGCCGAGGCCGATGCGCACTATCATTCGGCTCCGCCGTCACGGTTGCAGGAAAGCTAAGGGACTTAGCCTGCGGCGGTTTTGTTTGGCTTCAGCAGCGGGTTGCGCTCCCTTAATGTGCCTCGCCATATAAATTGAATGGTGCAGGGAGCGCGCAGGGGGCGGCCAATCGCCGCCGCCCCCTGCTGTCCCGGCCTTCGGGGAACGCTTCAGCGATTTTGACGCCACCAACACCCGAGCTGTTATTATGTTCCGGGCAAAAAGTTAGATTTGATAATCGCGGATGGACGAAATTGCTTGATACACCCGCTTATCAGTTTTACATGGAAGCTCTGATGCATTGAGTCTGGACAGTTTTGTCGGCTGGATACGGCGTTTACGCGGCATCCGGCAAGAACACATGGTTCTTTGCAAACAATCCCATCTTTCTACCCTGGAATAATCGTTTATATCCCTTGGCATTACCTCTCTTTGTTTACATTCCAACATCATTTTATAAACATTCCGCTTGTGTTTTTCTTTGCCGTAATGATAATCGCTATCACTGCGATTTACTTTTCTTTGCATAGATTGACTCAGAAAAACGTTTAAGGGTGGGTGGCATGTTTGTTCCGTTTCTCATTATGTTGCGCGAAGGACTTGAAGCCGCGCTGATTGTCAGTTTGATTGCCAGCTATCTTAAGCGTACCCAGCGAGGCCGATGGATTGGTGTGATGTGGATTGGCGTGTTGCTTGCCGCTGCGTTGTGCCTGGGCTTGGGTATCTTCATTAACGAAACCACCGGCGAATTTCCGCAAAAAGAACAGGAACTGTTTGAAGGTATCGTGGCGGTGATCGCCGTGGTGATCCTTACCTGGATGGTTTTCTGGATGCGCAAAGTGTCGCGCAACGTCAAAGTGCAACTGGAACAGGCAGTCGATAGCGCATTGCAGCGTGGAAATCATCATGGCTGGGCGCTGGTGATGATGGTCTTTTTTGCCGTTGCAAGGGAAGGGCTGGAGTCGGTCTTTTTCCTGCTGGCGGCATTTCAACAAGATGTCGGGATCTGGCCGCCGCTGGGTGCAATGCTCGGTCTTGCTACTGCCGTGGTGCTAGGCTTCCTGCTCTACTGGGGCGGTATTCGCCTCAATCTTGGTGCATTTTTTAAATGGATCAGCCTGTTTATTCTCTTCGTCGCCGCAGGGCTGGCAGCTGGTGCCATTCGCGCATTTCATGAAGCCGGATTGTGGAACCACTTTCAGGAAATCGCCTTCGATATGAGTGCGGTGCTCTCAACTCACTCGCTGTTTGGCACGCTGATGGAAGGGATTTTTGGCTATCAGGAAGCGCCGAGCGTCAGCGAAGTCGCCGTCTGGTTTATTTATCTCATCCCGGCGCTGGTGGCATTTGCTCTGCCACCACGCGCAGGGGCGACAGCGTCTCGCTCCGCGTAACAAATACGACGCAAACTCTTGCTTAGTTACAACATACTTTAAAGGGATAGTCTCGTCATGACCATTAACTTCCGCCGTAACGCATTGCAGTTGAGCGTGGCTGCGCTGTTTTCTTCTGCTTTTATGGCTAACGCCGCTGATGTGCCGCAGGTCAAAGTGACCGTGACGGATAAGCAGTGCGAACCGATGACCATTACGGTTAACGCCGGGAAAACACAGTTCATTATTCAGAACCACAGCCAGAAGGCGCTGGAGTGGGAGATCCTCAAAGGCGTGATGGTGGTGGAAGAGCGGGAAAATATCGCCCCTGGCTTTAGCCAGAAAATGACGGCGAATTTACAGCCTGGCGAATACGATATGACCTGCGGTCTGCTGACTAACCCGAAAGGGAAGTTGATCGTCAAAGGTGAGGCAACGGCGGATGCGGCGCAAAGTGATGCGCTGTTAAGTCTTGGTGGTGCAATTACTGCATATAAAGCGTATGTCATGGCGGAAACCACGCAGCTGGTGACCGACACCAAAGCCTTTACCGACGCGATTAAAGCAGGCGATATCGAAAAAGCGAAAGCACTGTATGCACCGACGCGCCAGCACTATGAGCGTATTGAACCGATTGCTGAACTGTTCTCCGATCTGGATGGCAGCATTGACGCCCGTGAAGATGATTACGAGCAAAAAGCCGCCGACCCAAAATTCACTGGTTTCCACCGTCTGGAAAAAGCATTGTTTGGCGACAACACCACCAAAGGGATGGATCAGTACGCTGAGCAGCTTTATACCGATGTGGTCGATTTGCAAAAACGCATCAGTGAACTGGCTTTCCCACCTTCAAAAGTGGTCGGCGGCGCAGCCGGACTGATTGAGGAAGTGGCAGCCAGCAAAATTAGCGGTGAAGAAGATCGCTACAGCCACACCGATCTGTGGGATTTCCAGGCTAACGTTGAAGGCTCGCAGAAAATTGTCGATTTGCTGCGTCCACAACTGCAAAAAGCCAACCCGGAACTGCTGGCAAAAGTCGATGCCAACTTTAAAAAGGTCGATACCATTCTGGCGAAATACCGTACTAAAGACGGTTTTGAAACCTACGACAAATTGACCGATGCCGACCGGAATGCACTGAAAGGACCGATTACTGCGCTGGCGGAAGATCTGGCGCAACTTCGCGGTGTGCTGGGACTGGATTAAGCGTTATGCAGTATAAAGATGAAAACGGCGTGAATGAACCGTCACGCCGACGTTTACTGAAAGTGATAGGTGCACTGGCGCTGGCGGGAAGTTGTCCGGTCGCTCATGCACAAAAAACGCAAAGTGCGCCGGGTACGCTTTCACCGGATGCTCGCAATGAGAAACAGCCGTTTTATGGTGAGCATCAGGCAGGGATCCTGACGCCACAACAGGCCGCAATGATGCTGGTGGCGTTTGATGTGCTTGCCAGCGATAAAGCCGATCTTGAGCGGTTGTTTCGCTTGTTGACTCAGCGTTTTGCTTTTCTGACTCAGGGCGGAGCAGCACCAGAAACGCCAAATCCGCGCCTGCCACCACTCGATTCCGGCATTCTTGGCGGCTACATTGCGCCCGATAATCTCACCATCACGTTATCGGTGGGTCACTCATTGTTTGATGAGCGCTTTGGCCTTGCGCCACAGATGCCAAAAAAGCTGCAGAAGATGACGCGTTTCCCCAACGACTCGCTGGATGCGGCGTTATGTCATGGTGATGTGTTGCTACAGATTTGCGCCAACACCCAGGACACGGTTATCCATGCGCTGCGCGATATCATCAAACACACGCCGGATTTGCTCAGTGTGCGCTGGAAGCGGGAAGGGTTTATTTCCGATCACGCGGCGCGTAGTAAAGGCAAAGAGACGCCGATTAATTTGCTGGGTTTCAAAGACGGCACTGCCAATCCCGATAGCCAGAATGATAAGTTGATGCAAAAAGTGGTGTGGGTAACGGCAGATCAGCAGGAGCCTGCGTGGACAATCGGTGGCAGCTATCAGGCAGTACGCTTGATTCAGTTTCGAGTGGAATTTTGGGACAGAACGCCGCTGAAAGAACAGCAGACGATTTTTGGCCGTGATAAGCAAACCGGTGCGCCGCTGGGAATGCAGCATGAGCATGATGTGCCTGATTACGCCAGCGACCCGGAAGGGAAGGTGATCGCGCTGGACAGCCATATCCGGCTGGCGAATCCCCGCACGGCGGAGAGTGAGTCCAGCCTGATGCTGCGTCGTGGCTACAGTTATTCACTGGGCGTCACCAACTCCGGGCAACTGGATATGGGGTTGCTGTTTGTCTGCTACCAACACGATCTGGAAAAAGGCTTCCTGACAGTACAAAAAAGGCTCAATGGCGAAGCGCTGGAGGAATACGTTAAACCTATCGGCGGCGGTTATTTTTTTGCGCTGCCGGGGGTGAAGGACGCGAACGATTATTTCGGAAGCGCGTTATTGCGGGTTTAATGTTTTTAGGCGGATAAGGCATTTGTGCGCAGATGCCTGATGCGACGCTTGCGCGTCTTATCATGCCTACAATCAGTGCGGGTTTGGTAGGCTGGATAAGGCGTTCACGCCGCATCCGGCGATCGTGCACTGATGCCTGATGCAAATCCTGCTGAAAGCACACAGCTTTTTTCATCACTGTCATCACTCTGTCATCTTTCCAGTAGAAACTAATGTCACTGAAATGGTGTTTTATAGTTAAATATAAGTAAATATATTGTTGCAATAAATGCGAGATCTGTTGTACTTATTAAGTAGCAGCGGAAGTTCCCGGCAGTGATAGTCAGTCACTATGGAGATCGCGGATGGTAACGTCCTGTACTGGACATGTTTTAGATAATCAACGCGCCACCACTCGCGGAGTTTTCTCCTCCGGTAGTCATCTCGTCACTTTGCATTTTCAACCTCATCCTTTCTTTTCATGTGTTACCGACGCCGTAAACGGTGCGCGTAGCCGTTTTTCGGCATTTTATCCAAAAGCAAACTATGGCTTACAAGGAAGCCAACCCTCTGATGTTCGTGCGCATAATCGCGCTGCCAACGGCGCGTGTGATGAATACAAACAACTCAAGGTGCTCTCCATGGGAAGACAAAAAGCAGTGATCAAAGCTCGTCGCGAGGCAAAACGTGTGCTGAGACGGGATTCGCGCAGCCATAAGCAGCGTGAAGAAGAATCGGTCACCTCGCTTGTGCAGATGGGCGGCGTAGAAGCCATTGGTATGGCCCGCGACAGTCGCGATACTTCGCCCATCCTCGCGCGAAATGAAGCGCAATTGCACTATCTGAAGGCTATTGAGAGTAAGCAGCTGATATTCGCCACGGGCGAAGCCGGGTGCGGAAAAACCTGGATCAGCGCAGCAAAAGCGGCAGAGGCCCTGATACATAAGGATGTCGACAGGATTATCGTCACCCGTCCAGTTCTGCAAGCCGATGAAGATCTTGGCTTCTTACCTGGAGATATCGCAGAAAAGTTTGCTCCCTATTTTCGCCCGGTCTACGACGTGCTGGTCCGGCGCTTAGGGGCTTCCTTTATGCAGTACTGCCTGCGACCGGAAATAGGGAAGGTGGAAATTGCGCCGTTCGCCTATATGCGTGGACGTACCTTTGAAAATGCAGTCGTCATTCTTGACGAGGCGCAGAATGTGACTGCCGCGCAAATGAAAATGTTTTTAACCCGCCTCGGGGAGAACGTGACGGTTATCGTCAACGGTGATATCACGCAATGCGATTTGCCTCGCGGCGTGTGCTCCGGATTAAGTGACGCGCTGGAACGTTTCAAAGAAGATGAAATGGTTGGGATCGTCCGGTTCGGTAAAGAGGACTGCGTACGTTCGGCACTTTGCCAACGTACGCTGCATGCCTACAGTTAAGTGTGTTATCGGTGCAGAGCCCGGGCGAACCGGGCTTTGTTTTGGGTGTTTATGCCCGGACTAGCGCTTTTTCTGAAACAACCATTTTTATTTGCCCCTGGCTGGTGAAGTGTACGCTCATCCTGTGGCTTTTTTGTAGTTGCTGATAGAGCTCATCAGGTATTGCTAAGCTCTCTGCATATTCTTGCGGCGTATATTGGTAGGCTGCATGATGCTGCTGTTTTTGAAAACGCAGCTTATTGTACAGCGCCCAGACAATTAACACGACGGCATTCGCCACTGCCAGCAAAAAATAGAACTGAAGTCGGCTTCTGGCCTCGCTTTGCCAGTAATAACCCGTCAGCAGATCCATGGCGAATAAGAATATGAACAACGCAAATAATGTCCACAAGATGGTTGTGGCAACATAATCAACCAGTAAACGTACTGGTGATTGTCGGGTCGTAATAATTAAATTGTTCATATTAACCTCTCAGAATCCCGCGATCGGGACTTACCCAACGGGCGCGTTGCTTTTTAGGCATCAACATGACTCGTGTAAATGATACCAATGTCGTTGCCAGGCTCAGCATCCAGAAAATAACCGGGAACCAAATAATCCAGAAAAGCGATGAAGTCAGATTATGCTCATAGCGATTCTCGATCATCAGGCTGACAATAAATTGCAGTAAACATAACGTACACAATAATATTCCGGCAGTATGTGTCGCAGCGATATGTGTCAATTCAATATTTAACGGTACACCGGCAAGTTGGACTGCGTAAATAATGAAACCGACCAGGCAGGTGAAGGCCCATATTGTCGTCAGGCAGTATTCAAAAAACAGCGGCCACATTCGAAAGTTTTCTTTGCGCCACAACCTTGTCATATTTTTGAGGAATACTTCTGCACCGCCCTGAGCCCAGCGCAGGCGCTGTTTCCACAGCCCTTTTAACGTTTCAGGCATTAATATCCAGCACAGTGCCCGTGGCTCGTAAAAAATCGTCCACTGATTCAACTGCAGCTTCCAGCTAATATCAATATCTTCGGTGATCATATCGTCACTCCAGTAACCCACTTCTGCCAGGGCGCTGCGACGAAATGCGGCAATAACACCGGAAACGGTAAATACGTTTCCATAGATACGCTGGGTTCGCTTGATCAAACCAATAATTGAGGAATACTCGCCAACCTGAATTTTACCCACCAGGGTAGAACGTGTTCGAATACGAGGATTACCGGTTACGGCACCCACACGCGGGTTGTACAACATCGGTTCCACAATATATGCCGCCGCATCGCGGTCTAATAACGCATCGCCATCAATGCACACCAGATATTCACTTTTCGCCGCGGCAGCTCCGGTTTTAAGCGCAATGGCTTTCCCCTGGTTTTGCGCCAGATGAATGACCCGCAAATGGGGAATTTGTGCAGCCATGCGATCCAGGATGGCACGGGTTTTATCTGTTGAACCGTCATTTACGGCAATAACTTCAATGTTCTCATAACGCTGTGCTAAAGCGGCGTGTATGGTTTCCTCAACGTTTTTCTCCTCATTAAAACAGGGAATGATAATGGAGATAGACGGATTATCTTTCAACTGGGGAGCTGGTGCGTTTTCTCCCCACGGCCAGTGGCGTTCACGATAGACCCAGAAATAGACGCCGCCAACAATCCACATAATGGACATAAAAAACGGCCAGAAGAAAACGAACCTCATCATCAGTTCACCAGAGTGAAAGTACGCTACGCATAGGGGTATGCATAACACCAGACATAATATAAAAAACGATACGATGCGATTAATCATTTTTCGGATACCAGGCTGTTGAAAACTCAGGACGAATAAGGTCTATTTCAGGTTGGTTATGCAGAAAATTGTCGGGATAATAACCATAGTTTTTCACTCCATTCAGTTGTAATAGGCTCATCCAGTGAGCGAGTTGTTGCGAAGAAATAGCCTGATGCTGACCATTTTTCTGCCAGTTTTGTGCCTGTAATTCTAAAATAGATTTGTCTTTAGCCTGAGGGATGTTTTTAATTTGATTGGTCAATTGTATTAACCATTGGTCAGCCGATTTTTCTGCGACACCTTCCAGATAAGGCATAGCCATAATAGCGGTCCAGTCATAGCTTTTTAGGAAATCAGCATAATTCTGTGCAAACCAGGCTTCACTTTCAGGTTGTATTACCGGAAGTGCAAAAATATTTCGTGCAGTTTTAATATGTGGACCGCGAATGGCTTTTACGCGCGCACTAAGTTCTAAAGTGAAGTCAGTTAACGCACGACTTTTAAAGCGGGCCCACTGTTTAAATTGCTCCGGGTTTTGTCGAATTTCGCTCAGACTCCCGCTAAAGCCTGCTTGCTGATAAGCCGTGATAGCCGGTGCACTGGCATCTTCATAATCTGAAAGCAAAGCATCATCGTGGAACAATATGCCATCAAAAGCAGCATGTCCGGCAAGATCTTCATATAACATGCCAACTTGTGCTCTGACTCTGTCATCGAAAGGAGAGAGACGGTGATATTGTTCAGGATGAATTTGTGCTTTTTTCTCCCCTGTTGGTAAGTATTTTACTCGCGTTAATGTGGGATCTAAATCCCAGCTTAATACCGGCATCCACGCATAGATGTTTACACCTGAGCGGGTACGTAATTGCCAGGCAACCCGACTAAAAATATCTGCTTTCATTGGTAGCAAACGATTTGGAAACCAGACCTCTTTGACCAGCCCATCACCATCGGGATCAGCAAATGCCTGCAAATACACGGTTGATATTTGCATATCTTTCACCCGCTGAATTAGCACATCAATATTGCGATCCATTTGCTGGAGGTTTTCGTCATAAACGTAATCAAGATCGATATGCATTATCCGTTGTGGTGATTTTTCCTGTACGGTAATAATTTGCTGGGCAAACTCTTTTAATGAGGGATTATTGGCGATTAATACCCGCGGAATGGAATCCAATTGCGACGCATTTGCCAAACCTGATTCAAGGGTGAAGAACATGTCATAACCGAGTTTTTTTAATTCCTCTATCGCTATGCCATTCGCTTCGCCATAAGGCCAAACAAAAACGTGTGGATTTACCTCAACCTTTGTACGCAGGTATTCCGTCATTTTTACAGCATCCAGACGAATTCTTTCCCGGTATTCTGCTGCGGTTTCATACCGTGCGTGGTCAGTAAAATATGCACGATTTACATATACAGGCAATAAGCTGCCGGTGGCATTAGCCTGAATACCGTAGTGAGAATTCCATGTATGAGAAGCGAGCTCAACGAGCCGGGAACGCGCAACTTCTCGCACTTGTTGCCACGTGGCAAAATATTCTCGATCGACCAACTCATCGCCAAATTTTACTTGTTTATCCGCTGGCGTATCGACCCAACTGCCGACGGGGGCCCATACAGCAGGCCACTGGAAGGCCTGAAGAATTGGGAAGACGCGGGTATAAAAACTCTGGTAGCCGTCATCAAAAGTCAGCACTACAGCTTTTTCCGGTAGCGGTTTTCCTCCTCGATGTGCTTCACGAATTTGAGCAATACTGACCGGTTGATAACCGTTCTCGCGCAGCCAGGCAAATTGTTCACGCAGTGCTGATGTCCGCACTGACATAAAACGCTGGTCGGCAGCTTCGTCTTCAACGTTATGCCATGAAATCGCTACAAAACCATTATGCGGCCACGGTTGCTCGGCGAGTAAAGATTCGCGATCCTGTGGCGGTATAAATGATGTTCTTGACTGGCTAATGCACGCGGTGAGCATAATTATACTCACCAGCATCAGGAGATATTTATTTCCATTACGTAACATATTTATCCTTAAAATCTGAATGTCATATCGAATTCAACGTATAAGTTGTGTTCTCTGTCACCGTCATAAGGTCGTTTTTCCCAGCGTAGCGTTGCGCCAGCATCAATCACGTCATTCCAACTAATGCGTTGCCCGTAGCCGAGTTGGGTGACGACATCCGTGCCATAATGTTTTTGCCAGGAGGCACCAACACCTGCGCTGAATATTTGCTCCCAGCTATTTTCATAGCTTCGCCATAACAAATGGCTTGCCTCAAATGCCGGAACAATATCGAACGTTTTTATAGGGTTGTAGTATGGGGTATCGTGTTCTGTATTTTGTTCGTAATACAGACTGGGTAGGAAATCGACAATCAAATATGGTGAAGACCAGATGCGTTCCTGACCCTCAAGTGAGACTTCATGACGCTGGTTACTGTCGGAAAAATCAGTGAAAGCCCAGGAGACACCGTACTTACGCCGCTCATTTTGATACCAGCGAACATAAGCCTGAGCACTGTTGCCTGTAACACCATTTTTCATTGCCCGTAATGGAACGCGGTGAGAGAGGCGTTCCAGTTGCGAACCAATACGCCAGTTATCATTAAAATCATACCAGCCAGACAGGCGCGCGCCGGGTTTATGCTCATGATTGAAAACGCGTTCAGCGTACTCTGCCTCGAGCCAGATATTACGTGACCGCCACTCAACACCCGCAAGCCAGTCGCGAACAATCCCTTTTCCTTCGCTAAATTGTCCATCGGCATAACCGAATCCAGCAAAACCGCGCCAGTTATCCTTCAGCGGTGGTGAATAAACGATGGTGGTTAAGTCGACATCATGTTTACCACTATCCGGGCCTTCGGCATCAATTCCTGTTGAGCCAGCGATACGAAGCTCTGCAAGATTATGTACATCAACCGCACGTTTTAATCGTACAACGCCGGGATCTTGCGGTTCACGTTCGACAACATCGTGCGTTAAGACAGCTGCCTGCTGCCATTCTTGTAACGTTAATGCTGTCCAGGCTTGTTCAACCTCCAGATTAATATTACGTGGCTCGATCACTTCTGCTTTTTTTAATTCATTTTCTGCTGCACGAGGCCAACCGCGGGCTTGTAACACACTCGCGTAATCAATGCGCAGTCCCTGATTTCCTGGTGCGTTATAAGCAAGCTCTCTGGCTGTCATTTCAGCCTGAGGAAGATCATTACTATATTTTGCTACGGTTGAGAGAAACGAATGCCCCTGTAACCAGGTATCATTCGGGATGCTCGTAGGCGTGCCCATTAACCGAAGGAAAGGCGGCGAAGTATTAATGGTATGTTGGGTGACAGTTAGCGCGCCCGGATAATTTTCACTCTCCAGGTGGCTGTAAAAGAGATCCGCAAGTTCTTCATCGGATAAATCCGGGGCAATGGTCTCCTTGTGATAAAAGAGCTCGGTCATTATTGACTGTGCTTTTTTCGGCTGATGATCTTTGAGATAAGCCGATGCAACCCAATATTGCCCCCAGGGCGGAATAATTTGCCCCGTCTTTTTTAATCGCTGATAGTGAGAAATAACGTCTTTATAACGATCGCGAGTTAATAACGCGCCAAGATGATCAACCTGAATACGCTGGTACTGGGCAGTGCGGTCTGGGTTATCGTGCCACAGAATTTCTAATGCAGCGTATTGGGCGAGGGCGCGATCGGCAATGGCATAACGTTCACTTTCACTGCGCGTAGGCATAAACGACAGTCTGACCAGTTCGGCATGAATATCAGCGCGAATATCTGGCGTTAAATTGGCATCGTCAATCGCGGCAGCAAGTTGATTATTACGTAATGCCTGCACGTATTCTGTGGGATATTGTTGCGTAGATGCATTTTCAGGTAATGACTCTGTCATCGCCCGTAATTCATCCTGATGACGCCCCGCCAGTTTATAGATATAGGCTTCTGCGAGTAAATTGGCTTTGTCCGGTGCTCCAGAGTTAAGCTGCTTAAGTTTAACCAGCGCAGTATCATAGTGACCAGCATCTGCCAGGGTTAAAATTTGTCCCCGTTGATAATCCTTATTTTGCGGCTCCAGAGAGAGCGCCTTTTGCCACAGTGTAAGCGAGTTTTGCCATTGTTGCAGGTTACGATAAGCGACGGCGACAGCTGCATAACCACGCGCTGGTAATTGCTGATGACGGTAGCGGTTGTAAACGGTAATAACCTGTTTATCTTGCCCGGCCCATAAGGCAATCTGTAACCAGTCAGCAATTTGGTTATTGCTGAGTGCTGATTTTAGTGCAAACCATGACAAAGCTGGCTGAGTATTACCCTTGCGAGCTTCAATAATCAATGCATCATAGGCGTTATTAACAGCACTCTTCGCCGCGGGACTCGCTGCTAAAAATGCGGCAGTAAGAAGTTTCAAAGCCCATTTGGTTTTCGGGCACCTTTTTCTGCTACTTGAATACATCCTGTATTACTCCATGTATTGCCAAAATCTCTCTCTGTATCTAATTACAGGTAACTGAAAAGAAAGATATTTTTGCACCTCATAATCCGTTATTAAACGCGGAAGAGAGACGTGAATTGTTGATGATGAGAAGAAGAAATGATGAGCAGAGTGTCCATATAAAATCCTTTTCTCGCCCGAAAATCCATTCCAATGATGAGGATCTTCAGGAATACGGCATAAATCCCAATGCCTTTTTCAAAATAAATTAGGATTAAAATAATTAAATCAGTAAATTCCGATGCATGATTTCGGATTTTTCGAAAGTCCTGATGAAAGGCTGCGCTACGGCACTCACGGATTTAATTGTTATTCCTAATGTATCTATGAATTAATGTTTTATAAGGATTTTCTATAACCATTTATAAGTATTTTCAAGCCTGGCTTGTTGCAAACAATGTATAAAGCACTTAGGCAATAATAATTACATTCAGCAACTATCATCATCGGTATTGTTTGTGGGCGGAATTTCATATTGACAACAGTACAGTTCTTATATCTATTAATAATAGAAAGGGATCTACAACCTACAGATTGGTGTAGCTTTATGGAAAAAGACTATTTGAGAATTAGTAGTACTGTATTAGTGAGCTTATTGTTTGGGCTTGCTTTGGTTTTGGTGAATAGTTGGTTTAATCAGCCAGGCGTTGAGGAAGTTGTTCCACGATCAACCTATCTGATGGTAATGATTGCTTTATTTTTTATCGATACTGTTGCATTTATTTTTATGCAGTTGTATTTCATTTATGACCGTAGGCAATTTTCAAACTGTGTACTTAGTTTGGCTTTTCTGAGTTGTTTGATTTACTTTGTTATAACCGTCATTATCATTCAGCAAATTATTGAGGAGCGTTTGACAAGCAGTGTTGTCCAAAATGACATTGCAATCTATTATTTGTTTCGTCAGATGAGTTTGTGCATATTAATATTTCTGGCATTGGTGAATAAAGTTAGTGAAAACACAAAACAGCGCAATTTATTTTCCAAAAAAATGACTTTGTGCATAAGTTTGTTTTTTGTTTTTGGGGGGCCGATAGTTGCTCACATACTTTCTAGTCATTATGAGAGCTACAATTTACACATTGCCGAGTTAACCAATGAAAATGGTCAGGTGGTTTGGAAAGCCTCATATGTTACCATAATGATTTTCATGTGGTTAACCTTGCTTTCGGTTAATCTATACTTTAATGGTTTACGCTATGATATCTGGAATGGAGTGACGGTGATTGCTTTTTGTGCCGTACTGTACAATATCTCTCTGTTATTTATGAGCAGGTATAGCGTGTCCACTTGGTATATTAGTCGCACTATTGAAGTAGTCAGTAAGTTAACCGTTATGGTAATATTTATGTGCCATATATTCAGTGCGCTACGAGTAACAAAGAACATTGCACATCGCGATCCCTTAACCAATATATTTAACAGAAATTATTTTTTTAATGAACTGACAGTTCAATCAGCATCAGCCCAAAAAACGCCTTATTGCGTCATGATTATGGATATCGACCACTTCAAAAAAGTCAACGACACCTGGGGGCATCCGGTTGGCGATCAGGTGATAAAAACAGTGGTGAATATCATTGGGAAAAGCATACGACCAGATGACCTTTTAGCGCGCGTCGGCGGCGAAGAGTTTGGCGTCTTGCTGACGGACATCGATACTGAACGTGCGAAAGCTTTAGCGGAAAGGATTCGGGAAAATGTTGAGCGTTTAACTGGCGATAATCCTGAATACGCTATACCACAAAAAGTGACGATTAGTATTGGCGCTGTTGTGACTCAGGAAAATGCGTTAAACCCAAATGAGATCTATCGACTGGCTGATAACGCACTTTACGAGGCGAAAGAGACCGGGCGTAATAAGGTGGTTGTGAGGGATGTGGTGAATTTTTGTGAGTCACCATAAAGCGGCATTTTGATCCTACCCACGTAATATGGACACAGGCCTAAGCGAGGTTCTTGTTTTCAAATTGTTCCGGACTGAGGCCGCCACACCAACTGTGCCGCCGCCACCGATTGTAATCACATTCGATATAATTAAACACCGTTGCCCGCATTATTTCCCGGCTGATAAAGTGTTCTCCATGGATACATTCCACTTTCAGCGAATGAAAGAAGCTTTCCACGCAGGCATTATCGTAGCAGCAACCTTTTGCGCTCATACTTCCACGCAGATTATGCCGCTTCAGTTGCGCCTGATAATCTGCTGAACAGTACTGGCCTCCACGGTCCGTGTGAACGATAACGTTCCGGGGCCTCTTACGCCGCCACAGCGCCATCTGCAGGGCATCGCAGGCCAGTTGCGCCGTCATGCGTGGCGACTGATCCTACCCACGTAATGTGGACACGGCCCTAAGCGAGATTATGGTTTTCAAATTGTTCCGGGCTGAGACCGCCACAGGCACTGTGACGACGCCAGCGATTGTAATCACACTCGATATAATTAAACACCGTTGCCCGCATTATTTCCCGGCTGCTAAAGCGTTCCCCGTGGATACATTCCACCTTCAGCGAATGAAAGAAGCTTTCCACACAGGCATTGTCATAACAGTAGCCTTTCGCACTCATACTGCCACGCAGGTTGTGTCGCTTCAGCAGCGCCTGATAATCCCCTGAACAGTATTGACCACCACGGTCCGTATGAACAATGACGCTTTCCGGGCGTCTTCTCCGCCACAACGCCATTTGCAGTGCATCACAGGCCAGTTGTGCTGTCATTCGCGGTGACATCGACCAGCCATTAACGGCGCGTGACCACAGGTCGATGACTACTGCGAGATACAACCAGCCCTCATCGGTACGCAAGTACGTGATGTCACCCGCCCACTTCTGGTTCGGGCCGCTGGCACTGAAGTCCTGCTCCAGCAGATTCTCCAATACGGGCAGGCCATGTGCACGGTAGCTGACCGGGCTGAACTTCCGGCTGGCTTTCACCCGCAGCCCCTGACGACGCAGGCTGGCGGCAATGGTTTTAATATTGAACTCCGGCAGTTCGTCAGCAAGGCGGGGAGCACCGTATCGCTGCTTTGCCTCAAAGAATGCCTTATGGACAGCGGCATCGCAGGTGAGCCGAAACTGTTGGCGCAGGCTCATCTGGTGACGACGCCTGAGCCAGACATACCAGCCGCTGCGGGCAACCCGAAGTACACGACACATCGCTTTGATGCTGAACTCTGCCCGATGATTTTCGATGAAGACATACTTCATTTCAGGCGCTTCGCGAAGTATGTCGCGGCCTTTTGGAGGATGGCCAGTTCCTCAGCCTGCTCCGCCAGTTGTCGTTTAAGGCGGACATTTTCAGCGGCCAGTTCGCTTTCGCGCTCTGACGAACTCATTTGTTGCTGCTGTTTACTGCGCCAGGCATAAAGCTGAGATTCATACAGGCTGAGTTCACGGGCTGCGGCGGCCACACCGATGCGTTCAGCGAGTTTCAGGGCTTCGTTACGAAATTCAGGCGTATGTTGTTTACGGGGCTTCTTGCTGATTGATACTGGTTGTGTCATGAGTCACCTCTGGTTGAGAGTTTACTCACTTAGTCCTGTGTCCACTATTGGTGGGTAAGATCAGAAGACCCACTGTAAGCATCCCTGCATATCGGTCCATTCACTTTTAGAGATCATCCGGCATACTGGTTTTGTTCTGATAGGAGATCGCCATGCGCAAAGCACGATTCACCGAACACCAGACCATCATTATTCTGAATTCCGTCGAAGCTCGACGCACCGTTAAGGATCTCTGTCGCGAAATTTCTTATGGAGAAACAAAAAATTTAAGATCTATACCAAGACTTTTGGATTGTAATAGCCATGAGTCTATAAGTTGATATGATTGCATTGATTCTTGTGATTTTTTCACTACTGAAGGATTAAATTGTGACTTAAAATGACTCAATGAAAATCCGTTACCAACAACGATCCATATTTCTTTTCTTACTAATGAACTGGCTCTTCGTTTGTTTATCTTTTCTAAGACATCATTTATGTCGTGATTAATATTGAAAGTTCCCTCAAACAATCTTACTCTACTGTCTAATTCTATATTATGCTTATTACCTCCTAATTTTGGCCAAGGGTTTCTCAGCCTAGTTAAATTGGCAAATTGTAAATTTTTATCATTACTAATCAAGTAATGTATGTTTTTTACCGCTTGGCTACCGACTTCGCAAATCGAACCTGCTGAAGATTCAGGTTTTCCTGCGGCACCGCATTTTATGTGTACATAGATAAGTTTGTCTTTGGAAGAAAGAACAAAATCAGCTGGTTCTGTATCCATATCCGTACAAAGAATCAAATCAACATTAGGGATATATTGATAAAATGGTCCCAATTGAGATAGTTGCACAGATTTAGTTCTCAAGTTTGACAGTTGATCTATCAAATAAAATATCGATGAGGGGCTAAAACTAGTTCCGATCAATCCATCCTCATCTTTTTCTGATAATCCACCTGACAACAAATCTTGTAATTCTACAAATCTCGAGAAAAATTCATCTGCAACTCTTGCATTGTCTGTGGGGAGAGTAAATTTATAAAACAGACCATTTAAGTAAGTGATTCCATTGTCAAATATTAATTTCACGGTGTTATTGTTAAAAATATCACTTTCATTAACAACTTCATTATCAACCATAAAGGTTAGAGTTTGATTACGTGTTTTTAATTCACCTTTGTCAACATAAAAATCTAGTTCCCGAGGTAAGAATATCGCTGACCTTATGGCCCCTCCCATCTTTGATAGATTACTTCCATTGGTGTTTATAACAAACGGAAGTAGTGTTTTGTCAAAAAAAGAAATGCCAAAATTATATTTTTTAAATAGATAGTTTGATGTTATTTTTTTGTGCTTGCCATTACAATACACTTTCAACAAACCGTTATAGTTGCTTAGATCAATAATACAAGCAACTGGTTTTTCAGTAGGTATACCATCAACAGTTTGAGCAAATGAATTAAGAAATGAACTAGATACTTTGTTAGCGCCTTCTAAATTAGTTTTTACATCATTAATCCATTCACAAAACCTTTCAAAACTAAATTGTCTTTCTTTTTGATCACTAACACGGCCGGATCCTACGCCTAAATAATATGAGGACATAATCGAAAGATCATCATGAAGATTAGAACCTATTGTAGTTGATACTGCATAGCTTCCATTGGCTTGAGTTGAAGTCGTTGACTCTAACCTATCAGACACATAATGAATACTTTCTGCTTGCTGTGAATTAATCTGTATAGCCCTTGTGCTAGCTTGCGTTGTTTTAGATTTTTCATTTAGCGAAATTAGCTTAAATAGCTTATCCGGGCCAACTGGCTGTCTGATACCTAATTCAATTCTTTTATTGTATTTTCTACCGCGACTATCATAAATCGCAACAATATCACCTACTTCACGTATAATTACAAACTCAAGTGATGGTTGAAAGAATAACGTATCCTTAAGAAATTTGGAACTGTCAAAACAAACTGATGTAATGATACCAGAGTCACTATCAATTTTTGATAAAGACCCTTCTCTTGTAAATTCCCAGTATATTTTATCTAAACAATCAATTAGATTAAAGCCCTTATCTTTGTAATAAAAACATACTGACGCGAGAGGTATTTTTAAGGATGTGGAAGGGTTGAATGTTTTGAAGTCAAATTTCTTTTTATATGTCGCGTCAAAATAACTAATTTCCGGAAATGCGTCTAAATACTTTTCAACTAAAGATGCTGTATTTAAAGTATTAATGAATTTCCTTAAAGATGTTTTATCCGTCAAGTAATTATCAAATTCTTGGTAGTTCTCCCATAAATCAACGTTGGTGCACTCATTGTAGTCTATAACCAGTGGGCTTTTGTCTTTGTACCACCTTACAACACGCCCCATTGTTTGTACTAATTCCTTACCACTCCGAACACTATAGGTTAATATTAGTAGTTTTGCATTCGGAAGATCGATACCTTCATCTAACATACGTTGATGAATTAGTATTTTATAAGGGCTTTCAGATAAATTGCTTGGTACATTATATAAATTCTCATCCAGTGGTGAAGTCTCAAATTGCCTATGAATCGCAAGCGTTTTAAATTCATCTTTAAAAAAATTATAATATTCGCATATGTTTTTAAAATTATCACACTTGACAATACACAATGTATCACTATTTTTGTTTAAGTAATCCCTTACTACACTGACTAAATCTTCCTTTTTTGCTTTTGCAAAAACAGGTGCTGATATTATGCCTTCTTCTATGGCATTTTTGTATGTATATATATATGAGTGATCTGTATCAATATCAAAACTAAATAAGTCGTTTCGGTATGGTGTGGCAGTCACTATTATTTTTTTTGCTTTAAACTTACGAATAATCCCTCCCCATTCTGGCGATGGTTCGGAATGACCTTCATCAATAATGATCAACTCAAATTCATCACAGATTTTATTGATCTCATCACTGTTGATTTTTAGCAATTTTTGGAAGGTAGTGCAAAATATCCCACTGTTACTTTCTTTATTGATGTCATTATGCACATCTTTAATTGTAAGTGATTTAGATTTACCAGAATCGGTTAGTTTAGTAAAAAAATCACCTCTAATCTGTTTATACAACTGATCACAAACAGCTCTTCGATATGTAACAATTAATATGTTTTTATATTTACTGAATTGACTTAGGCAACATATAACACCACTTTTCCCTGCACCTGTCGGCAAGCTTATAAGACATGATCCAGATGAGCGCGATCTAAAATATTTTGCAGCTACACTAATACTTTCCACTTGACATGATCTGAGTTTTTCTTCTACTTCAGTAGGTGTACCATTGTACATTTAAATTCCTCTTAAAATGAAAAACTGCTGGATTAGAAACTTATATAATTGTGTTTATATAAGCACGGGCAAGGGACCGACAAATTAATTTGTCAGTTAGCTGGCTACTACGGACTGAGCTTATCTCCCTTCTGGCAAAACCAGTCAGTCTTTATTAGTACGATGAAAACAGCCATACGACTCTTTGCTCTCTAGTTTTTACTCAACATAAGTTAAATCTAGTCCGTCGTCCATTTAGTTCATAACCACCCGCAGACTACGATTAATCATACACTTACCCAACCCTCCATCTTCTTCTTGCAGGACGTTATGTTTGCTGGTTAATTTCTTCATACGCACACCGTTTATGAGGATAAATGCCGCATGTTCATACTCACACAACTCAATATCAGCCAACGGCAGCGTCTATGGGTACTGATGGATACTCATACGTGCCAGCCGCTTTTATACCCGTTACAATATCTTATAGACCATCTGGCTTTGCGTTCATCAGCCACGCAATTCGCTTCACTTCAAGCGTTCAAGTTTTTCTATGAATTCTGGCACCAGAAACATGGCGTGACGTTTTGCTTCAGTTTCTATTCCTCGAATCACAATCCATTGATCGCTATTGATGAACTGACAGCCTTTTTCATTACCTGGAAAATGGGCATTTATGTGTACCAGTGTTAACCATCAGGTCTACTACGCAGACCACGCCTCAACGTCGTAAAAACATCAGGCATGTACATGCGGTTATTCGCTTTATCAGATATTTGATTAACACGTATATCTCGCCGATATAGTGTCAAAGGCGCTGGGGAGCGAACGCATTGGGTAGAACCGCTGGCAGTACCGCTAGTCGAGAGTATATTCAGTGCCGTTAAAATGTTGACCGCACCAATGCGCAGTCATCTGACCTATCTGCGGGCAAAATCTTTTACTGATTACCTACCACAGGCCATCAGTGCCCTACCCGGTGAATGGGTCGAGCTGGATGATGTGGTGGCACATATCACCCAAACCACCTCAAGTCTTCGTGACCGAGCTGGAAAACGGGACAAAACATCCAAAGCCCTTGGCAAACGTGGTGTCTTGTCCGTTCAGGAAATGCTGGGGCCGAAAAACAGTAAATCAGTCTATTTTTCCAAAGCTGATCTCAGTCATTACATCAAAACCGAATTTGGCCTGACGGATGTCAATGCCCCTTGCACGCACGCCTGGATGGAAAATGGCAAATGCTACGCAGTTAACTATGAAGACCTGTTATTTTTGCGTCCAAAAGGTTCATTGGCGTTGAAACGCACGCTGGCATTACTGGCTATTCCCATCCCATTCAATAACGTGCTAATGAACAAATTTTTAGGCAATCATGCCCCTGATGGATCAGTATTCAGCAAATATCAATTACTGGAAGATGATGGCACTCCCACCCGGATGCGTACCCACATTCCCCGGCACAACATCAATACCTTTCTTGCCATTGCGGAAGTCTCTGGCAAATTGGAGGCGATGCTGATGGGGCGTGTGGACATCACGCAGAATCAGCACTATCAACATTTGGCGCTTGATGAACGGCGAAAAGCAGCCTCGTTGATGCCCCTGCAACCGACATCGACAGCACTAACTGCCGCGCCCTATTCGTCCTCCGTTGCTACGCCACTTGGCATCGTCAAACTACGATAAAGAATACGTCAGTATCAGGCTAAATTAATCGCCGATACCGATAAACATTAACTCTTAAAAAGGGTGAATGCAGAAAGGTTGCGATGGCAGCCCGAGTGATGACAAAGACGGTAAGACCGTTACCTGAGAAACCTGAATAACAGCCAGGACATAAAGTCCGTTGGAGGAATAAGGATCAGGTCAGCGAATCTCATAGCGGTCCGCAGCTCTGACTGCAATAAGGCCGGATACAGAGCTGCAACTACTTGTCGATGTCAGAACAACGGAAGCCTTGCAAACGGGGATGCGTTCATACAGTGTGTTATGTCGCAAACTAAAGCAAAATCCCTGAACAAAATGGGTATTGAAGTACTGTTCGGCAGATTATCCGGCGCTGCTAAAGCGGCATAATCTGCGTGGCAGGATGAGCGCAAAGGGCTGCTGCTACGATAATCCCTGCGTGGAAAGCTTCTTTCATTCACTGAAAGTGGAATGTCTCCACGGAGAACACTTTATCAGTCGGGAAATAATGCAGGCAACGGTGTTTAATTATATCGAGTGCGATTACAATCGCTGGTGACGGCACAGTTGGTGTGGCGGTCTCAGTTCGGAACAATTTGAAAACCATAACCTCGCTTAGGAATGTGTCCATACTACGTGGGTAGGGTCAATTCAGGCATTGTGGTCTCTGCAGTCTTACTAATCTGCATCCAGTTCATGGATGCAGATAAACAGTGACAAGCATTTTCGCTAGGCTATATCTTCTCTAAGGAGGTAACCTGTAATGGAATATTGCTCGACTAGAAAATCCAGAACCATCATTGACCGTGCTTTTAGGTTTGGTGTCCGTCTAACTTTGTCATGATTTTTGAATAGATATCTTCTCATATATCGTTCCAAGTAAAATAGTGTATTCCCTGATTTATCTTGTGATAAATCGATATCATGGTTCTTTATTGCATTACTAATCCAATAAATTCCATCGTCAACAAATTCGCTTCCTATGCCACAAAGGAGTTTACAGATACTATATATAAAAGATGGTTCACCGCCTATCTTATCGCTTAAATCACTAAAAAACGCTCTATTTCCCGGTGAAAATGTATGCCATGTCTTTGCTTCATCCTTCCAAGGGACTCTTGAAAATAAAAAGGATTCGATTATGCGCTCTTTATCATATTTCCAACATTGATTGCTTATTGAATCAATGATGTGACCTTTAAATATACTCCAAACATACCAAAATGAGTCTGGCATATTCAATGAATCTTCAGCGCTAATAAATTCATTTAACAAATCTGCCATACCTTCACCTAAGGTGAAATTATCGGTAAAGTACTTAAGGTATTTGTTCTTTTCACTATCCTGTAGATGAAGGATAAAACGGGCATAGTGCTTTAAAAATTGATATCTAAAAGTATAATCAATGCGGCCTTCTCTGTCTTGTGAAAGCAATTGCTGTGAAATTATCCTAATAATTTCCTCAGTAAATGGCACTTGTTTCTTGTGTTCGCCATTCAATGGTACAAGCTGAAAAACAGTTATTAATATATCCTTATCTATGAATTCAATATTGTCTATTGCGGATTCCGTGATAGTTTCATCTTTGATACTCTGTACTACACACTCTAATTCTTTAGATAACTCCAACTCAAAGTCATCGTCGTTAATTTCATATTTATGCTGCTTATATGCCTCTTGTTTTAAACGATTCCGAACATCCCTATATTTTTGAGAGATAACTAGATAACCAATATACAGAGATTTCATGAACTCAGGTTGATTATTCCACAAGTACTGAACTGCTTGAATGGCTACTGAATTTATACTATCCATTCCTATCATGGATAGTGGATCATGCCTCATTAGTGCGTTGATTAATAGCAGTTTGATGGTTAGTCGGTCGTCCGGAAAATCTTCTATTAATATTGGGAGCACAAATAATGCAGGAACAAGACCATCGCCGAACTGGTGCATGTAATCATAATTGTTAACGATATTTACATATTCAAATATAACTTCCCTACAAAATTCCAGTTCGTTTTTTACTAGTATTTCCTTAAAGTCCCGCAATAACACGGCACATACATACGATGGAGTCGCTCGATAAAACAGCAACTCCTCCCTCATGTTACCTTCTGAAAGTTGATCCCATATTTCTTTTGCCTCGTTCAAAGCAGTCAGTGGATTGTTTTCATATAATTCATATTTTTTGTAATTATCTCTATTATAGAATCTGTTTTCAGCCCAAATATTTAAACCGGAATGTGTAAATAGTTTGCTAGCTTCACGCAGAGATGTTTCACTAAATTCCTTAAGCTCTGGGGCAATCTCTGGGTTGAATTCTATTGCTATACCATTTTCTATTTCCTTTATTTCAGGTGACATTTTTCTTTTGTCCATACGGGCCAAATATAAACGCCACGTTTTATCTTGATGACTTTCTCGTTCTTTATCTGGTAAATCTGTATAGTGAGCATCAAGAATCTTCCAAATTTCCTGGAGCCTTTTCTCTGTTTCCCTTTCGCTTAGTTCCTCTGCTCTAAAAAACTGGTAGTGAAGCGCAATGTTTTCTAATGATAGTTTCCGATGTTTTTTGTCACAGGTGCTTATCCTTTCATTTTCGTGAAGTTCATCTATCCGATTGATGCGAGGGTTTTTTAGCAAAGTAAGCTGAGTCTTATGTGTTTGATCCTGCATCATTCGAGATGTGTCAAAGACGAAAAACTCTTTTGTCCTGAATAGAATTTTAGCAACATTAAATGTTTTCTCATGAAACGCACATACAATGCTTGCGACAACTGCCACGAGTGCAGAGGATTCAGCTCTAGTTAGGATATAGTTTAGATAATATTCAAGTGTTTGAGCTTTTGCGTTTTCTCCTCTTTCAAGAAAGAAACGTTCTAGTGACATTAATATTGATTCTAATAAATGAGGATTTACTTGTGTACCTCGGTACATACACCAAAGACGATTTGAAATAGGGAGATCAATTTTCTTCCCATCATCTAGTAACAGTTTCGCTGTTTTAATCTGGCCCTTATCAAGGTTTGATGCCACATATTTTTTTGAAGCGTAATTTATTAGTTCAATAATAAAGTTTAATGTTAATTCTAAATTAGCTTGCAGTAGAGCGTATATGGGGGTTTGATAAGCACTGGCTGGATAATAGTTTTGGTGTCCATTATTAATACCAAATTCATGATCTATATCTAATCTTGAACTATAAAAATAATCATCGCTTTCTGGTGATTCATACATCCACAGACATTTTGCAAGAGCAATTACTTTTTCCGGAATAACCATGGCAACATTAAAGCATTCCATTCTTGTTAAAATGAATTCACTCATTAAATGATATGGATCGTTATGTTGCTTCCAATTATTTATGATTATTTCGTCAATAATAGTTTCAAGTTCATTTTTAATTTCACCTGCTCCATAAAGAATGGTGAGGATTAAACTCTTGGAAAAATCAGTATCGCTAATATAGACATCATCTTCAATTACCGATTTGTAAAAAGACAATGCTATTATGCTGGAATATTTAGTTGAATCGCCAGACTTGTTGTGACAGTTCCAGTCGTAGAGAACAGGCAATACAAAATTAAGATTATTGACACCTATTTTTTCTAGATTATCATTAATGAACTTGATAAGCGATTTCCATCCATTTCCTTTGGGCTTGGTTATTACATATTCCATTGATAAAATATCTGGCGCTCTCACATCAAGTCTATCAAAAAAGCTATTGTCTATCTCTTTGCACCCTATTCTTATCAACAAGCATATCCGTTTGAGCAGCCACAAGTCGTCTTCCAACAGTGAATCTTTATTAACTTTAAAAAAGTAATCGGAATAGTCGGATAGAAGCATGGAAACGAGAACTTCATCTTTCCACAAATTAGATATTTTACGAGATGATAAGGTTTCCACAATAAGATGGTTAACTTCTTCATTGGCCGCGTTAAGCTTTTCTGATAGCCACCGCCTGAAAACTCTTCTTATGGGCAAAGATTGTTGTATTCTATCAAAAAATATTTCTGCATTTTCTGAGGATAAAAAGTTGCTCTCGACGAATTTATCGAGTGCCCATTCTTCATAAATATCGTGGGTAATAAAATATCCACGAACTGGCTCATAGCTAATTATTCCATCGGAAACCAACGCTTTTTCTACTGTTTCATTTGAGTAGTTCGGGTCTGGAATGACGAAAAATCTTCCAGAATTAGCTCTTTCTTCGGCAAGACGTATAAAAAATTGTTCTCGTTGTGGTGACCGTTTTGCAATGACTCTTGGCCATAAAGACTCTTTGAATTCAAAGTAGCTTGCGCCTTTGTTTTCTTGATAAAATCTCAAATACTCTCTGAGATAAAATGGAGTCATTATGAGAACTTTGAGATTTTTATCATCAGGGATGACAAAATTATGTTTTTTAGCAAGCTCGAATAATGTATCTTCATTCAGATTTTCTAGGCGTACAGACTTAAAACTAATATTGTAAACTTCATATAATTGAAAAATCAAATCATCCAGATAGGCATTTCTCGTGGTGAACCACACTCTCCACCCTGATTTAATTAAGCTGGATAGGTACTCTTTTATAGGATTGGTATTTTCTAGAGCAATTAAGTGTTCCGCTGAATCAATTACAACTGTTTTATTGTCAGCTCCTTCATGTGCTTCAATAAAATCCTTTAAAAAAACACCCGACAAAAACTCATTCAAGTTGCTAACAGAAAATTCCGTCGCCTTATGGACATAAAAGACATCCATCCGACCTTTATTGCCATAAAGCTCTTTTATTAAAGATGTTTTTCCTGAGCCGCCTTCTCCACTTATAATTAACGCGCTAGTATCTGACTTTTCAATTTCAGATATAATATTAGAACGATTGATTGAAACATCTTCATCGCCAAAGGTTATAGTAGTTTCTATATCGTCCAGAATTGCAAGGGTATGAGACTCAAACGACTCCAAAAGTCTAAATAAATTATCAGAACGAGTGAAGAAGTACGAAGCGATCCGGTTACAATCATCGACAACAAACGGCGATTCGAAAAAGCTACAGCATCTCCATTCAATTTCTAAGTTGTTTGCTTTTGCCTTCGTTTCTACTTCTATTTTTCCTTGTGGTTCTTTTCCCTTGTTTTGACCCCACTCTGAATTCGTGTAAAAAATTATTTTATTCAGATCAGGGTAATCACGTTTCGCTTTTATAAGCGTTTCTAGTAATTCATTTTTATGTCCAGATAATGCGGTTTCATAAAATTTAGCTTGCCAACCCACATTTACTCCATTTGAGGAAATTGGATTGGTTTCTATTGCCGATTGGTTTTTATATCGGAAAATTCCAGTTTTCACTCGAAATTCATTGCAAAAAAGGAGATAACACATCCATTCAAAAGCGTCTTGTGGATTTGCTGAAAATTTTGCTTTAAATATTTCCCAATCTATCTTAATCAATTTTACTATATCCTTTTTAAGTATTAACTGATATTCAAACGATATCATTTGCAATGACTATTTGAGGCTTTCGTAAAAAAGTAAAGTCTCGCTTTGGTTCAAATCAGACCTTCTCAGCCTAACGCACCATAGTAAATTGAGTACATAGTTAATCATTTCAACTAATGTCGAAAGAAACAAGAGTACGCTTGCAATCAGGGTTTTATGTACATGCCTGCTGGTGTTTGAGACGTGCTATCTCGGTGGACATCTCCAGCTCACGTTCAGAGGAACGTCTGCTGATGTTGCTGTTTACTGCGCCAGTTATAGTGCTTTGATTCATACAGGTTGAGTTCACGGACTGCGCCAGCAACACCGATGCGTTCCGCAAGCTTCTAAGCTTCACTGCGAAATTCAGGCGAATGCTGTTTACGTTTTTTTTTGCTGGTTGATTCTGATTTTGTCATGTGAGTCACCTCTGACGGAAGAGTTTACTCACTTAGCCGCGTGTCCACTATTGCTGGGTAAGATCAATTTTCGCTACCGATAGCCCTAGGTAAACCCAGCCTGCCCTGACAACGCTACCGCCCTCAGAGACACCATTTCCGATTAAGTATTAGCGCATCTAAATGTTACCAAAACTGATGGATTGTTCAAGAAAACAATCAGATACCCCCTAAAGATTGATGTGGCAGGGTTTCGACTACGATGGGAAAAGTTGAAGTATTGCATGCTATAAGAAATGCTCATAAGAGACGCAATCCATGTTAGTTCATGAAATTCTCTGGAAGTGAACTCATCTTTATATTAAAAATATGTATTTAAAGCAGATAGATATGCGATCTGTGAATTATGAACTGGATTTGCGCACAACATAAGTTAAATCATGTCTGAGTGATGCGAAGTGCTTTTCTGGTAGTCGTTATTCGTTCAGGGTTCAGGTGATGCTGCCAACTTACTGATTTAGTGTATGATGGTGTTTTTGAGGTGCTCC
>OMCA01000075.1_pt1 | contig 62658 bp, 72 predicted proteins | sample 1673621 | NCBI WGS metagenome assembly OMCA01 (sample SAMEA103958117, study PRJEB25191) | human gut metagenome | biome: human-associated habitat [ENVO:00009003]; feature: intestine environment [ENVO:2100002]; material: feces | place: Germany | collected 2013/2015
GGATGCGTGATCTGATCCTTCAACTCAGCAAAAGTTCGATTTATTCAACAAAGCCCATCGCTGAGCAAAATTAAGGTGACCCCGGATGGGGTCGCTGTTAAATTGCTTTGTTGTTAATAATTAATTTGAATTGCGATATTTACAGCAATAATCCACTCATCACAACAATTCACTCTTTTTTGTGCTTATCCTGCAATAATCTCTCTCTTCCTCTCCTGAGATCCGAAAAGATGTTGTTCCGGATCTTCCTGGCCCGCTCCGGTGCGCGGCGGCCCCCGCAGGCCATATCCTGTGTTCACTGCCGCCTTTTTGCCGGGATGACATACCATATGTTGTGTTCCTTCCCTGCCCCGTGAGCTGCTGCTCAGCGGCAGATATTGCCGCTTTGCTTATTCTCTGACCGTGGTACACTTCCGGAAAGTTGTGATACGCCAGAAAGTCGGATCTGCCGGAAACTGCCCTCCGGTAATTTAATGGCGTGGCTATATGGCTGCTTATTATCAGCCTGAAAATGATGACGGCAGGGAAAAATCATCCGGGTGACAGACTCAGGGTTGTCCTTAGCCGATTATGCTGCACGTCATAATTGCTCTGAGTGACTATTTATTGAGGAAGGATTGAGAATGACGCTTTACGAAATTATCCAGGAACTGGAGAAGGCTGGTCATGACGATATCTGGATCATGACATCAGATAATGGCGACAGTTATAAAAAAGCACCGATGTTTCCGGGTTCATGGCTCCATCCCAAAATTGTCGCCCGTGATGGACGGGTTCTTGCCGACCGAATGGCGAAACCCAATGAGTGGACTCTATGCGGAGACTGGAGGAACGTGTCGGTACGTCCACAGAGTGTGGCGCCTTACCAGGCAATATCGCTCAGGGGGCAGATCTCCAGTGTACGGGAGAGAGCTGTACTCGAAGCCATTCTGCCGGGTGGAGATGACACTTCTGATAAAAAGCGACTCTGAAATACAAACGGCAGGCGGGATTTCTCAGTAAAGGAAGGATTAAGTGCGGTTTATGCAGGGCGGACGGGAATTACTTCCATACGACGGAATGTGTGTATGACCAGCTGGTCAGTGAGTACCCTGTGATGTGGCTGCGGGATTCGACCCGGATCGGCGCCTGCTACACCCTCCGTGAACTGCTGTCGCCGGAAGGGATGGTGCTGGCCATACAGAACGCGCCACCGATGAAGGGATGGCGGCTGCGTATGAGGTATAACGAGGCCACTGACGAAGAGATTAACCCGCAGCGCGGGGACTGTATAGAGCTGCTCTCCAGGACGGATGCCCTGCTTGCCTTCCGGTCGTTGCAGGATAACACCGCGTCAGCTTAGACAATCGCCCCCGCAACAACCCTTAACCCGGTTAACAGGAAACCAGATGAACAGAACCGATGATGAACCACAGACAGAAACGGACCTGATGGCCACCGCTTTCAGCACTATGCGCAAGCACGGCATGAATATCCTCACAGCTACCCAGCATATGGATATTAATGCTTACGTGAAATCCGATCCGCGGATGCCGAGAACGCGGCTGCGCCGCTACCTGGGCCAGTACGGCCTGCGCGGTGAGGCGCTGAGCAGAGAGGTTAGACGTATCGTTGCCGGACCAGAACGACGTGATAGCACGCTGCAGGAAGGGATTTACCATACATGGCCCTACGGCTGGCAGCCTGAGGATTTCACGCCGATGATGCGCCGTATTTTTTGCGGAAAGCGCACCCGTCACCTGATGATGTTTGATGAAATGCCCGAGCTGTTTGGCAAACGAGGATAAGCCGGAATGAATCATGGCGTACTCCCGGAAGAAGACTACACGCAGAAAGCACTGGAACGACTTACAGAGCAATCCCAGTCTACTGGAGACAGTAAACAATGATGCCGGCAATCCCAGGTCAGGGCGTTTCTTTTTCGACCACGCAGCTACCGGTGTCTATCGATTACCCGGCCGCGCTGGCACTTCGCCAGTTGGCCCTCGCGCATGATGAACTGCCTAAATACTTGCTAGCGCCGGAGGTTAGCGCCCTGCTCCACTATATTCCCGACCTGTACCGTAAGACCCTGATTGCCACCCTTTGGAATTCCGGCGCACGTGTCAACGAAGCCGTGGCATTGGGCCGGACTGATTTTTTGCTGCAGCCGCCCTACCCGTTTGTGAAGCTGGCCACGCTCAAACAGCGGACCGAAAAAGCCGCTAGAACAGCGGGCCGTGCTCCTGCTGGCAGTCAGGTTCACCGTCTGGTACCGCTCTCTGATCCGCAGTATGTCAGCCAGCTGGAGATGATGGTGGCCACACTGAAGATCCCCCTGGAACGAAAAAACAAGAATACAGGCAGAATGGAAAAGGCTCGTATCTGGAATATTACCGATCGAACCGTGCGAACCTGGCTCAGCGAAGCCGTGGAGGCCGCTGCGGCCGATGGAGTGACGTTCTCCGTGCCGATATCCCCTCACACATTCCGTCACAGTTACGCGATGCATATGCTTTATGCCGGTATACCGCTGAAGGTGCTGCAGAGTCTTATGGGACACAAGTCGATAAGTTCGACGGAAGTGTATACGAAAGTTTTTGCGCTCGATGTAGCGGCGCGCCACCGTGTTCAGTTTGCTATGCCGGAATCAGATGCGGTTGCATTGATGAAACAACTGAACCGAGGATGATTATGGGAAATACCCCAGGTTCAGTTTATGGGAATGACCTAAAGTTTCGCAGACGGCAGGGCTGATATGGGAAATACCCCAAGTTAGTTTTTAGAATCAAGGATAGTGAATACCAGTCGGCCGTCGTCATTCTGTGTCATAGCGGCTTTAAGAGGCGTATTGGCGTTGATTTTCTTAAGGGCAGGATTGATGAAGGTGCGTTTCATCTCAGCAAAGTTACTGCGCTGTGATTCCGGGAGCATGAAGCGTTCAGACAGCCAGTCCTGGGTTGTGATCCATACACCACTGGAACGGTACTGGCACAGGCTTTCATAAAGCCGGATAACCCGCACACTGTTGATTTTGCCGCAGTCATATAAGGAGTAGGTGGTGAATTGACTGGTCAGCCCCATTAGATACGGCATCACCTTGTAGTTGAACTCGATCTGCCATTTCCCCCGTCCTTTTTTCAGGCCTGCTTCAGCCAGCCAGGGGCGTTTCACCTCTTCAAACTCCCCTTCTTTAGGGTAAAAAACCACGCTGCTGTCGGCCAGTGCGGTCACACCTTTTTTAACGTCAGTAGAGGCAGTATCCACACTGACCTTAAAAAACTTCTGATAATCCGCCACAGTAACTGTGAATATCGGAGAAACAGAATCGGGATCATCCTTCATCGGGTAGCACTGCATCAGGCAAAGCCACAGCACACGTTTTGCCTGCAGAGGCAAATAGTAAGCGGCCTCAGTCAGCTCATTGGACTGGCTGATATTGACTGGCTTTTTAAGGGTTTCCGTGGTCATCGCCTTCACCGTGTGGGGGTTTTTGAATATCCCCACATACTGGCATGAGGGACCCAAAGTCACAAGAAGAATGAGTAAGTTATCAACAGGTATATGAACTGCGGATGAACTAGGGGTATTTCCCATAGTAACCCGTGGTGTTTCCCATACTTTGTTGAGGTGTTCCCCATAGCTACTTGTGGTGTTCCCCACAGTAACCCGGGGTGTTTCCCAGCAGAACTTTAGGTGTTTCCCATACTGCTGCCTTGAGAGGTGCGGCTGGCGTGGTCTGGAAGGTTTCTAAAAGGGGTAAAATGGATAAAAAGGAAATAAAAAGAGTAAAAATGCTTTTAAAAATACCCGGTGTATAAGTGGATAACACGTTATCTCCAAACTTGGGGTATTTCCCATAGTTGTCTAAGTCTTCAGGTCCTGCGCGTAATTGCCATCTGTAACCCCGTTGCTCTTGCGCTTCCTCGCCAGTTCGCTCGCCTTGCTCGGTCACATGGCTGCGGCGAGCACTACTTGCTTTCTGGCTGCAATCTATCTGCTAGCTCATATGTTTGTTAGCTGCAAGATAGCAGCAATCATGCTGATAGAATGCAGCGGGCTAAGATAGGATGTTTTAGTTCTTTGTTGCTGTACATAACACTCAAAGAGCAACACAGTGAGTAAATGCAAGCTTTAAGCTTGCAGCAAGATTATCAGTTTGTTGCAATCTTGCTGCAAGCTGCTATCTTGTCACTTAGATTAGACTGATATGAACCTAAAAGGGTTCTCATTAATGTTTGCTGCAAGCTGGCAGCAAGAAACAGGGGGGCTATATGGCCTGGATAGTTGCTTTAATTTCGCAGAAAGGCGGTGTAGGTAAAAGCACTAAAGCCAGAGCTTTAGCGCGTGAAGCGTCAGCCAGTGGTATCAAAACTAAATTAGCTGACCTCGACTTAGAACAGGCAACAAGTGCTGACTGGCATCGTAGACGTTTGGCCGCTGGGCTGCCGGCAGTTGCTTCAGTTGAAATTTTTGCTACTGCAAAGGAAGCGATAGAATCAGCCGGTGACGCTGAACTCCTGATTCTTGACGGCCCTGCTCGTGCAAGCAAAGGAACTTCTGAAATTGCGAAGGTTGCGGATCTTATCGTTCAACCAACAGGTGCATCGCTTGATGACCTCATCCCTGCGATTAAAGTTTTCAATGCGCTGGTCAAGGAAGGGATTCCACGTTCCAAACTTGTTTTTGCTTTAAGCCGGGTAGGCACCGAAGCCGAAGAACTGGATGCCCGTGCATATATCAGCGAAGCAGGGTATGAAACATTAGCAGGTTGTCTCTTTGAGAAGCCAGCTTACAGGAAGGCGATGAATTCAGGCCTTGCGGTAACGGAAACCCGATACAAAGGTTTAAACGAGAGAGCTGATGAACTTATCCAGGCGCTCATAGATAAGATTGGAGAAGAGTGATGGCGGACGCATCGAAACTTAAAACTAAACGAGGGCGCGGAGGGTTGGGTTCTCCTCCAGGCCCGGATGAAGTGGCTACCAGCCTGAACGCACCAGAAATAGCACCTGTAGCCAGTACTGCGGAGCTGGATGCTTCACATACTGAAACTGACTCGGCACAACCAGAGAATCCGCAAAAAGACGCTGAGGTTTATACGCGTCGTGACGGACGTTCTGCGAGAAAAACTAATAGAACACTGGCTTTCGCAACGCGAGTTACCCCTGCGTTCGATCAGGAGATTCGAGATATTGCTGATCGCGAGGGGCTGAAGTTGGTTGAAGTGCTGGAGAAAGCAGTCGAAGCCTATAAAGAAAAACAAGGGTATTAATAAAGATTGCAGCTATCTTGCTGCTTTCTTTATGTTTATTAAATCTTGCTGCAAGATTTAAGCAAGCTAAAAGCTAGATTGCTGCAAGAATAATGATATAATACTCAAAGTGAGTAATTAAAAGATTCAGTGAGGTACTCAGGTTGAGTACTTACCTGGTGCCAACAAACGTAATTACTCAAGTTGAGTAGCTTTTAAATGCTTATAAATACTCAACCTGAGTATCAATGGAGATGTTCATGAAGATATTTTGCGATGATGGTTCTACAAATGTGAAACTGGCCTGGTTTGAGGGTAAGGCACTGAAAAGCGCTGTGTCGGTAAACTCATTCCGGCATAACTGGAAAGTAGAAGGCATTGGTAGCAGCCGTACCTATAACTACCTGCTTGATGGCCGCAAATATACCTATGATCCGGTCAGCGAAGCAGCGATCAATACGACTCACATTGAGTATCAGTACTCCGATACAAACGTGTTGGCGGTTCACCACGCATTACTGAACAGTGGGATTGAACCACAGGAGATAGAGCTCACCGTTACGTTACCAATCAGCGAGTTCTACACTGCTGACTGCCAGAAAAATACACTCAATATCGAGAGGAAAATTAGTAACCTGATGAGAGAAGTAACCCTTAACAAAGGGGCCACTTTTACCATCAAAAGCGTTGAAGTAATGCCTGAATCACTTCCTGCTGTCTTTACACGCCTGGTTGCAGATAATGTTGGCCAGTATGAAAAATCACTGGTTATCGATCTCGGTGGTACGACCCTGGATGTCGGGGTAATTGTTGGCCAGTTTGAAGATGTGTCGGCAGTACATGGTAATCCGGATATCGGTGTATCAATGGTTACTAAAGCCACGCTCACAGCGCTTAAAATGGCAAGTAGTGATACCAGTCCAATGATTGCTGATGAGCTGATTAAAAACCGTCACGACCAGGATTTTGTTGCGCAGGTAGTTAACGAAACGTCAAAACAGAATTTGGTTCTCGACACGATTGAAACTGCAATTCATAAGTTGGGCGAAGCTGTTGTGGATGATTTACTGCAGTATCGGAATGTAAATCGTGTCTATATCGTAGGTGGTGGCGCCACGCTTATTTTGGATGCTGTTCGTGAAGCATGGAGCCATCTTGGCGAAAAGGTAGTGCTTATGGATGAGCCCCAGACAGCACTAGTTCAGTCAATAGCGCGTTTTAAAGCGGAGGATTAATTGATGCATGACGGTGAAGAAAGAAAAAAACTTTCGTTGTACCTTCACCCGGAGGACACGGCCGACCGTCTTGCTCTGGCTGAAATAGAATCAATCCCCCGGAAAAACCGGGGGGAGTTATATCGGAATGCTTTGATAACTGGCCTTATAATGCATCAGCTGGATGAGAGAATTCCTGCGATAATGACTGAATTGTTCACCAGAAAGCTAAATGTAGATGAGGTCATTAACCAGATCTCTCAAATAACAGGATGGAAACCATCTGTAGCCGATATAAAAGACGTACTGAAGGCTTTGGGCGGCCTTCAGAATACAACATCTCCAGAACCCTCTGAGGATGACGGTGAAAAAGCTCGCCTGAAAGCTGCCAGAACGAAGATGAAAAATCTCATCTGAGATAACTCTCGCTCCGTGAAATCTGCTAAATTTCGCGGAGTACACTCGATTTATAATAACCATTACGTAATGAAAACATCAGCCGAAGCTGCGCTTTGGGGTGGGCTCCGTCCGGCCGGTTGTCAAGACCCGCCGGGTATGGGAGGAGAGGAGAATGTGTGTTGGTTATTAATCAGTGTTAAATGATAAAAAAGATTTTTGTTTTTATATTAATAATTCTATAAATGTAAAAAAACAATATCAAAATTTGGCTACCGGTAAGTCCTTCCAGCGAGTGGTATATGCCGGTGACAGCATTTCTCGTTTCATTTGCCATTCAGGCGCAATACCCCGCCCGGCGAACCATATTTTACCCATGCCTGAGTGATTAATACCGTCAAGAACCTTCATCAACGCATCACTGTGTGGCCGTGGTTGCACTTCATCGAAGAGGTTCAATTGGGATACCCCGTTCGGACTGAAATCATTGAGCATAATTCCAGCTTTGGCATAGCGGTGGCCATCAATCCATATTCTGTCCAGTGCTCTGACCGCTGCCGCGATAATATCCCTAGTGTCACGGGTTGGTGTATTCAGTTTCTCCGTGGCCAGGTTCCCATAGTACGGTTCATTAACGGCAAAGGGAGATGTTTTGATGAAGGCGGAGATGTGCCGGCAGTACTGCCGTTCACCACGCAATTTTTCTGCGGCACGCTCAGCATACAGGCAGACTGCCTGGCGCATTTCTTCATAGACGGTGATCCGTTGTCCGAAACTGCGGCTGCAGACAATCTGCTGTTTTGGGGGCGGGGCTTCTTCAAGCGAAATGCAGCTTTCGCCGTTAAGCTCACGCACAGTCCGTTCCAGAACGACGTTAAAGTTCTTACGGATAAATGTTGGGTTGGTCAGAGACAGCTGCAGGGCTGTGTTGATCCCCATGACCTTCAGCTTCTTCGCTATCCGGTTCCCCACGCCCCAAATTTCCTCTACCGGTTGCAGACTGAGTAATTTTGCCGTGCGGCGGGGGTTGTCCGGTGACAACGCCAGAACTCCCCTGAATTGCGGCCACTCCTTTGACGCCCACTGGGCTGATTTGGCCAGCGTTTTCGTTGCACCAAACCCGACACCGATTGTCAGGCCTGTACCACTGAGGACGTGCCCGCGCAGCTGCCTGCCGAAATCTTCCAGATTCATGCAGTGGTCAATTCCCCGGGTATCGAGGAAACATTCATCGATTGAATACTGTTCGACGCGGGGAGATAACTCTTCCAGTAAAGCCACCACGCGGTTACTTAAGCTCGCGTACAGCTCATAATTACTCGAAAACACATACAGTTTTTCAGAAAAACGAGCATCTTTCAGCTGGAACCACGGCGTCCCCATTTTTATGGAGAGCCGTTTGGCCTCGGCGCTACGGGCGATTACACAGCCGTCATTGTTACTGAGAACCACGACCGGCTTGCCCCGCAAATCCGGCCTGAAAACCTTCTCACAGCTGGCGTAGAAGCTGTTCACGTCGGCCAGGGCAAACATCAGTCAGTACTCCGTGTTTTGTGAATAAATGCTGTGACAACGCCGAAGATTTGCAGTGTTTCAGGGTCCGGATACATGACAGGGTACGCCGGGTTCATCGCCTGCAGGGCAGGGCGGGGGGTGAGCAGCAGCCGTTTAACGGTAAATTCACCTTCTATCTCCGCTATGACGATATCTCCATGACGGGGTTGTTCTGCTTTATCAACCACCATCAGGTCACCGGAGTTGAGGCCAATATCATTCATCGAGTTGCCGATAGCCCTGACAAAGTAGGTCGCGTGGCGCCGGCGAATGCAGTACTCATTGAGATCCAGTTCGGATTCTGTGTAATCAGCTGCAGGGGACGGGAAACCCGCCGGGCAACGTTCAGTAAATAGTGGGATTTTTAACTCATTAGCCTCAGATGCCGCAGGAATAAACATCATCATTATCCACCTCAAAAAGCTGTATGCATATACAGTATTATTTTTCGTGGACCGTCTTTTTTCAAGTAGTCTTCTTGCGTCTGGTGCTAACCGATTGCTGTGGAAACAAAAAAAACAGTTGTTGCAGCAGGTGGAGACGCGGCAGGGCACCTTTATCTAACAAAATGTAATATAATGAATCTCATCATATTTGTGCTGTTGAGGTTCCTGTGACCCCTGGTTTCAGAAAAATTCTGCGATATGCCGGAGTTCCCGTTGATGCAACTGAGCCTGTGCGTCGGAAATTCGGTAGCCGCCTGATCCTGATAGTCACTTGTTGCCTTCTACCTTTGCTGTTCCTTGACGTCCCCCAGTGGGTTTTTGTTCTTTCGCAGATAGCCTGGGGGGCCGGGATGTACGTTGGCATCTCACTGGCCAGTGATAAGCCAGAACACCGTTAGGGATGCACACCCGGAAGAAGCCACGCAGGCTCCTTATGAGCCCCGATTTCTGCTAAATCCTCTCATCCAGCTCATCCATTTTCATACCAGGTTAGTGCAAAAAATAACCTTCTCAGCTCATTCCCGTTGGTATGCGCTCTGCAGAGATCTGCCTCCAGGTTATCCACAGAGTTAGGGGACCTGCTTTGTGGACAGGTGCAGTCCATCTGTGCCGTGCCTTCACTGTAGCCCGGCTGCGGCAGATGCAAGGGTTCGCTGACGCCGCCATCCTCGCCCGGTCGCAGTTTTTTTTATGATGCTCGCCGTTCTTCCCGTCGTTTTCTCGCTCAGGTTTCGCTCGAAAACCGTCCAGACCAGCTTCGCGCTTTATCTGCGCTGCGGCCTCCGGTGTCGCCCCTGCATCTTCCGCTTTCCGCCGGGCTGTCGTGTCGGCACGGCACAGGCCGTCACTGTCACGTTAACGGAGGTAGGAACATGCCGAACTGGTGTGCTAACAGGCTGTATTTTTATGGTGAAGAGGCAGACATTGCGGGGATCCGCAACCTGCTGTCGGGGGAACTGACCTCGCATTTTCTTCGCGCCGAACAGGAAGGGATCCAACTCTTTGTTGCAGGATGTGCCGGCATACTCCGGCCAGTAGAGGATTTTACTTATGCACCTTTTCCCGCATTGACTCAGGCGGGCAAAGGGAGCAATTCACCGGAAAATATTGCTTTCAGTCGCTGGCTGACGTCGCTGCAGGAAGAGGTGGAACTGAGCAAAGATAACTGCCATTTGTTGCATCGGCTGTGGCTGAATACGGGTATTGGCAATAAACGATGGTCATCGCTGTCACGGGAACAGCAGGGGGTGATCGAAAAACTCTATTCTGATAAATATTTTGACTGGGGATATACCTGGCGAAAAGGTGAAGTCAGTGAATGGTGGAACCGACTTTGCGATAACCCGTCGTTTTTCCCCGGACGACCGCTGGACTTCCTTCATGTTCTTCCGACCCGTCTCGATGTTGAGGTTAATGGATTTAATGGAAAACTGTTAGAGGGCATCCCGTCTGCATATGACTGGTATCTCCGGCGGTACGGTACTAAATGGCCGCAGGGAAGCGAGGTGAACATTTCTTTTTCTTGTGAGAAGGGAATTCAGGTCGATTTTGATACCCCGTGGAGCCCGCCTGATGAAGCCCTGATTGCTGAACTCAGCAGGCAGTATCACTGCAGCATTGAGCACTGGTATGCCGAACAGGGGTGCGATTTTTGTGGCTATGCCTGCTATGCAGAAGGTGAGCAGTTACAGCAGCTGCAGGATTCGCTGGAATGGGAACTGGCTGAAGAAGGGGACGATGTGTATTCCGATATTATCGGGCCTGAATGGCTGATCAACAATATCGCTCACTTTGGCGGATAGCGGAGGCGGGGCGAGTAATCGTCCTGGAACGTATGGAAAAACATATGACGGTTAAGACATTCAGGGAACGTCTGGCTGGATACCCGGATGATGCGTTGTGCTGTGGGACATTCTGGTTGGCTGAGGATTTCCTGGCGCTCGATAGTACGCTTGATGAAGAGACGATAGACGCAGCGATGGAGCTGGCGCAGGAAAGCCATGACGCGAACATCGGCTTTAACTGGGCGTTTCTGCAGGCGACTATTGGTGAATTAAAGACGTCTGATCCCGACTGACAGATACACAGGCTGCCCGGAAACGGGCAGCTGTTAAGCCGGCGTTGAACGCTAAGGCCGCGGATAATGAAGTCGCCGGCTTGCCGTTGCCGCCGGCTCCGCTTCACCCGGCCCCATCCCTCCGGTCTGTGGCCTTATTGCTGCGTCTGTCGCGTTGCGACATCTGCTTCCGCTTTTCTCCCTGTGGTCGAAAAACGGGGGAGAGAAACCTTTTATTCTACCTCCTGCATCGCGACGGGTAGTGCCGTGCCTTCACTTTAGCCCGGCCGCTGCAGATGCAAGGGTTCGCTGACGCCGCCATCCTCGCCCGGTCGCAGTTTTTTTTATGATGCTCGCCGTTCTTCCCGTCGTTTTCTCGCTCAGGTTTCGCTCGAAAACCGTCCAGACCAGCTTCGCGCTTTATCTGCGCTGCGGCCTCCGGTGTCGCCCCTGCATCTTCCGCTTTCCGCCGGGCTGTCGTGTCGGCACGGCACAACCCGGTGCCGCAATCTTATGAACCTGTGGAGGTTGCTATGTATCACGTCCATCAAACCATGCTGAATGTTGAAGAGTCCGACCGTCTGTCGTTCCTGCCGGATCTGTTTGGTAAAGATTTTCTGGCCGGAGAGATGCAGGTCTATGCGCTCGCTGAGAAACACATCACCGATTACTGCGGAGGATTCTGGCATTTCATTCGTATTCCGGAGGGTGGCGGTTACATGATGCCGGACGGTGATCGTTTCCATCTGACTAATCCGGAAAACTGGTTTGATCGTTCTGTCAGTGCCGATGCGGCAGGAATCATTATTACGGCGCTGGCGATCAACCGCCGAATCTGGTTGCACCATGAACGCGGCGACGCAGCTCTGACACGTCACCTGATGCTGCGGGAATCGCAGTTGTGGAATTTCATCGACTCCCATGACGAATGCGCTGCTATTTACGCGGCCCTGGACTGATTCCACACCGGGGCGCCTGGCGCCCCGTTTAAGGAGCTAAAAATGAATGCAACAGCACCGGCCGTGTACGTGGGGACATACCATAAATATAACTGCGGCAGCATTTTCGGGAAATGGCTTGATCTGACGGATTTTGACGGCGAAGACGAATTTCTGGATACATGCCGTGAACTTCATGCTGGCGAGGACGACCCCGAGTTTATGTTTCAGGACTGGGAAGGGATCCCGTCTCAGTTTGCGTCTGAATCCTCCGTGAACTGGGAGTATATCGCGGCCTTCAAACAGGCACAGGAAGAAGGGCGTACCGACGCGTTTGTAGCCTGGGCGGAATATACCGGTGAATGCGATTATGACGCTTTCGATACCGCCTATTACGGGGAGGCAGAAAGTGAGGAAGATTTTGCTTATGGCTTTGTGGAGGATCACGGTCTGTTGAATGATGTGCCTGAATCCCTGCGCTGCTACTTCGATTATGAGGCTTACGCGCGCGATTTGTTCAGCAGCGGTTACGTGTACCACGATGGATTTGTTTTTTACAACTGAGATGGGGTGGGCAGGGGGGAACCTCTGCCACACCGCAGGCAGGTCCGGCCGCGCGAAAATCCTGGCAGGCTTCGCCTGCCGGTGAGGCGTTCCGCCGCGCCTGCGGCGCCGCGCACCTGCCTCACCGTTGCAGGTCGCCGGGCAAGCATTAAAGGGGTAAAATCGAAATTCCCTTTTTGAATAACCGGATGATGCCAGTGTCTCAGTGGAATATTGCCGCTTTCTCAAAAGAAGATCAGGACAAAGTTTCTGTCGATAAAGCTGCCGCAGCTGTCGCCTGGCAGGAACGAATGAACAAGCCGGTGGTGCCCGAAATGGTTGAGCGTGAGCAGCCGGAGTCTCTTCGCGACTATTTCCGGGAGAGGTTGCGGGTTCACCGGCAGAACAGCCTGCAGCTGCCGCGTGCCGGTTCTCCTGAATACCAGAAAACTGACGAAGAAAACAACTGACAAACAGCTAACCCCTTATCTGGCCCCCTTCGGCTCCCGGCCAGCTCCGCTGTCCAGTCGTCGAGCCCCACTCCGCCAGGGCAGCTGCTGACGCACCTGCCGGGCTCCGCCGAACCCCTTCGGGTTTCGGGCCATACGGCTAGGGTCTGATGGCTGAGGTCAACGGCGCGCTTGCTGCGGCCGTTCCGGCCACGCCGCTTTCACCGTGCCGGCGATACAGCTGCCGTCACTCTGAAGGGCAACGCCGTTTCGCGCCCGCGCGTTCCGTCGTTGCGGCGGGTTCCTGCTCATATCCGCCCTGGTGCCGTATCACCCATTTGAGTCCTTTCGCCGGGGCTGAGACAAGCACAACCCGCCTGGCTGTCCAGGGACGGCTCTGCCTTTCGCAATAAATTTTTCCCGGCCATTCCGCTGCGCTTCATTAGACCGAAAAAAATTTCCCGCTCACCCCGGACATCTGCGTCGGGCCGTGCTCGTTTACGCCCTTGCGGCGAACGGCTCTCAAACGGGTGAAGGTAACAACCAGGGGGCAGGTTCAGCAGGTCCCCGCAAAACGTCAAAACCGCGGCCCCGGCAACTCAACGGGTGATGGTTTTAAAAGGCAAAACAACGGATTAAGGAGATTTATCATGGCAGCACGTGGCGTTAATAAAGTCATTCTGGTTGGTCATCTTGGACAGGATCCAGAGGTGCGATATCTCCCTTCCGGTGGCGCAGTTGCCAACCTGAAGCTGGCTACGTCTGAGACGTGGACTGACAAATCTACCGGGGAGCACAAGGAAAATACGGAATGGCACCGTGTGGTGCTGTTCGGCAAGCTCGCCGAAATCTCCGGGGAGTATCTGCGTAAAGGCGCACAAGTCTATATCGAGGGGCAGTTGCGTACCCGCACCTGGCAGGATGAACAGAACATCACCCGTTATGTCACCGAAATTCTGGTGAATAACAACGGCACCATGCAGATGCTGGGTGGACGCCGTGAAAACGCGCCAGCGCCACAGCCAGCCGAGCCGCAGTCATCTGAACCTGCTGCTCCCGCTCAGTCTCCGGCACCTTCTTCTCCGGCGAAAAAACCACGTAAAAGCCGGACTACACCACCGCCGTCGAATCTGCCTATGGATGACGATGCCCCGTACTGATGACCCGTTTGTCCGGCCCTGCAGTGGCAGGGCCCTGATAAGGAACTGTTTATGAGCAAGTCTCTGAAAGATTTTTTAAACCAGCCAGAACGTCAGCGGGAGCCGACAGCGGAAGAACTGGAACTGGCCACTCTGCTTAACGCGAACGCGGTATCACCCGTCATCACTGCCCCGGTGCTACCGGACGGGGAATTCACCCGGCAGGACGCTGATGGTGTGGTGGCGTTCTATACCAACGTGTTTATCGAGGACGATCAGGGTACGCATTTTCGTCTGGTTGTGCGCCGTGACGGGGAAATGATCTGGCGTGCCTGGAATTTCGAAGCCGGGGCCGGGTACTGGCTGAACCGCTATATCTCCGACTACGGCACCCGAAAACAGCGGTAAGCAGTAAGAAAAAAGCCGGACAGGTGGGCTGTCCGGCAGACACTCATCAATAACTAAGAGGTATCAATTATGTCTGCAACTGAGTCTAAGGTAAAAACTGCTCCAAAAACCAGCAAAAAATCCCTTAAAGCTGCTGAAGCCGAAGCGCTGAAAGCGGCTCTCGATGCCGCACCGATTGAGTATGTCCCGGTGACGGCACTTGTGAAATCTCCCCTGAACGTCAGGACCATACCTTATCCGGAGGAGAAAGTACGCTCAATGGCAGATTCCATTGATGCGCTTGGCCTGTTGCAGAATCTGGTCGTTCATTCTCTCCCTGACGGGTTGTGTGGTGTGGCAGCAGGTGGACGTCGCCTGAAAGCCCTGCAATTGCTGCAGGATGAAAACCGTATCGATGCCGGATATCTGGTAATGGTGAAAAAGGTACCTGATGAACTGGCTGTTGCCGCATCAATGGCTGAAAACGAACAGCAGATGGCGATGCATCCGTCTGAACAGATCGCCGGGTTCCGCACTCTGGCAGAGCAGGGGAAAACCCCCGCGCAGATTGGCGATTTACTGGGGTTCGGTACCCGTCATGTTCAGCGCATGCTGAAGCTGACCGAACTGGCTCCCGAAATTCTGGATGCGCTGGCAAAGGATGAAATCACCACCGAACACTGTCAGGCGCTGGCGCTGGAGAACGATCAGGCCCGGCAGGTCGAAGTGCTGGCTACCGCACGTAAACGTGGATGGAATAACGAACCATCGGTTACTACTATCCGTGACCTGATTACTACCGAAGAAGTCTCCACTACTGGCAATAAATTTCGCTTTGTGGGAGAGGCGGCTTTCAGTCCTGAAGAGATCCGTGTTGACCTGTTCAGTAGCGAAACGGGAGGGTTTGTAAAAAGTGCTTCTCTCGATACCGCCCTGCTGGAAAAACTGCAGAACATCGCGGAGCACCTCCGCGAAGCAGAAGGCTGGTCATGGTGTGATGGTCGTCTTGACCCGATTTCTCACTACGGGAAGGACTCTAAAATCTGGCGTCTGCAGTCTGTTCCTCCTGTTGAATATTCCGGGACAGAATCAGAACGTCTTGCGGAGCTGGAAGCACTGGAAGCGCAGTATGAAGACGAGAACCCCGGCGTGAATGATGACGTCGTGGCAGAGGCTCTGGAGGCCGTCTGGGAAGAACAGCAAACCATAGTACACCGGGCAAAACACCGGGCATGGACGGATGAAGATAAGCAGACCTCCGGTGTGGTGGTTTCCTGGAATGGTCATGAAGTGACGGTACAGCGCGGAGTAGTGCTGCGCGCCGATGAAAAAACAAAGGAGAAGGATGCATCCACCGATCAGGCTCCTGAAAAAGTCGATCCGCTGGACTCTGTCAGTGTCCCGCTGCTGACGCGCCTTTCTTCTGAACGCACACTGGCGGTTCAGGCCGCCCTGTTGCAGCAGCCGCAGAAAGCCGTCGCACTGATGGTCTGGAAAATGTGTAACTCGGTTTTCCATACCACGACGTCCGTCAAAGAGCCCTTCTGCATTAGCGTGAACGTGTCGCATTACGCGCTGACCCGTGAAGCACCTGACGGTGAAAACAGCGTTGCGTTTCAGGCAATACAGGCTGAAAAAGAACGCCTTGAAGCCCTGCTGCCGGAAAACTGGCGAAAGGATATGACAACCTTCTTTACGCTCGATGGCACAACACTGATGGCGCTGATGGCTTTCTGCACCGCCTGTTCCATTGATGGTGTACAGGGCAAGGATGAATTTGGCCGTAAACATCAGAGTTCGCTGGATGGGGTGGAAAACGCCATTCAGTTTGATCTTCGCGACTGGTGGAAACCGACGGCTGATAACCTTTTCTCGCACATGAAGCAGCCACACATTGTACAGGCACTCTCTCAGGCCGGACTGACAGGCGCAGCACTGGACGCCGCGAAAATGAAGAAAAAGGATGCCGCAGAACATGCAGCGCACTTCCTGTCAAAAATCCGTTGGGTTCCGGAATGGATGACCAGTGCCGACAACCAGAAACAGCTTGCCGCAAAACCTGAACTCAGTCTGGCAACGAACCAGATCGATACAGACGCTGATTCCGATGTCGTTACCGACCATAACAACCCGGCTTGTGCCGCCTGATCACGGAAGCCGCCCCTGCGGGGGCGGCGAGAGGGAGACTGAAAAATGAAAACTGTACTTAATCTGGATGTCCTGAAAACCATGTCTGCGGAAGAACTGGAAGACTACCGCGCCGCCGGTGAAGATTTTCGCCGTGAATTAAGCCATGCCGTGATGCGTGACCTGCCTTCACCGTCAGGCTGGTCTGCCAATGCTGAATATAAAAGTGAGTTTGGCGGCTTTTTTCCGGTTCAGATCCGCTTTACGCCTGCACATGGGCACTTTGATGTTGCAGTCTGCAGCCCCGGGGAACTGAATCACCGCTGGATGGTGGTATTTGTCACCCGTGGCGGTCAGCCGTTTTCCGTTGTTCGCGCAATGGATACCTTTAATCCGGAACTGATTACTCATACGCTGGCGCTGATAGCGTGTCTTGACTCAGATGGCTATTCATTTGCCAGCATTATCAGCACGCTGGCACAGGAGGGCGCGCAATGATCCAGTCATCCCATGCTCTTGTTACCCTGAAACCAGCGCGTCAGGCTGCGCTGCAGGCTATTATGTCCGTGGAAGACGCGCGTCAGCGCGGTACCCGCCTGCCATCAATGCCCCATGTCCGGACCTTTCTGCGACTGTTGACGGGCAGCAGTCGTATTAACAGCACGGTGGCTCAGTCTATTCCCGGCCTTCACCGTGATCCGAAAGACCGCCTCTCCAGCCTGAAACAGGTGGAAGAAGCGCTGGATACGCTTATCGCCAGCCACGGCGAACACTGCCCGTTGCCGCTGTCGCAGGATGTTCAGGCTGAACTGTTTCCGGAAGTCCGTCATACCCGTACTGAACGCAGGCTACAGCGCCAGAAGATTGTATTCACCCGCAAGATGCGTCGTGAAGCGCGGCATGTCGAACAGGCCTGGTTACTTCGTCAGAATCTCCTGGGGCAGGCGGTTACCGAACTGAACTTCCAGTCTCCGGAAACCGTTGTCAGCTGGTATCGCCGGTGGGCCGACGAGTTTGACGCGAGTGAACTTGAACCTGCTTTCTGGCGCTGGCAGACGCGATTCGCTTCTCTCAGGGAACTGGTCTGGTTGCGCTGCAGTAATGCACCGTTGTACGAGGTCATGCATGAAATCAGTTTTATTGTCAGGGAGTCCGGAGATAGCATCCTTGAGCGGGAACGCTGGCTGGTTCCCAACAAACTGACAGGCGGGAGATAATCATGAAATGGCGATATTCACTGCGATGGAAATTACCATCACCGTGTCCCGGGAAAGAGGTTCTGGCTATGGCTGAAGTTGAAGCCGGGCAATCAGCGCCGGAATCGATAATGTCTTTATGGATTGCCGGGGCAGGGTATGCGGTGTGTGTCGATTTTCTCAGTGACAAACCAATACGGCGCTGGAGCGAGGAAAGGAAAGCTGCAGCCCGTCGTCGTAATCTGACAGCGAGAGTGAATCGTATCGCCCCGTTATTTGCTGACGAACTGATCGAGAGGGAACTGGAGGCCCGTCCTGCATATTTTCGTGGGATATCACCGAAGTAAAGCGGTTATATAATCCCTTTTATTATGGTCCGGCGGGCACCGGTATAAGTTAAAGTTACTCAGGATGGAAACGCGTTATGACAGATATTCAGTACGCTTTTACTCATTTTTTACGAATGTTCGTTGTAATTACTGTTATTGCCGTTGGGTATGGATATCTGCTCCTTAGTATCCTTACAACCAGGAGGCTGGCGTTTATTCTACAGTTGTTGTCTCTTGTTGGGCTCAGTGCGTTATTTTCATTCCTGGCGCTCAGGAGTGACAGTATGTGGTCAGGGGCTCCGGAAGTGTCCCTGGCGATACTCTTCGGAATGTTCACGGCGACGGTTGTTTTTTACATGTTCAGTCTGCTGTTACGTGCCTTTGAGCGACTTATAGCCCAATGATATTCATGGTCAAAGGTGTTGCAGAACCAGTATAATCGCCGCGGCGCTTGAGGCTTTTTGCCTCATGACGTGAAGGTGGTTTGTTGCCGTGTTGTGCGGCAGAAAGCAGAAAGCCCCGTAGTTAATTTTCATTAACCCACGAGGCCCCTGTATGTCTGATCAACAACAGTATGGCCTCTTACCGAGCTTAATGCAAGGAGGAGTAAACCGTGAAACTGCCGCGAAGTACCGTTATCTGGTGCGTACTGATAGTGTGTCTCACACTGCTGATATTCACTTACCTGACGCGAAAATCGCTTTGCGAAATTCGCCTGAAGGACGGACAACGGGAGGTCGCTGCAATTCTGGCTTACGAATCCAACGGTAAGTAGCAACCTGGAGGCGGGGGAAGCCCCGCCTTTTCAGGGCTGAGTTGGTTTGACATGCCTGAAGCGCCTTTATGAAGGGGTTACCGGTTCGCCGGTAGCCCCTTTTTCCTGTCTGTTAATAACATCTGGCCCCCTTCGGCTCCTGATCAGCTGCGCTGCTCAGTCGTCGAGCCCCACTCCGCCAGGGCAGCTGCTGCGCACCTGCCGGGCTCCGCCGAACCCCTTCGGGTTTCGGGCCATACGGCTAGGGTCTGATGGCTGAGGTCAACGGCGCGCTTGCTGCGGCCGTTCCGGCCACGCCGCTTTCACCGTGCCGGCGATACAGCTGCCGTCACTCTGAAGGGCAACGCCGTTTCGCGCCCGCGCGTTCCGTCGTTGCGGCGGGTTCCTGCTCATATCCGCCCTGGTGCCGTATCACCCATTTGAGTCCTTTCGCCGGGGCTGAGACAAGCACAACCCGCCTGGCTGTCCAGGGACGGCTCTGCCTTTCGCAATAAATTTTTCCCGGCCATTCCGCTGCGCTTCATTAGACCGAAAAAAATTTCCCGCTCACCCCGGACATCTGCGTCGGGCCGTGCTCGTTTACGCCCTTGCGGCGAACGGCTCTCAAACGGGTGAAGGTAACAACCAGGGGGCAGGTTCAGCAGGTCCCCGCAAAACGTCAAAACCGCGGCCCCGGCAACTCAACGGGTGATGGTTTTAAAAGCTGGAAATCGTTAATGCCAAATCACCAGAAGTTATTTTTTGGCACTTTTTTATTAAACAGTAACTGAAAATAGATAAGGAGATTATTATGCGTTTGGCTTCTCGTTTTGGTCGTACTAATTCAATTCGCCAGGAACGTCCGTTAACAAACGATGAACTGATCCAGGTCGTGCCTTCTATTTTTTCTGAAGAAAAACACAACTCCCGTAGTGAACGTTACACCTATATCCCAACAATCACATTGCTGGATAAATTAAGGGATGAAGGTTTTCAACCGTTCTTTGCTTGTCAGTCAAGAGTAAGGGACGAGGATAAACGGGGACATACAAAACACATGGTACGTTTACGCCGGGAAGGCGGAAGCAAAGGAAAAGAAGTACCCGAAATTATTCTGCTTAACTCTCATGATGGGTCATCAAGCTACCAAATGATCCCAGGGATGTTTCGTTTTGTGTGTACCAATGGTCTTGTATGCGGAACATCCTTCGGAGAAATCCGCGTGCCTCATAAAGGTGACGTTGTCGGGCAGGTTATCGAAGGTGCTTATGAGGTTCTTGGTATTTTTGATAAAGTCGCGGAAAGTGTTGATGTGATGAAATCCATTACCTTAACAAAAGAAGAGCAACGACTTTTTGGCCTGGCTGCTCTGACATATAAGTATGATGACGAAACTAAAGCGCCTGTGAGTATTGAACAAATCATTCACCCACGTCGTTATGAAGATAAACAGGATGATATCTGGACAACATATCAACGTGTTCAGGAAAATATGATAAAAGGTGGATTGCCTGGTCGCACCCAGAAAGGAAAGAGAACGACAACACGACCCGTACAGGGAATCGATGGCGACGTAAAACTGAATAAAGCATTGTGGCTTATTGCTGAACAGTTCCGGGCGTTTAAAGGGTAAATAGCAATAGAGCCCGGGTGAGTTTTACCCGGGTTATCTCATCTGATAACACAGGCAGAATCTATATGTTCGAGTTTTCCGGCGTATGTATCAGTATTAGTCATATGGAAGAAAGTGACATCAGGGTACTTCAGGTGCTCTCATCTAATAACCATTCTTACGATGGTTATAATGAGTGGATTCACGATACACCGTATGGTTGTGTAATCAGAATGTATGATTTTAAACGGCATATTCTGGCGCTAAAGAGAGGTGGCGTATCAAGACTATTGCGTAAAAATCTCATTCGGATGAATCAGGAAAGAGGGTATCTTCTTTTCCATTTCGACAGTGATGCAGATTATTACCCAGGTATTGAATCTGTAGATTTTTGAAAAATAAAAGCCTTCTCTTGCGAGAAGGCTTTTTAGTTCATCGCTGTTTTCTGCTCACTAGCCCTTTGCTGTTTACTCGCTTTTATTGCTGAGTAGTAACGGTGGATCCTTTTTGCATACTCATAGCGCCTGGCTGCCTGACGTGGTGTCTTTCTGAACCCGGCATTGTAAGCCCCCACTGCTACCCATGAAACACCCCACTTATTGAACGCCTGCGCAAGATAATAAGCTCCGGTATAGATATTCATGCATGCATCGGTGAGAAGGTGATCGGGTTTAATTCCATACCGCGACAGTTCGTTGAAATGTTGTGAATCAATTTGCATAAGACCTGACCCATAACCTGAGACAGGATTGCGGCCGATCGCGTCAATTTTGAAATGCGACTCCTGCCAGGAAATTGCGCGTAGTAAATCAGGATCAATTTTGTAATCCCTTCCAGCCATGTCAAAACAGTCTGAAGCAGAAGTAATATCCGAAAATAATAAAAGTGTGATCGCCAGCGCCATTCCCTTCATGCTTTTCCCTCCGAGGCCAATTTCCGGAAATACGTTAACCCATCCCAGGCTAAGACTCAACTAATATGCACTCCTCACCACAAAATCACCACACCCCACGCAAAATTAAAATTTTGCAGATTGTTCTTTGGTTTCAGTTGCTTATGGTTAGTTATATTATGCTGTGTTATATATTGTTATATATATGCAAGTCGTCAAAGACTTTTCGGTGAGTTTTGTATGAGTCATATAAAACTCGCCTACAACTCGTCTATTAAAAATCAGTGGGTTAACCAGACTTAAGTCGGGACTTAAGTTGTTGAGTGAGTTGTATTGCAAGTTGCTTGAACTCTAGACTTAAGTTTAGAGTTGTTTTAATTGAATGATCACGATATCGTTGTGGCGAATATTGTTCTTGTCACCATATTAAGAAAGGAGTTCATATGGCTAGGGTTCAGGCATATCCCAGTGATGAGGTAGTCGATAAAATCAATGCCATAGTTGAAAAGAGAAGAGCTGAGGGTGCGAAGGAAAAAGATATTAGTTTTTCCAGTGTGGCCACAATGCTCCTTGAACTTGGTCTTAGGGTTTATGAAGCCCAGATGGAACGGAAGGAGTCCGGATTTAATCAGAAGGAGTTCAATAAAGTATTGCTTGAGAATGTTATGAAAACTCAGTTTACTATTTCGAAAGTACTGGCGATGGACTCTCTTAGCCCACATATAAATGGCGATGATCGTTTTGATTTCAAATCAATGGTTATGAATATACGAGACGATGCCAGAGAGGTTGTGGAAAGATTTTTCCCATCACAGGATGAGGAGGAATAAGATTGTTCCAGTCTCTGTATAGAGACTAATTAACTTTAGTATTTGTGCCTGTCTAAAGTTAATAAAAAAGAATAATGATCTAGGTGCTGGAAGTGACACGGAGAGTCAGGAGTTATAAAATGGAATTAGTGCAGTGATTAAAATTTGTTGAAGCGTTAGCGCCTGGGGTTTGCCCCCCCAGACGCCAACTATCCATAGTGTCCTTTAGTGGAGGCGCCTATGTGTGCGAAGGATCGTAGTCAAAATACGTTTGTCAGTCAAACGGATTCCATTCATTCTTTAGGTGAGATGCTTAACATTTCATCTTCCCTGTCATTTATTCGTAATGCCCGTGGTGAGTTAATTCACACCAGCCCACTTTTTGACAAGGTTTTCTTAACACGTACCGATGTTGACTCATGGTTTTCCTCTCTTCCACTTGAAACAGGTATGGAGTTGGTAAAGTCAGAGATTAATGTTTTATCAGAACGTTCTGCTTGCATTGTTAGAGATGTTCGCATCGATGGCTACGTATGGGATGTTTTTATAGAAAGCCTATCAGTTAATAATGAGTTCTACAGTAAATGGGTCTTTGTCAGGGAAACCTACGATGTTGGATTTATTTCTAACCCTTTTGCTGACGTGGGGAGAAAAATTGAAAAGTATATCTCTAGTTTGTCTTCAAGAAAGGATGATAAATGGAAAATACTCAATTTGTATGCCATAGGTTTAACACATTCAAAAATTTCTGCTATCACTGGCGTATCAGAAAAAACATCAAGAAATGTTGTGAGTGATTTTAATAAAGAATTTGCTTTCGATAGCAGGGATAACCTTATACTCTCGTTATTTTATTCTGTAAGTTATTACAGGCTGGCAATGAATATCATGGATATATTAAAGCCTTGTGTTAATGATTTGTTAAAGTGATAGGGACATTTCCGGTAAGGGAATGTAAAAATAATTTACTCACATTCCCTGGATTATTTGTTTACTTTAGTCGTTCGTAATGTAAAGATTTATTATGTGATATTAATATTTCTATGGGAGGCATGATTGGCAAGAGCGGTTAGGAGTAACTCAAGACCAGCACCAGGGCTTCATGTGCTTCTTCGTCTTGATGAAGATACAAATCGTCTTTTAATAAAAGCAAAAGACAGAAGTTCAAGAAGTAAGACTGCAGAAGCTTACATGCGTCTTAGAGACCATTTAGAGAGGTTTCCAGACTTCTATAATTCTGAAACTGTGGAGGGAAAAAAAGCACAATAAAACTTTCTTAAAATCAATGGACTGTTCTAAACAGGTTATGTCTGATATTTAAATCCATTTTATTCATTGGGTATAAACATGAATACTGTATTAACTGTGCAGGGTAGCTCTGTAGCTGTTGAAAACAAAAAGTCTGTTCTTTCGCGCATCTTTAATAAAAAGAATGTGCTGAAAGCTGCTAAAGGAATTTTGCCGCTTGCCGTTCTGGCTGCTGTATTCCCACAAGCAGCACTGGCCACTACTACCGGTACGGATTTAATGAAGACCGGTGATGGCACTGTAAAAGCAACTTTTGGTTCAGGTTCCAGTGTCGTGAAATGGGTGATTCTGGCTGAGGTTATTGTCGGCGGCATCATGTACATGATGACCAAAAACGTTAAGTTCCTGGCCGGTTTTGCCATCCTGTCGGTATTCGTTACCGTCGGCATGTCTGTTGCTGGATATTAATTTTCCTGCGGCAGATTTTCCCCTGTCTGTCGTTCTCCGGCAGATGTAATACCACTCGTTATTAAAGAAGGATTTTTACATGACTACAGCATTATCCATTCAGAGTGCTGAAATGAGTAAGGGTGTTAAGCCTTCTCTGCGTACCCGTCTCTTCAGCAAGGCCAAAATGCTGAAGGCGGCAAAAGCCGTTCTCCCTGTTGCTGTTCTTGCGGCAGCTTTCCCTGAAGTAGCGATGGCCACCACCACCGGTACCGATCTGATGAAGTCAGGTGACGGTACGGTTAAAGCCACATTTGGTAAAGGGTCAAGTGTCGTCAAGTGGGTGATCCTGGCGGAAGTTATCGTTGGCGGCATCATGTACATGATGACCAAAAACGTTAAGTTCCTGGCTGGCTTCGCCATTCTGTCGGTTTTTGTCACCGTCGGAATGTCGGTCGCTGGTTACTAAGAGGGCGTGAATGATGACCGGGGACGAACTCAAAAAGTACCGTTTCCCGGAAACATTGACGAACCAGTCCCGTTGGTTCGGTCTGTATCTCGATGAACTAATCCCGGCCGTAATCTGTCTCGGCTGGGGTTTCTGGACCAGTAAGTTTTTGTTCGGTCTGGTAGCGGCAATTCTGGTTTTCCTGGGCATCAAAAAACTGAAAAAAGGGCGGGGCAGTGCCTGGTTACGCGATTTGATTTACTGGTATCTGCCTACGTCCCTTCTTAAAGGGATTTTCCATGATGTCCCGGACTCCTGTTTCCGGCAGTGGATTAAATAATAGTACGGAGTAACTAACATGGAACACGGCGCTCGTCTCAGTACCACCCGTGTCATTGGTCTGGGGTTTATCTGTCTCGGTACCGTCACAGTACTGAGCCTGGCCACCAATGTTATTCAGGGCATCAATAACTACCGCCTGCAAAATGAGCAAAAGGTTGCGGTGACGCCCATGTTATATAACGCCCCTTTCGCGGTATCACAGAACCAGTCTGATGCATCCTATCTGGAACAGATGGGCCTGAGTTTTGTTTCATTGCGCCTGAATGTCACCCCTGAAACCGTGGATGCTCAACACGAACAGCTGCTGAAGTATGTGTATCCGGCATCGCAGAACAACCTGAAAATTCAGCTTGCTGAGGATGCAAAACGGATTAAGGACAATAACGTTAATTCCAGTTTTTACTGGACGTTTGTCCGTGCCTACCCGGTAGAAAACCGTGTTGAAATTCGAGGGGAGCTGAAGACCTGGATTGGGGATTCCAGGCCTTATTCAGAAATTAAACATTATGTTATTCAGTTTAACCGTTTAGATGGGATCAGCTGGCTGACACGTTTTGGAGAGGTGACTGATGAAAATCGTTAAACCCCTGTGTGTATCCGCCTGTCTGAGCCTTTGTCTGATGACACCGGCAATGTCTGCCACGGTAAGCGGAACGCTTGCACCCACAGTGGTACCACTGACAAATGGTGGTCAGGCAAACATCGCGGTCAGCAACACGGATCCTAATCTGTTTATGGTTCCGGGCGATCGCATCACCGCCATTAACAGTCTGGATGGCGGTCTGACGAACCAGGAGCAGACAGACAGTGGCGGAGCCATCCTGGCAACCGTCAGTAAAAAACCATTCACTTTCATTGTTGAGACAGAACGCGGACTGAATTTCTCAATTCGTGCCGTTCCGCGCGCGGGGGCAGGCCGGACTATTCAGCTGGTCTCCGAACTGGCCGGTACTCCCGGCCCGGCGAAGTCCTGGGAAGAGTCTTCACCGTATGAAAGCCTCCTGGTATCACTAAATCGTGCCGTTCGTCAGGGTGGAATGCCTGAAGGGTACCAGCCCGTTCCTGTCACGTCGGAAACCTTAACCGTTCCAGCAGGGCTGAGTGCAAAGGCAGAAAAAGTGTGGACAGGGCATCACCTGAAAGTGGTTCGTTATGCCGTGGATAACGTGTCGCTTTCTCCACGTATGGTCAAAGAAAGTGATTTCTGGCAGCCAGGTACGCGCGCCATCATGATCAGCGGGACAGCGGGTCCCCTGTTGAGTGGCGGACGCCTGCAGGTCTGGGTCACCACAGCAGAGGGAGATCGCTGATGGCCAACATTAATAAGCTGGTCAAGAACAAACAGTTTATGTGGCTGGGTGTCATCGCCGTATCTGCTGTCGCCATTATCGGTGGCGGTATGTATCTCTCTGATCTCGAGGTTGGTTCCGATGATGCCGCCCAGACGCAGAACGAACCCGCGCCGGACATGACGGGGGTAGTGGACAGTCGTTTCGATACCAAAGTTCAGCAACATGCGACAACTGAAATGCAGGCGACAGCAGCTGATCTGACAAAGCGTTTTGATGCACTTCAGAACGAAGTGAACCTGTTGAATAAAGGTCGCGGTGAAGATCAGAAGCGTATTGAGCAACTCACTACGGAAAACCAGGCAATGCAGGACCAGTTAAACAAGCTGGGTGTGAAGCCGACCACGACCAGTGGTGAGCCTGTTCCGAAACCACCGATCCCTGCACCGGGACCGGAGGGTGAGCCGCAACCGGCGAATTTCCCGCCGCAACCTGCAGGTGCTGTTCCACCACCCACGTCATTCTATCCGGGTAACGGGACTACACCGGCGCCACAGGTCAGTTATCAACCTGTACCGGCCCCTAACCAGATCCAACGACGTACATTCAGTTATGACAAAGGTAAGAAGGCAAAAACACTGCCGTACATTCCTTCAGGTAGTTTTGCGAAAAGCATTCTGATTGAAGGTGCGGATGCGAATGCCTCTGTCACCGGTAATGAATCTACGGTTCCGATGCAGGTCCGTCTGGTCGGCCGTGTGGAAATGCCTAACAGCAAAACTTATGACCTGACTGGCTGTTTTGTTGGCCTCGAAGCATATGGTGACGTTTCAAGTGAGCGCGCGATTGTCCGTACCCGAAATATCAGCTGCATCAAAGGTGATAAGACTATCGATCAGCCAATTTCAGGCCACGTTTCCTTTATGGGGAAAAACGGTGTGAAAGGTGAAGTCGTGATGCGTAACGGAAAAATCCTCGGCTGGGCGTGGGGAGCTGGTTTTGTTGATGGTATTGGTCAAGGGATGGAACGTGCGGCACAACCTTCTGTTGGAATTGGTGCGACGGCATCCGTTGGAGCCGGTGATGTGCTCAAAATGGGCGTTGGAGGAGGTGCATCTAAAGCAGCGCAGACACTGAGTGAGTATTACATCAAACGTGCAGAACAGTATCACCCTGTCATTCCAATTGGTGCCGGTAATGAGGTGACCGTTGTGTTCCAGGATGGATTCCAGTTGAAAACGATTGAAGAACTGGATGCAGAGAAAAACGGTAAGCAGCAGGAACAAAATCAGGAACAGCAGCCGCAACAACCTCAGCAGGCAGGTGCATCCCTGAACGGCTTCAGTACTGACCAGATGCTGAAACAACTCGGGAAATTAGATCCCCACCAGTTTTCACCTGGTGCCATGTCAGAGGGGAACAACAATGGCTAGGCAGAAAATGGAGAAAAGTAATCCGCTCCCGGAAACGTCTGGTCATACCGTTCCTGTCGGAGATACGGGGGCCGGCAAAACAACCATTATGTCGAAAATGGTATTTGCCTTGTCAGATACAAACCAACTGGAGAAAGTTTATGGTGCCATGAGTTCGGAAGAGAGAGACAGATTTACTCAGGAAATTAAAGCTAACACCCTATTCAGGATGAACCTGAAAAAGAGCTAATAACAGGCGGAGAATATTATGAAGGAATTAATTCTGTTAATTCCTCTGGGCAGCGCATTGCTTTTAACCGGATGCGCAGGAACGGAGACTGATTTTCAATGTAACGCAACAACATCGGATACCTGTATGACGATGGAACAGGCCAATGAAAAAGCTAAGGCGAAAGAGGAACGCAGTGAGGCAAAGCCGGTTGCGGCCGGGTTGCCTCGACTGGCTGACGGTAATTTCAGAACGACGTCAGTAAATTCATACCCGTTGCCGCCACAACCTGATTTAGTACAGGCGAAAGCCCCAGCGGCTGTAGTAGTAAATAAAAGTACCCCGTCATTATTAAATGTCAGGGGGTCGGTAAATAAGCCTGGGTATATACAACCCGTTACACCCCAGGTTATGCGTCCGGTGACAGTATCAACATTTACATCACCTCAAACTGTACCGGGCCAGTATCCGAGACCATTAAGAAAAGGTGAGCAGACAACATCATTATGGATCGCTCCCTATGTGGATTCCGATGATGTATATCATCAACCAACGACAGTGTTATTTGTGGTGACCCCATCAACCTGGGGACAACCTCGTCTTAATTAATTATCAGCGCCATGACTGGCGCTGCTGGAATGCTACTGCTGGATTAAAACGAGTGCCCTCTGCGTTGAAAGGGATGGGCGGTAGCGTGTTTGTGATGTCAGGGATTTCAGTTTATGGTGTTAAATATTGATTTTATAAAGTATCTGTATTTACTGATGAAAGAAGATTCATCGTATGTCATTCTGAGCATTGCCCTTTTTGGGGTGATTCCAGCACTGTTGATGTCAAGCGTATTACGGATTAAAAACAGAACGAAGCGCTTCCTGTCGTTAATCATTATTATGGTGGTTTCATTTGGAACTCTTTCATTGCTCCAACCAGAAAGTAAGTACAAAGCAATATTAATCAATAAGCAAAATACTGAATATACATTACAACACTGCAAAGTATCGGCATTTAACGCGCAGCCAGAAACACCATTTACCAGTGCAAAAGATGCCTGGTCTTGTCCGGATAGCGTAACACGGTATATGGATGTGAAATACAGGGATAATGGCATTCACAGCCTTTCTGATAAAAAGGAGTAACGGTATGCATGCTTACATAAACGGTATGGATGTGTGGTGGATTTTAGTCATTGATCTGGTGATGTTAATTGCAGGGATCATCGGGGTGTTCTTAGCACTTATTCTTCCCGAACATTATCAATTCAGGGGCAAGCTTTTTCTGACAGGCGCGTTCACTGCGATTATTGGCATTGCAATCTGTTTCGTTATGGTGAGGTTAACCTATAGTGCCAGCGAGATCGATGCTGGCCGGCACTGGAAAACAGAGTGCTCACTTATTGAAGCCAATGTGCAGACCGGTTTTTTGAATGACGCCGTCAACAAATTAAGGTGTGAGGGAGTTATTGTTAATGTTCCGGTGTATGCCTATGAGGCCTACACTGAACAGTGGCAGTTATTACAAAAGAAAAAAGGTGGGGAATAAAATGACTTTCCTGAAAAGATACGGCTTTCTAATTTATCCTCTAATGTACTGGTCTGTTTATCTCACTTTGAGGTATCTGCTAACTAAATCTCCAGATCAAAGTACAGAGGAGTTTCATACCACTTTGCGTCGTGAGCTGGTTTTTATTATATGTAGCCTTGGTGTGTATTATTTCTTGTGTGTGTCGGTAACGAGTTATTATGAGGTTCTTCGTCTCGGTATCTTATCAACACTGATTATTCATAGTGCATTGCTCATTATCACGCTTCTGGTATCACTCTGGAACGGAAAGATTGTTATGGGTGAGGTGATATTTGCACAGTTGATGGCGGCAAGAATAATTCTTTTCTTTATGCCGTTTACTTTATTTTATTATCGGGAAAGATAAATATCGAGCATCTTGACTTTCCCCCTCAAAAAAATATGAAAATCTATTTTTGTTCCTCAAGAAGGAGTTAACCTGTGAGTCTGAACCCTATTGAGTCGGTAGCCAAAGCAGTTAATACATTACTCACAGCGCTGAAGCTACCTGATGAATCTGCAAAAGCAAATGATGTTCTGGCCAGTATGGATTTCCCTCAATTCAGTCGCGTTCTGCCATATAAGGATTACGACAGTGAAACAGGGTTGTTTATTAACCAGAAGACAGTCGGTTTTATTCTGGAAGCCAGGCCTCTACCAGGCGCCAATGAACATATTGTAGGTTCGCTTGAGAACCTGCTGAGAACGAAATTACCGCGTAATGTTCCGGTCACCATTAATCTGGTTTCCAGCAAGCTGGTTGGCGATGATATCGAATATGGCCTCCGTGAGTTCAGCTGGAGTGGTCCTCAGGCAGAAAAGTTTAACGCCATTACGCGAGCCTATTATGTGCGTGCAGCAGAGAAGCATTTTGCGCTGCCACCGGGAATGGATTTACCGCTGACGCTCAGAAACTACCGTGTATTTATCTCCTGCAGCATGCCGCGTAAGAAAAATTCGAATGCGCAAATCATCGAGCTTCAGAACCAGGTCAAGATAATCCGGGCCTCACTGCTTGGCGCGCAAATACCGACTAAGGCACTGGATGAGAAGGGCCTTGTGGAAATGGTCAGTGAACTGATTAATCCAAATCCAGGTGAGATGTACCGGAGGCCTAAAAAGCTGGATCCTTACCAGGAGCTGAATTACCAGTGTGTTGATGACAGCTTTGATATGGAAGTGATGGCGAATCATCTCAACATTGGCCTGCTGGACAAAAATGGGGTGGAACGTCATACCCGGGTGCTCAACTATCATCTTGCACGCGACCCGGAAATTGCGTTTTTGTGGACCAGTGCAGACAACTACGCCAACCTGCTGAACCCGGAATTGTCTATTTCCTGTCCCTTTGTCATTACGCTTACCCTGATGGTGGAAGACCAGGTTAAATCACAGAACGAAGCGAACCTGAAGTTTCTCGACCTGGAGAAAAAGAGCAAAACGTCATACGCGAAGTATTTCCCCTCAGTTGAGAAAGAAGTTAAGGAGTGGGGGGATATTCGCCAGCGACTGTCTTCCAATTCCTCTTCACTGGTGTCCTATTTTTTCAACGTTACGGCGTATACCGAAGACGATCCGGAAGCGGCACTGGCCACTGAACAGGAAATACTGAACAGTTTCCGTAAGGGGGGCTTTGAACTCATCGCCGCTCGCTATCAGCAGATGCGTAATTTCCTGTCGATTCTGCCTTTTAAGGCGGGAGAGGGGATATTTAAGGAACTGCAGGCGGCGGGGGTAGTTCGCCGTGCTGAAAGCTTTAATGTGGCAAACCTGATGCCGGTGGTGGCCGACAGTCCACTGGCTCCTTCCGGTCTGCTGGCGCCTACATATCGTAACCAGCTGGCTTTTATCGATCTCTTCTACACCGGCATGAATAACACCAACTTTAACATGGCGGTATGCGGTACTTCCGGTGCGGGGAAAACAGGCCTGATACAGCCGCTTATCCGTAGCGTCATTGATGCCGGTGGTTATTCCTGGGTATTCGATATGGGGGATGGTTACAAATCACTGTGCGAAAACATGGGGGGTGTGTATCTCGATGGCGATACGCTGAAATTTAACCCGTTTGCGAACGTGCTCGATGACAATAACTTCGATGCATCTGCAGAGCGTATCCGTGACCAGCTTTCCGTCATGGCCAGTCCCAATGGGAATCTTGATGAAGTCCATGAAGGCCTGCTGCTTCAGGCGGTCAAAGCGGCCTGGCTGACCAAGCATAACAAAGCCCGAATTGACGATGTGGTGGATTTCCTGCAGGAAGCCAAAGACAGCGAAACCTATGCAGACTCACCGACGATCCGCAGCCGTCTGGACGAAATGATTATTCTGCTCGACCAGTACACGGTGAACGGGATTTACGGCAGCTACTTCAACTCTGATGAACCGTCACTCAATGATGATGCCCGTATGGTTGTGCTGGAGCTGGGGGGGCTGGAGTCCCGGCCATCTCTGCTGGTTGCTGTGATGTTCTCGTTGATTATTTATATCGAGAACCGCATGTACCAGACACCCCGTAACCTGAAAAAACTGAACGTCATTGACGAAGGCTGGCGCCTGCTGGACTTCAAAAATGAGAAGGTCGGCACCTTTATCGAGAAGGGCTACCGTACCGCACGCCGTCACCTGGGTTCGTATATCACTATTACACAGAACATTGTCGATTTTGACTCAGATACGGCTTCCAGTGCTGCACGTGCCGCCTGGGGGAACTCCTCATACAAAATCATCCTTAAACAGTCTGCCAAAGAGTTTGCCAAGTACAACCAGCTTTACCCCGACCAGTTCACGCAGCTGCAGCGCGACATGATTAACCGTTTTGGTTCGGCTAAAGACCAGTGGTTCTCCTCCTTCATGCTGTCGGTGGAGGCGCATTCATCGTGGCACCGGTTGTTTGTCGATCCACTCAGCCGCGCCATGTATTCATCCAGTGGTGCTGACTTTGAGTACATCACACAACGAAAACGCGCCGGGGTGAGTATTCACGATGCCGTGTACGAACTGGCCTGCCGTAACTTCCCGGATGAAATGGCAGACCTGGAGGCCCGGGTGGCCATGAATAATACAAGGAGTGCTGCCTGATGGAAAAAAATATCAGAAATCGTCTGTTTACCCGACGTGCCCTTATCACTGGCGGGCTGATGGTTGCCATTCTTGCCGCCAATGCCGTGGTGACCCGGATCATGATAGCGCACAGCACACCTCGTGTTGTCGCGTTTGATATGAAGAAAACGCTCGATAACTTCATGGACAGTGTCAGCCGTAAGCAACTGACGGAAAGCCAGTCTAAGGCACTGTCGGATCGTTTTAACGATGCGCTGGAAAAAAGTCTGGATGACTGGCAGCAGAAAAACCATGTGCTGATTCTTGTTTCTCCTGCCGTGGTTAATGGGGCGCCTGACGTCACGCTGAGTATTCAGCGTGATATTGCGAAGCGGATGCAGGGAGGCAGGGAATGAAAATGATCCGCGGGTCGCTCTTTGCTGTATGTCTTGTCTCCCCGCTTACCCGGGCAGCTGATCTGGGTACATGGGGCGACCTGTGGCCCATACAGGAACAGGATATGTTATCGCTGATAACCCAGCGCCTTGAAGCGCTGGAGAAGTCCGGGCGATGGGGGCAGGAGATGGAGGCCTTTAAGGAGCGGGTGAAGACCAACAGCCAGCGCCCGGCTCCCGTCGAGGGGATAAAGAAAGCGGATAAATATGAGCAGCGCTGGTTTGATCCCAGCATCAAATTAACTGAAGACCTGAAGGATCAGAACGGTGTGCTGTTCGCCCGGAAAGGGCAGGTGCTTAATCCGCTTAAAACCGTTCCTTTTATGCAGACGCTTTACTTCATTGACGGTGATGATCCGGACCAGTTGGCCTGGATGAAACGCCAGGTACCTGAGACGTTAATCAGCAAGATTATCCTCGTTAAAGGCAGCGTCCCGGATACATCGGCGGCGCTCGACAGCCGGATTTATTTTGACCAGAACGGCGTGCTGAGCCAGCGCTTTGGACTGACGGCAGTACCCGCGCGGATCACCCCGGCCCCCTCGGGAGAACGACTGAACATCGAATACTTTCCACCCACGCGATAAGGATGTTTCTGTGAAACGTATTTTGTTTTTCATGGTGGCCTGCCTGCTATGGAGCCACAGTATGAATGCCGCTGCCGACCCGTCGTGTGAAGGACGATTTGTAAATCCCATTACAGATGTCTGCTGGCGTTGCATTTTCCCCTTATCGCTGGGGAGTGTGCAGGTGGGGAAAGGAGATCAGCCGGACACGCCTAATCCCGGCAGCCCGATACAGTATTGCCCGGCCCCACCCCCAATCTTTGTACGCATTGGTCTGGCTATCGGTTACTGGGAACCGATGGCCATGACCGACGTCAGCCGATCACCTGGCTGCATGGTGAATCTGGGGGGATTCAGTATCAATCTCGGTAAAACAGGGATGGGGACGGCCAAAAAGGACGACAAACAGGTCAACGGGGCGTTCTATCACGTGCACTGGTACAAATACCCACTGACGTACTGGCTGAACATCATCACATCAGCAGGTTGCCTGGAAGGCGGAGATATGGACATCGCCTATCTCTCTGAGATTGACCCGACCTGGGTGGACAGCAGTCTGACCACGATCCTGAATCCGGAAGCCGTACTGTTTGCCAACCCGATCGCTCAGGGGGCCTGTGCGGCCGATGCCATTGCCAGTGCTTTCCACTTACCACTTGACCCGTTGTTCTGGTGTGCCGGCTCGCAGGGCTCCATGTATCCCTTCAGTGGATGGGCCAGTAACGAATCCAGCCCGCTGCAATCCTCGGTTCTGCTCAGTGAGCGTATGGCCTACAAGCTTCACCGACAGGGCCAGATTATGGAAACGGTCGGCGCCGATACCGCAGTCTGTTACGAATATCCGTCGCCGATTATCCCTAAAGAGCGCTGGCGCTATCAGATGGTGAATATGTATCCGGACAGCGGGCAGTGCCATCCCCTCGGGCGCAGTGTGATGCGCTGGGAGGCCGGTCGCAACCCGCCTAATACCCGGAAGAATTTTGGTTACCTCATGTGGCGCAAACGTAACTGTGTTTTCCTCTGAAAGGAGTCTTCTGTGACACAACTGAATATTTTTATCCTCACGCTTTTACTCACCGGTACCGCTGTGGCAGCTGGCAGTCCGGGGAGCCCGACAACGGCTGACCGGGAGTGGCTGAAGCACCAGGAAGACTTCAGCGAGCAGTTACGCCAGCACCCGGACAAGCAGCTGCAGCAGGAACTGGAAGCGCAGATTAACCGTAACCCCCTGGCGAAAGCCGATCGCCAGTACATCGATAATCTGGCCAGCCAGCAAAGGGCGTCAGCACAGGGAAAACCCTCTGAAGGTGCGCTGTACTTCGTGTCGTTTTCTGTGCCGGAGGAAGGTCTGAAACGCATGCTGCATGAAACCCGCCAGTATGGCATTCCGGCCACGTTGCGCGGACTGGTCAATAACGACATGAAGGCAACCACCGATGCGGTGATGCGGCTGGTTAAGGATGGAGTTACAGACGGCGTCCAGATCGACCCGACGCTTTACTCACAATACAACATTCGCAGCGTGCCCGCCCTCGTGGTGCGCTGCAAAGCAGGGTTTGATGTGGTTCGGGGCAATATCCGGCTGAAACAGGCGCTGGAAAAGGTGGCGGAGAAAGGGGACTGTGCGGATATCGCCCGTCATATGCTGGGAGGTAACCAATGAGAACACTTCCGGCCATTCTCTTTGTTCATGCCCTGGTTCTGGGGACGTTTATCTGGTTTGCAGGACCAGCCTGCGCGGACAGTAACACGGATTACAGGGCAGGTTCTGACTTTGCAAAACAGGTACAGGGGGGCGGTCTTGATGCCCTGAAAAACTTCAACGGCGAGCAGAATCTGCCGGGGTATACGAAAGATCCCGAGCAAAAGAAATACTACGGTGGCGTGACAGCCGGTGGCGACAGCTCACTGAAAAATGACTCTGCTTCCCAGTGGGCCGGGAGTGAAGTCGGACAAAGTATTACCGAGTCATTTACCAACCGTCCTCCGGACAGCATCTCTCCGGACGCCCCGTTTATCCAGAACGCCAAAGATATTGAATCACGATCCGACACTATCATCGGCAATACCGGACAGGAGTGTAAGGCGGAAATCGTTAACCGGAGTGAATTTAAAAACTACACCTGTGAACGTGACCTGCAGGTTGAGCAGTACTGTACACGAACAGCCACGATAACCGGACACTATGAGGAAACCACGGTTATCAAAACGTATACCGTGCCGAATAACCAGTTCAGCTACAGCTATGACGGTAACAAAAGTGTGATGCTGACATTCCGCGCTCCGGCCACGGGAACGGTCCTGAGTGCATCAGCAGCGCTGCATTTTAATGACAAAAATATGTACTACCGCATGACCTGGTGGGGAGTAAATGAAGACTCCGTTGCCAAGAGGGACAACAGCTGGTCCCTTCCTGGGGCGACTGGCGCCTATCTGACCGAGGGCGGCTCTTCTCCGCAGGGCGTCATCCTCAACAAGAACTGCCTTAGCGGTAAGCAGAGTCGTTGCCGGGAATATGCCCGCAAGACACAAAACTGGTTACAGGGCGGTTCAGAGGCCTGGATGAGTGTCACGCTGACCATGCGTGTGACGGAAAAAAAATGGGTTCCGGACGTGAAATGGGTCGAGTTCTGTCCATTCAGTAAAGACGAAGGCAAGCAGACCACGACGGAATGCATTGAGCCAGGCGGAAACCGGACGGTTAACCAGGATGGTAATGTTTACCAGGTCTACCAGGCCTGCTGGAAATACCGTGATACGTATATTACCCAACCTTCTGATTACGGTTCATGCCAGACACTGATGGACAACCATAATTGTACGCTGGCATCCCGGCAATGCGCATTCACTTCTGATGACGGAACCTGTCTTCATGAATATGCCACGTACTCCTGCGAAACCAGAACCACCGGTAAACAGATGATTTGTGGCGGGGACGTGTTCTGTCTCGATGGTGAATGCGATAAAGCGGCCAGCGGCAAAAACAATGATTTTGGTCAGGCAGTGGCGGAGCTCGCCGCCCTGGCGGCGGCAGGGAAGGACGTTGCGGCACTGAACGGGGTGGATGTCAGGGCGTTCACCGGGAAAGCGAAATACTGTAAAAAATTTGCAGCAGGCTTCAGTAACTGCTGCAAAGACAGCGGCTGGGGCCAGGATGTGGGGCTGGCGCGCTGCAGCAGTGACGAAAAAGCCCTCGCTAAAGCCAAGAAAGATAAGCTGACCGTCAGTGTGGGGGAATTCTGCTCTAAAAAGGTGCTGGGTGTTTGCCTGGAGAAAAAAAGAAGCTACTGCCAGTTCGACTCAAAACTGGCGCAGATTGTTCAGCAACAGGGCCGGAATGGCCAGCTGCATATCAGTTTTGGTGGCGCCAGCAGTCCGAATTGCCGCGGTATCACGGTTGATGAACTCCAGCGTATTAATTTCGACTCACTCGATTTCACTAATTTCATGGAAGACCTGATGAAGAATCAAAAAATTCCGGATAACGATGCGCTCACCAATAAAACCAAAGAGCGTATAAAAGAAATTATGAGTCAGCAATCCTCGAAATAATCAGGGGGTAAAATGAAAGTTATATTCTCTTCAGGCTGTGTTACGGATTTCCTGATTAGATTATGCCTCACTGTTATTGTCTCATCACCGGTAATTATATGGTCATGGGATACGGTAAAACAAACCACGGGCAGTGATATTATCACTGCTGTGTTTTTCATCACTATCCTCGGTGGGTTCTGGTTTCTTCTGTACGGCTTTTTATCTTCACTGATAGACCTGCTGAAACCCGCTGGCGAAAACAGAACAAAAAGAAAAGAGAGGGGGGAATGAAAGAGGAAAACCCTAAATGGCCGGTTATCGCGATCGTTGCTGTGTTTATCTTATTTATGACGGGTATGATGTGTTACGGACTCATCCGGGATAAGCGAGAGGTACTTTTTCATATTACCAATCAGTTTTATGGTGTTAATTGTGAAAAAAGTTCAGGTATCGCCTGGGTAATAAAAAATGACTATCGTCAGGATTTAACGTTTCATGATTATGCGGTGTTCTGCAATGACACTGGTTTTTCAGGGAAGCAAATTAACACAGGTCACGAAATTCAGATAAATAAAGGCGTTATCTATAACGCTTTGTCCGGTAATAAACATCAGAAATAAAGATGAAGGTGTCCCATGAAAATGAAACGGCTCGTACTGCTGCCCGTTGTGCTGGGTTGCGCCGTTATGTCTGCCTGGGGGAAGGATGCGGGATGGCAGTGGTATAACGAACCACTGAAAACAACCGACCCGGATCCACAGCCGAACCCGCAGCCACCCCAGCAAATGGATATTCTGCAGAAGCAGGCAGCTCTGCAGCAGGCAACGAAAAAAGCATTAGCCGAAGCCATTATGTATCCATCGGTACCGGCTTTTGTGAAATATTTCCGCCTCCAGAATTACTGGACGCAGCAGGCAGGCTTATTTTCGATGAGCGCCAAGAAAGCGTTTCTTGAACATCCGGAGCTCGATTACAACCTACAGTTCAGCCACTACAACGGCACGGTTAAAAACCAGCTCGCGGCCGATTACGCGGAACAGCGTAAAGCCATATCGGCCATTGCTCAGCATTTCGGTGTGATGTTCTTTTACCGCGGCCGGGAGCCAATTGACGGGCAACTGGTTCAGGTGCTGAGTAACTTCCGTGAGACCTACGGGTTGAGTGTTATCTCCGTCTCTGTTGATGGCGTGGTTAACCCGTTACTACCGGACTCACGCGTGGACCAGGGACAGGCAGAACGGCTCGGCGTGAAGTATTTTCCGGCCATGATGCTGGTTGACCCGAAAAGCGGACAGGTTAAACCGCTCAGTTACGGCTTCATCAGCCAGGACGATCTGGCGAAGCAGTTTCTCTATGTTTCCAACGACTTTAAACCCAATTTTTAAGGAGAGCGTGATGCGTAAATTTCGCATGCCAGATCTGGATATCACGGGAACATGGGTGGTGGCCGTCGGCGTGTTTTTCCATCTCATTGCCCGTCTGGTGCGTAAACAACCGGAGATGGCTGTTGAGATGGGAGAAGGACTGGGTATAGCCATGATGATTTTCGGTGGTTACCGCATCATTAATGCCCTGATTGCGCAGGCTGAGAAAGAGGAAAAGGACCGTGAAAATCATCCTGAACATTAATCACCGCGCGCGGCCGGTAATGCTTTTCTTCGTCCTGCTGCTGTCAACATTTGCTCAGGCCGGCACGCTTGATGAGGTGAAATCGTTGTACAACCCGAAAGGTCTGACCGGAGAGTCGGCAGATCAGGCGCCAGTGGTAACCGCCACACCACCCCGGACCGGAGCGGCTCCTGTCTGGTACCGCCTCAGTAACGGTCGTCAGGTGAATCTGGCGGAGTGGAAGGTGGTGCTGTTTATGCAGGGGCACTGTCCGTACTGTCATCAATTTGATCCGGTACTCAAAACGCTGTCAACGCAGCATGGGTTTTCGGTCTTTCCTTACACGCTGGATGGTCAGGGCGATCAGGCATTCCCGGAGGCGCTACCCGCTCCACCTGAAGTGATGAAGACCTTTTTCCCTAACATTCCGGTCGCCACGCCAACCACGTTTCTTGTCAACGTGAACACGCTCGATGCTTTCCCGATATTGCAGGGCGCAACGGATGCTCAGGGCTTTATGGCCCGGTTCGATACCTTATTTCAGATGATGGAGACACCGAAAAATGGACAAGGTTAAGTCGGTAACATTGCTCAGCGGCCTGTTGCTCGGGTTGTCCTTCTCGGCAGCCGCAGACGTCAACGGCGACATGAACAACTTTTTCAATAAGCTCGGGTTTGCCTCAAATACGTCTCAGCCGCAGGTATGGCAGGGGCAGGCCGCGGGCTACGCTTCGGGCGGTTCTCTGTATGCCAGAACACAGGTGAAAACCATCCAGCTGGTCAGTATGACTCTGCCGGATATTAATGCCGGTTGCGGCGGTATCGATGCGTATCTCGGTTCATTCAGCTTTATCAACAGTGAACAGCTGCAGCGCTTCGCCAAACAAATAATGAGTAACTCCGCAGGATACTTTTTCGATCTGGCACTGCAGACCACAGTTCCTGAAATTAAAACGGCAAAAGACTTCCTGCAGAAGATGGCCAGCGACATCAACAGCACCAACCTCAGTTCATGCCAGGCTGCGCAAGGCATCGTCGGTGGTCTGTTTCCCCGAACTCAGGTTGCGCAGCAGAAGGTCTGCCAGGACATTGCCGGTGAAAGTAACATCTTCGCTGACTGGGCTGCATCCCGACAGGGATGCACTGTGGGCGGAAAGATGGACAGCGTCCAGGATAAAGCGAGCGATAAAGACAAGGAACGCGTGATGAAAAACATCAACATCATGTGGAACGGTCTGTCAAAAAACCGGCTCTTTGACGGTAATAAGGAGCTTAAAGAGTTCATCATGACCTTAACCGGGACACTGATATTCGGTGAGAACGGCGAAATCACACCGCTGCCGGCGCGCACTACCGACCAGGATTTGATCAAGGCCATGATGGAAGGGGGCAGCGCTAAAATCTATCACTGCAATGATTCGGATAAATGCCTCAAGGTCGTGGCAGATGCCACCGTCACCATCGCCTCGGATAAGGCGCTGAAGAACCAGATTTCGAAACTACTCAACAGTATCCAGAACAAGGCCGTTGCTGATGAAAAACTGACTGAGCAGGAGAAAGGGTTTATTTCAAGCACTACTATCCCGGTATTCAAATACCTGGTAGATCCCCAGATGCTTGGGGTGTCTAACTCGCTGCTTTATCAACTGACCGACTATATCGGTTACGACATTCTGCTGCAGTACATCCAGGAACTTATTCAGCAGGCCCGCGCCATGATGGCGACCGGGAATTACCCGCAGGCGACAATGGATATGATCCTGCAGAACCTTGACCAGGCCACGCAGCAAATCGCCACGTTCCAGGCGCGCGTACAGGTCCAACAGGATGCCTTACTGGTTGTCGATCGCCAGATGAGTTACATGCGTCAGCAGGTATCAGCAAGGATGATGACCCGCTACCAGAACAATTACCACTTTGGCGGAGGTATGTGATGCAGGAAGTGTATGTTATCGCCGGGGGCGACTGGTACCGGCATGTACTGAACGCCGTTGCGGCGTTTATGCAGACCGAAAACTGGAAAATTATCGAGAGAATGTGTATCGGTTTTTCCGTTTTGATCGTGGCAGGGAGCTGGATTAAAAAACACAGCGTGATGGATATGCTGGGATGGGTATTCTCGCTGACACTGGTATCGATGCTCGTTTTAATAAAAACCCCAGTACAGGTCATCGATTACTCTGAACCCTCATCGGTGTATCAGGTGGATAATGTGCCGATTGGCCTTGCGATTCCGGCATCCCTTACGACGCGCATCGGGAACGCGTTTGTACAGAGCTATGAAATGGTGATGACACTGCCGGACAGTTCGGTCTACAGCAAAACGGGCATGCTCTTTGGCAGCAACCTGGTGGCGAAAAGTACCGATTTTATGTCGCAGAATCCGGAGATTGTCACGCTGTTCTCCGATTACGTTCAGAACTGCGTTATTGGCGATATGCTGCTGAATCACAAATATTCGTTCGAAGACCTGATGCATTCAACAGATCCCTATACGCTGATTTTTTCTAACCCCAGCCCGTTAAGAGGCATATTTGACAAAAACAACCAGTTTAAAACCTGTCTTGAAGCGTCAGTCGATCTGAAGTCAGCGCTGGCGCTGGATACCCAGACGGGTGGAAAAACCTGGAACTATTATGTCCGCCAGATTTTTGGTGGCCGTCCGAACCCGGATGTGCTGATGTCCAGTTTACTGGGCGATAGTTACCAGACGTTCTATCACAACAGCCAGTCTGCCAGCCAGATTATCCGTCAGAATGTCACCATCAATGCCCTGAGAAGTGGGATACAGAGTTATGCAGCCCGCAGTGCAGATTCGGCGAGCCTGATCAATATTGCCACCACATCATCACTGGAAAAACAGCGTCTGGCGCAGGCATCAATGGGGCAGCAGGCACTGAGAACGTTGCCGATGATGCAGACCGTTATTCTCGGGATGATGATTGGCATGTTCCCGATTATTGTGATGGCGGCCATGTTCAACATGCTGACCATGCAGGTGCTGAAGGGGTATGTTGTCGCCCTGATGTGGCTGCAGTGTTGGCCGATTTTATACGCCATCCTGAACAGTGCCATGGCGTTCTATGCTGCCAAAAATGCCACGCCGGTGGTGTTATCTGAAATGTCACAGGTACAGTTGCGTGACTCTGATATTGCCACGACCGCAGGTTACATCTCGCTGATGATTCCTGGCCTGGCCTGGATGATGATAAAAAGCGTGGGGGCAGGTTTCTCAAATATCTACAGCCATTTTGCTTCCTCTGGCCTCAGTGCCACCTCTCAGGCGGCTTCCGGTGTTGTAGACGGGAATTACTCTTACGCCAATATGCAGACTGATAATGTCAGCGGGAACAGCTGGAATACTAACAGCACCACTGCATTTGGCCAGATGACCCGGCAGCTCTCTAACGGTGGTATGGGAACCCAGACACGGGATGGTTCAATGGTCTGGGATACCAGTGGCGCCATGTCGAAACTGCCGGTAGATATCAACGTCGGACGTCAAATTGCCAGCGCACAGCAGCAGATGGCCAGAGAATCAGAAGTACAGGCTGAAAGCGCCCTGCATGGTTATAACCAGAGCGTAACGAGCGCCTGGAATACCCTGAAGCAGTTCGGTACCAATATGGGGACCAGTTCCTCAATGACGACGGGGGCAGACAGTACTGAATCCTCTCAGGATACGATGGCCAGAAGCAAAATGTGGAATGCTGTTGTTGCTAATGCTAAAGCAAATAACATCAGCAATGAGGAGTCGTTCCAACAATTAATGGATGATTCGACTAAAAGTTCTCAAGCTGCGGATATTCATGCATCTGGTAAGTGGAGCTCAGGAGATCAACTATTCGGTAAATTAGGCAAGTGGGGAACTGGGCTATCTGCGGAAGCGGGTGTAAAAGGGAGTGCCGGGTGGACCCATAGCTCGGGCGATACTGATAATGTCAGTTCTTCAGGGCGGGAGTCACATGACAGTAGACACGATACTAGCAGTCAGGCAGCCAAAGACTTCAGAGAAGCTTCTGATTACTTTACTAGCCACAAAACTACAACTTCTGGAAATGTTACTGATAATAATGCATCTTCCCGTGTTGACCAGTTTGCAGCATCGTTGTCCAGCGCGAAAAACAGCTATGACCAGTATACAACCAGTAAGACCCGCAGTCATGAATATAGTGAAATGGCTTCACGTACTGAGAGCATGAGCGGACAGATGAACGAAAACCTAACTCAACAGTTTGCTAATTTTGTCCAGAGACAGGCGCCGCAGAATGCAGAGGCTATTCTGACGGATACCAGTTCACCTGAAATTGCCGCACAACGAGAGGCCCTGGCCAGAGACTTTGTAAAATCTCAGGTAGAGCCGAAAATTGATGGGGCATACCAGGAAGCCAGAGGAACGGTCGGAAATAATATGGGCGGTGTTTCAACCAGTGGAGGCAGAGAAGACGTTGCTTCTGACTATGGTCAGCATTCCGGAAGTATTGACAATATGACCGCACATGCAGGCATTAAACAGGATGTTGGTAAGAGCGTGGGTACGTTGGTTTCGGAGAACAGACAGGCTCACCAAAATACTCGGCAGGAAATAATCAACCAAGAAAATGACGTTAAAAAACAGCATGCAGATCTGGAAAACAACCATAAAACAGAGGGAAATAACTTCCATAATACATATAATGAGAAGAAGGGAAAGGTAAGTAATATGCCGGGAGCAGCCTCTTCCAAAGAGCTTGAGGAAAGGGCTACTAAACTTCAAAAGGATTATCTTGATGGGAAGAAATGAGAATGATGATTAACAATAAAGTCATTTTTGAAGAGGTGGAAGAGTTAAAACATATACTTTCACAAGGGGAAGTGGACATACCTTCCTTTTGGACATGTTTATGGCCTGGACTGGTTATAGTTGCTTGGAATGCACTTTGTTCTGTAATTAGTGTCGAAAGTGGTTTTTTTTCAAGCAGATATATATTTAGCGCGATGATTTTTCCATGCGGTGTTGGGTTCATAATTATGCTTGGCGTCGCTAGTGCGCGTTCGCTGTTTTTGTCAGTGCCAAGAACCTTTAGACTTAATTCATTTTTATATCGATTCTTTGGTAAAAAAATTATGGTATACACGATTACATATATGGTTGTGATCGTTCTGCTTGCCTTATTCAATCGTGTGTATTATAACTCACCATTACCTTTTGCATTCATGATTATTTTAACAACTATTTGTTGTGGTGTGGTAATGCATTTAGACTTTGGGCGATATCAACTATCATTGCTTACATCCGCAATAAGTACATTTAAAAGCAATAGGCTTAATAGCTAAGTTTTTCTTGAAGTTAAGTTAATACTATTGATTGGGATTTTTTAGATTAAAGGGCGTTGATGCAGATAATTAACGCCTTAACTCTCCCTTTGTTTGATGTGTCGTTGTTTATCATATGTATCAATAGTTAATTTACATTGCATTTAAAATGATGCTGTTTATATCTGAAGGTGAAAGATGAAAAGAAATAATTCTATGGCTATTATTGTCATAAGTTCAGTGTTGGTGTTGTCTGGTTGTGGTGCGATGGGTACTGCAATTAAAAAACGAAACCTCGATGTCAAAACTCAAATGAGTGAGACTATCTGGTTAGAACCCTCTAATAATCACACGGTATTTCTGCAAATAAAAAATACTTCAGATAAAGATATGAGCGGACTGCAGGCTAAGATTGCCAGCGCAGTGACAGCAAAAGGTTACCAGGTGGTGACTAATCCGGATACTGCTGGGTACTGGATACAGGCTAATGTACTGAAAGCAGATAAGATGGATTTGCGAGAGTCACAGGGGTGGTTAAGTAAGGGATATGAAGGGGCTGCGACAGCTGCTGCTCTGGGTGCTGGTATAACAGCTTATAACTCAAATTCAGCAGGGGCTACATTAGGAGTAGGGCTGGCAGCTGGACTGGTTGGAATGGCGGCAGACGCGATGGTGGAAGATGTTAACTATACGATGGTTACTGATGTCCAGATCGCAGAAAGAACCTCGACAAAGGTTCAGACAGATAACGTTGCCGTATTGCGCCAGGGGACGTCCGGAGCGAAGGTACAGACCAGTTCAGAAACAGGTAATCAGCATAAATACCAGACCCGTATTGTCTCGAATGCCAATAAAGTTAATCTAAAATTCCCGGAAGCTCAGCCAGTTCTTGAAGACCAACTTGCGAAATCTATTTCTAATATTCTGTAATGTGTTCAATCCAATTTTCCAGATGATTTCTCTGTTGGATTAAAGTTGCGTCTCTATCCGGTAATGCCGGTGCTTCAGTAAATTCAGATAACGCCTCACAGGCACGCAAATATTTTGTGTGCCTGTGAGGCGTTGCCGGCTGCGGCCGGAATTCTTTTCAGTGGTTAATTGATGGATTATTGCCATGAGTTTTAACGCCAAAGATATGACACAGGGCGGTCAAATAGCGAGCATGCGTTTTCGTATGTTTGGTCAGATTGCCAATATTATTCTATATGTACTGTTCCTCTTTTTTTGGGTGCTTTGCGGGCTGATATTAATGTATCGCCTGAGTTGGCAAACCTTTGTTAACGGTGCCGTATACTGGTGGTGTACAACGCTTGGACCGATGAGAGATATCATCCGGTCTCAGTCCGTATATACCATTAATTATTATGGACAACAGTTGCAGTATACGTCGGAGCAAATACTCAAGGATAAATACACTATCTGGTGTGGGGAGCAGTTGTGGACCGGGTTTGTCTTTGCCGGAACAGTTTCCCTGATTATTTGTATTGTTGCTTTCTTTGTCGCCAGCTGGGTATTAGGTCATCAGGGGAAACAACAAAGTGAAGATGAAGTGACGGGAGGCCGTCAGCTATCAGAAAAGCCAAAAGAAGTAGCCAGAAAGATGAAGCGGGATGGTATGGCCTCTGATATTAAAATCGGTGACCTGCCTATTTTACTAAACTCCGAAATTCAGAATTTCTGTCTTCATGGTACTGTTGGTTCCGGTAAATCAGAAGTTATCCGACGACTGTTAAATTATGTCCGTGCCCGTGGGGATATGGCCATCATCTACGACCGCTCCTGTGAGTTCGTCAAAAGTTATTACGACCCGTCTATTGATAAAATTCTCAACCCGCTGGATTCGCGCTGTGCAGCCTGGGATTTGTGGAAAGAGTGCCTGACGCTGCCGGATTTCGACAACGTCTCTAATACCCTGATTCCGATGGGAACCAAAGAGGACCCGTTCTGGCAGGGTTCCGGTCGCACCATCTTTGCCGAAGGTGCCTACCTGATGCGTGAGGACAAGGACCGCAGCTATGAGAAGCTGGTTGATACTATGCTCTCCATCAAGATCGACAAGCTGCGCGCCTATCTGCAGAATACGCCAGCGGCAAACCTGGTGGAAGAGAAGATTGAGAAAACCGCCATCAGTATCCGTGCGGTGCTGACCAACTACGTTAAGGCCATTCGCTACCTGCAGGGCATTGAGAAGAACGGCGAGCCGTTCACCATCCGGGACTGGATGCGCAGTGTCCGTGAGGACCAGCCCAACGGCTGGCTGTTTATCTCCTCCAACGCTGACACCCACGCTTCCCTGAAGCCGGTTATCTCGATGTGGCTGTCGATTGCCATTCGCGGTCTGCTGGCAATGGGGGAAAACCGTAACCGTCGTGTCTGGATTTTTGCAGACGAATTACCGACATTGCATAAGTTACCGGACCTGGTGGAGATCCTCCCGGAAGCCCGAAAATTCGGTGGCTGCTATGTATTCGGGATTCAGTCCTACGCCCAGCTGGAAGATATCTATGGCGTGAAACCCGCAGCAACCTTGTTCGACGTGATGAATACCCGCGCATTCTTCCGCTCGCCCAGTAAAGGTATTGCTGAATTTGCTGCTGGCGAAATAGGTGAGAAAGAGATCAAGAAGGCAAGTGAGAACTACTCCTACGGTGCTGACCCGGTACGTGATGGGGTATCCACCGGTAAGGAGCAGAAACGGGAAACGATTGTCAGCTATTCCGATATCCAGACCCTGCCGGATTTATCCTGTTACGTCACGCTGCCCGGGCCATATCCGGCAGTTAAACTGGCACTGAAATATAAACCCCGCCCCAAAATTGCCGAAGGCTTTATTCCACGCCAGCTCAATCAGGCTATTGATGACAAGCTGGCTGCGGTGCTTGCTGCGCGTGAAGCTGAAGGGCAGAGCGCCCGGATTTTGTTTATGCCAGATCCGGTTGAAACTGTGCCGGTTGAGAAGACCGACGAAAAGCCTGCGTCACCGATAGCGGCCGTACCCACCCCTCAGGAGGATAAGGCAAAAGTTCCGCCGGTTACTGCCAGTAACACGTTCCACAAACCTGCAAGTGCAGCGGCAGCCGCCGCAAGCGCATCGGTGACCCAGGCTGGCGGTGTTGAACAGGAACTTCATGAAAAACCTGAAGAACAACTTCCATTACCCCCGGGCGTGAATAAAGACGGGGAAATTGAGGATATGAATGCCTGGGATGAGTGGCAGTCCAGTTCTGATGTTTTGAGGGATATGCATCGTCGTGAAGAGGTCAACATCAACCATAGTCATCATGTTGATCGTGATGATATCAATCTGGGGAGTAACTTCTGATGATGTCAATTGGTTCAGTGAAATCCGCGGGTAAAGCCGGAGATTATTACACCAAAGAAGATAATTATTACGTTATCGGCAGCATGGATGAACGCTGGCAGGGGAAAGGTGCTGAGGCGCTGGGCCTTGAAGGAAAAACCGTGGATAAGGCCCTGTTTACCGAACTGTTGAAAGGGAAGCTGCCGGATGGCAGCGACCTGAGCCGGATCCAGGACGGTATGAATAAACACCGCCCTGGTTATGACCTGACCTTTTCCGCGCCAAAAAGTGTATCCGTCATGGCTATGCTGGGTGGTGACAAACGCCTTATCGAGGCGCATAACCAGGCGGTCACTGAAGCTATTCGTCAGGTTGAAACCCTCGCAGCTACCAGGGTGATGGTGGACGGAAAATCTGAAACAGTGCTGACCGGCAACCTGATTGTGGCGAAATTTAACCACGATACCAACCGCAACCAGGAGCCTCAGATTCATACTCATGCGGTGGTGATAAATGCTACACAGAATGGCGATAAATGGCAGTCGCTGGGTACCGATACGGTAGGAAAAACCGGTTTTATCGAAAACGTGTATGCCAACCAGATTGCGTTCGGAAAAATATACCGTGAAGTGCTGAAACCCCTGGTTGAGGGGCTGGGGTATGAAACAGAGGTGGTCGGCAAGCACGGTATGTGGGAGATGAAAGACGTTCCCGTTGAGCCTTTCTCGACGCGTACCCAGGAAATCAATGCCGCTGCCGGTCCCGATGCATCACTGAAATCTCGGGATGTGGCCACTCTCGATACCCGCAAAGCGAAGGAAACTCTCGACCCGGCACAGAAGGTGACGGAGTGGCTTTCCACTCTGAAAGAGACCGGGTTTAACCTTAAGGAATATCGTGAGGCTGCCGATCAGCGGGCGAAAACACAACGGGAAGTTCCTTCTCCGGAAGCGCCAGCTGGACCAAATGTTGACGATATAGTTACGCAGGCTATTTCCGGGTTAAGCGATCGTAAAGTTCAGTTTACCTATACGGAGTTGCTGGCCAGAACGGTCAGCCAGATGGAGGCCCGCCCGGGTGTCATCGAGACGGCAAGAGCCGGTATTGAAGCCGCCATTGGGAGGGAACAACTTATCCCGCTTGACCGGGAAAAAGGGATTTTCACCTCCGGGATACATGTTCTCGATGAATTATCCGTCAGAGCCCTGAGCCAGGAAGTATTACGCCAGAACCACGTCAGTATGGTCCCGGAAAAGGCAACCGCGCGTCAGACGTCGTTCAGTGATGCGGTTACCGTTCTGGCTCAGGATCGCCCTGCAATCGGGATTGTATCGGGTCAAGGTGGGGCTGCAGGGCAACGCGAACGAGTGACTGAAATGGCCATGATGGCACGTGAGCAGGGACGGGATGTCCATATCATCGCGGCAGATAACCGTTCCCTGGAGTTTCTGCTGAAAGAAGAAAAACTTGCAGGCGAAATCATCACTGGTAAAAGCGCTCTGCAGGACGGTACTGCCTTTGTTCCAGGAGGGACGTTGATAATCGACCAGGCTGAAAAACTCAGCCTGAAAGAAACCATCAATCTGCTCGATGGCGCCATGCGTAATAATGTTCAGATCCTGATGTCAGACAGTGGAAAACGAAGCGGTACCGGCAGCGCGCTGACCGTCATGAAAGAGAGTGGTGTGACGGCGTATAAATGGCAGGGTGGAAAGCAGACTACAGCATCGGTTATCAGCGAGCCGGACAGGAATCAACGCTTTACCAGAATGGCCAGTGACTTTGTTGCCAGCGTCCGGGATGGTCAGGAAAGCGTGGTTCAGATACGCGGTCCCCGGGAGCAGGGGATCCTGACAGGGCTAATCCGTGAAAATCTCAGAAATGAAGGCCTGATAGGCAGTCATGAGGAAACCATTACGGCGCTGACGCCGGTCTGGCTGGACAGTAAAAACCGGGGTATCCGCGATAATTATCGTGAGGGAATGGTGATGGAGCGCTGGGATCCGGAAAAACGCATCCATGACCGGTTTATTATCGATCGCGTGACCGCTGTCAGTAATACCCTGACCCTGAAAGATGAAAAGGGAGAATCACTGAATCTCAAAGTCTCCGCCGTTGATAATACCTGGACGCTGTTTCGTCCTCAGCAGTTGCCTGTGGCGGAAGGAGAACGGCTGGCCATTCTGGGGAAAATTCCGGAAACCCGGCTGAAGGGGGGCGATACGGTTCAGGTGCTGAAAGCGGAGAATGGTGTCCTGACCGTACAGCACCCCGGTCAGAAGACCACCCAGAAGCTGGCCGCCGGCAATACGCCCTTTACAGGGATCAAGGTCGGTCACGGCTGGGTGGAAAACCCGGGCAGGTCAGTCAGTGAAACCGCAACGGTGTTCGCCTCATTGTCACAGCGTGAACTGGACAATGCCACCCTCAATGCCCTGGCGCAGAGCGGCAGCCAGGTTCGACTGTACTCTGCGCAGAATGAGCAAAAAACGGTTGAGAAACTCGGGCGCCATACAGCGTTCAGTGTGGTAACCGAACAGCTGAAAACCCGTGCGGGCGAGCAGGATATCAGCGCAGCAATTGCTCACCAGAAAAGCCAGCTGCATACACCGGCTGAACAGGCAATCCATCTGGCGGTTCCGTCGCTGGAAAGCGATAAGCTCACGTTTACCCGGCCTCAGTTACTTGTCGCCGCTCATGAGTTTTCTGACGGTACCGTTCCGTTCTCCGATATCGAAAAAACTATAGGAGAACAGATTAAATCAGGCGATCTGCTGCACGTTCATGTCGCTGCCGGCCATGGCAACGATCTGCTGATTTCCCGGCAGACCTGGGATGCAGAGAAAAGTTTGCTCACGATGGTGCTTGAGGGTAAGAACGCCGTTACGCCGTTAATGGCCAAAGTACCAGGTACGCTGATGGAAGGGCTGACATCGGGACAACGAAATGCCACCCGTATGATCCTGGAAACCCGGGACAGGTTCACGCTGGTTCAGGGTTATGCCGGCGTGGGTAAAACCACGCAGTTCCGGGCGGTGATGTCGGCGGTGAATTTGTTGCCGGAAGACTCCCGTCCGAAGGTAATCGGCCTCGGTCCAACACACCGTGCGGTGGGAGAAATGCAGAGCGCCGGTGTGGAAGCACAGACCACAGCCTCTTTCCTGCATGATACACAGCTTCTGATGCGAAGCGGCCAGACTCCGGATTTCAGCAACACACTTTTCCTGGTGGATGAGAGTTCGATGCTGGGGCTATCCGATACGGCAAAGGCCATGAGTCTGATCGCGGCCGGTGGTGGTCGTGCGGTTTCCAGCGGTGATACTGATCAGCTGCAGTCTATTGCCCCCGGTCAGCCTTTCCGGCTTATGCAGAAGCGCAGTGCGGCCGATGTGGCCATCATGCAGGAGATCGTGCGACAGGTGCCTGAACTCCGCCCGGCGGTGTACAGCCTTATTGACCGGGATATACACAGTGCACTTTCCACCATTGAAAGAGTCGAACCCGCCCAGGTTCCCCGAAAGGAGAACGCATGGGTACCTGAAAGCTCAGTCATGGAATTCACGCCAGAACAGGAGAAAGCGATTCAGAAAGCCATCGGTGAAGGCGAAGTTCTGCCTAGTATCTCGCCCGTCAGTCTCTATGACGCCATCGTAAGGGACTATACCGGACGCACGGAAAGTGCACAGGCACAAACGTTGATTATTACCCACCTGAATGATGACCGTCGGGTGCTGAACCGTATGATCCATGATGAAAAAATGCGGAACGGTGAGCTCGGGGAGGACAGTGTCACGCTGCCAGTTCTGGTGACCAGTAATATCCGGGATGGCGAACTACGTAAGGTTTCGACCTGGGAAGCACATAAAGGTGCCATCGCATTGGTGGATAACCAGTACCACCAGATAGTGGGCGTCAGTAAAGCAGACCAGCTGATTACGCTTCGTAGTGACGAAGGTACCGAACGCCTGATTTCACCGCGAGAGGCTTCTGCAGAAGGTGTCACGTTATACCGCCAGGAGAGTATTACCGTTTCGCCCGGCGACAGAATGCGCTTCAGTAAAAGTGATACCGAACGTGGCTACGTGGCGAATAGTGTGTGGCGAGTGGAAAGCATATCTGGTGACAGTGTCACGCTGAATGACGGAAAAAGTACCCGAACGGTAACGCCCGCTGCGGATAAAGCTGAAGCGCATGTTGATCTGGCTTATGCCATCACCACACACGGTGCGCAGGGGGCAAGCGAGCCCTTTTCAATTGAACTGGAAGGTGTGACTGGCGCCAGGGAACGGATGGTCAGCTTCGAATCAGCGTATGTAGCGCTCTCCCGTATGAAACAGCATACGCAGGTATATACAGATGACCGGAAAGGATGGACGGATGCGGTAAGCCGTTCTCAGGAGAAAGCCAGCGCGCATGATGTTCTGGAGCCTCTTAACGATCGCGCTGTTAAAAGCGCAGAGCAGATGTTTGGTCGCGCCATTCCCCTGACGGAGAGTCCGGCCGGACGTGCAGCACTGCAACAATCAGGTATCGCCCGCGGGCAGTCCACAGGGAAATTTATCTCCCCGGGGAAAAAGTATCCGTTACCGCATGTCGCGTTACCTGCATTTGACCGTAATGGAAAATCCGCCGGGATATGGCTGAGCCCACTGACGGATAAGGATGGGCGATTGCAGGCTATCGGTGGGGAAGGGCGGGTTATGGGGAATGAAGAGGCCCGTTTTGTCGCCCTGCAGGGAAGCAGGAATGGGGAAAGCCTGCTCGCCGGGAACATGGGAGAGGGCGTCAGAATTGCCCGGGATAATCCGGACAGTGGCGTGGTGGTTCGCCTTGCCGGCGACGACCGTCCATGGAACCCTGGCGCCATCACCGGCGGCAGGGTCTGGGGCGATATAGACGCCGTGGTTACGGGGGGGAGCGGTGCAAATATTCCGCTACCACCTGACCTGCTTGCTCAAAAAACGGCAGAAGAACTGCAACGCAAGCAGATTGAAAAGCAGGCACAGGAAACGGCTCGTGAACTGACCGGTGAAAAGCGTAAACAAGACGAAGTGGGTGAGCAGATCAAGGACATTATCACGGATGTGGTTCGCGGTCTGGAACGACAGAAGGGGCAGCATGAACGATTCCAGCTTCCGGATGAACCAGAAAACCGTCTCAGAAATGAGGCTGTTCAGAAAGTGGTAGCCGATAATCAGCAGCAGGACAGATTGCAGCAAATTGAACGGGATATGGTCCGGGATCTGACCCGGGAAAAAACACTCGGAGGCGACTGACGCGCCTGCGGCTTGTCTGCTCCGGCATGTTCCCCGATTAAAATCGGGGAACATGCCGGAGCGCTAAAAAGGAATATGATATGAGAGCACAGGGTACCTTTCTCAGCATGACGGACAGTTGGCTGCAACGCCTTTTGACCTGGACTCCCGGACAGACGGATATGATTAAAACCGTCGCTCTGGTACTGATGGTGATTGATCATACCGGTCTTCTACTGGCAGGAAACAATGAAGTCATGAGACTGCTGGGCCGCGGTTGCTTTCCGCTGTTCGGGCTTGTCTGGGGAATGAACCTGGCCCGGCACGCTGTCATTCGCCAGTCACAACTGAACCAACTCTGGTGCTGGGCGCTGATAGCTCAGGGGTCGTTTATTCTGGTGGGGTATCCCTGGTATATGGGGAATATCCTCTTTACGTTCGCCGTTACCGGACAGGCGATGCGCTGGTTCAGTCTGAGAAGCCGCAACGATATGCTGCTGGCGCTCGCGATAGTGGTGGCCTGGTTGCCGCTCTCCACTGACAGCTATGGTCTGGCCGGAGTATTCATGTTGATCAATAGTTACCGGCTTTGTCGTGCCACAGAGCCGGTGGAAAGAACAGGCTATGCTGTACTCTGGGCGGTCATGGTTTTGCTTATGAATATCCATGATGCCGGGCAGGCTGTGGCGGGGTTGGCAATTGCACTTCTTGTTGTGGGTGTCTGCTCGGATATCGGGAAGCAGGTAAAGCGATTCTGGCCAGCGCATTTTTTTGTCCTGTTTTACACTATTCACCTTGCGGTGCTCGGTATTCTGGCCGGGTGACGGACAGAACGTAGTCGGGCGACAGGCAGAAGGATGATCAGGCAGGCAACCTGGCGTATCTTACCCGCACAGTATTAACTGCAGGAAAACCTTAACCTATGACGGAAGATAAACGTCCCACTCTCAGCCTCAAAAGAAAGCCGGGGGAGAAAACACCGGAATCCGGTGCTGATACAGCCCGTGTTGTCCGCCGTAAGCAGGTGGTGAATGTGACCACCCCGCCGGCATGGAAAGTGAAGAAAGAGAAACTGGCCAGAAAAACGGAACCGGTGGCACCTGCTGCCCCCGTGCCGACAACACCAGACAAACCGGAAAGGATCGTCCGTCCAGTTCGTTATCTTTGCCTGCCGGAGCTGCAGGATGCAATTGATACCCTGAAGGTGTGGTGGCCTGGGCTGTTCAAGGGGGAAGCGCCTCACCTGCTGGCCATCGGCATCCGGGAGGCCTTTTTTGAGGATATTGCCGAACGGGGAATACCGTTGTCCCATAAACAGGCCATTAAATGCCTTAAAAGTATTACACGGTCTGAACTTTACTTGTCATCGATGATCGCCGGTGCTGAACGAGTTGACTTACACGGTAACCCGGTGAGTGTCGTGACCCCGGATGAAGAAAAGTATGCTCAGCTGCGTCTGGAAAAACAGCGACAGCAACAGGCCAGAATTCAGAATGAAATCATTTAAATTGTATTAATTCTTTTTATTTAATCTGTATTCCCTTTTTAACTCTGCTCGCGTAATTGAATACGCTGGCAGAGTGATAATATCTGCACGTTACACTTTGTCATTGAAAAGGATATTTATGAAGCTTAAAACTGTTTTAGCAGCTCCGCTTATTACCGCCATGTTATTTAATTCCTTACCTTCATTTGCGAGCGACACGAGTTCTGCATTTACTCCCGAGCAGGAAAAGCGGATTGGCGAAATAGCCGCAGATTATATGCGTGCACATCCGGATATTCTTATCCAGATGAGTGAGTCGTTACAGCAGGAACAACAGGAAAAACAGGCCCGGGGATTAAAAACGGCCGCACTCGCACAACAGGCCCGGATAATGGCGGATAAACGCATCCCCTCCTGGGGAGCAGAAGGCGGATCTGTCATGGTGGTCGAGTTCTTTGATTATCAGTGTATCTGGTGCAGTCGGCTGGCGCCTGAGCTGGAGAAGGTCATGAAGGCCAACACGAACGTGCGCTACTACTTCATGGAGTGGCCGGTGTTTGGCAGCCGCTGGCCAGAATCTTTACTGGCAGCGAAAACCGGATTGCAGGTCTGGAAAGAAAAAGGCGAGGAGGCTTACCTCAAATATCACAATGGCATTTATAGCTCCGGACTTAATGAAGGAAAACTAACCCAGGATGCTATCGGGAAATATTCAGAAAATATGAAGTTCAGTAAAAACACGATCGATGAAATTAATTCCACGCTGACCGATATCAATGATATTGCCACCACCATTGGTTTGACCGGGACTCCGGGTATTGTCATCATGCCCGTTAAGGGGGCAACAGAAGATAATACGACGGTTTTCGCTGGAATGACTGAGGCTGAAAATATCCAGCAGGCGATTAATAAAGCGCAGGGGAAATAAAGAATGAAACGTTCAACAGTGTCTGGTCTCCTGGCGGTCTGTTTAATAGTTTCAGGTGGTGCAGTCGCTCAGCCAACGGTACAGGCAGGATTTTCACCCGAGGGTTCTGCGCTGCAGCTGGTGCTGAACACTATCGATACCGCACAGGAAAGTATTCGTCTGATGGGGTACAGCTTTACATCGCCGGAGGTCACCCGGGCGTTGATTCAGGCAAAACAGCGTGGGGTAGATGTGAAGGCTGTTCTTGACTGGAAAGCGAACAGTACAAAAGGCAGTGCTGGTGTGGCTGCAATGAATCTGCTGGTGAATGCCGGCATCCCGGTACGTACCGTCAGCCAGTTCAAAATCATGCATGACAAAGTCATCATCACTGACGGCCGTAACGTCGAAACAGGCTCGTTCAACTTCAGCCGGGCGGCGGCGCGCAGTAACTCCGAAAATGCTCTGGTCATCCGGGATTATCCTGTTCTGGCAAATACCTACCTGCAGCACTGGCAAACTCGTTGGGAGATGGGAAAAGACTGGAGTTCTTCGTATTAACCCCCTCGCTGAATAACCTGTTCATTGCGCCAACAAGGGCAGGTTATATAACAAAAAATAACATAGACTCTCGCTGCATCTGGCTACGTGTAGTATCTTTGTCCAAGTATTTTGTTAAATGCTTGAGGAGGCAGAGATGTCACAGGTCGTTAACGCAGTTACTTCCTCATCTAAACGTCCCTACAGAAAAGGGAATCCGCTTTCTGCTGCAGAGCGTCAGCAGAAAGCTGTTGCACGTAAAAAAGCCACGCATAAAGAAGTGAGGGTGTTTGTGCGTGACTCGCTTAAAAGCCAGCTTCAGTTAATGTGTGAAAATGAAGGGATCACCCAAGCGGAAATGATTGAAAGGCTTATCGAAATGGAATCAGCCAAGCTTGGAATAGGCGTAACGACGTCACATTCTTGATCCTACTGGCTATGAGTGCTAGATTACTGATCGTTTAGAGATTTCTGGTTGGCCACGCCGTAAGGTGGCAGGGAACTGGTTCTGATGAGGTGTCTACCCAGAACCAGAAAAGCAAAAACCCCGATAATCTTCATCTAGTTTGGCGACGGGAAGAAGATTAACGGGGCCTACTTAAACTGTATAGAAGCTGTTGCTCTATGCAGGGAGTATAGTTTTATGCTCAGAAAACTGCAATACCTTCTGTGCTCAGTGCTCCTTCCGTGCAACATAAGTGCGGGAAGGTGTGACTGACGCCAAGGCCCTGTTCTCTCATTACCGACAGGTAAAAAATCCTTTCCCACAATTCGTAGTGCCGAAGAAAAAAGGCAGCGATGAAGAGAAAGCGACACTACCGTTCTGTCGTAAGCTGATGGCGAAAGCCGAAGGCTTCACGTCCCGTTTTGATTTTTCCGTTCATGTGGCGTTCGTGCGTTCACTCGGTAAGCGTCATCGCATGCCGCCACTGTTGCGCCGTCGGGCCATTGATGCCCTTCTCCAGGGACTGTGTTTCCACTATGACCCGCTGGCCAACCGTGTCCAGCGTTCCATCACCAATCTGGCTATTGAATGCGGACTGGCCACCGAGTCGAAAACCGGCAATCTGTCCATCACCCGTGCCACACGGGCGCTGAAGTTTATGGCGGAGCTGGGGCTGATTACCTACCAGACCGAATACGACCCCCAGATTGGCTGCAATATACCGACTGATATCACCTTCACACCAGCACTTTTCTCGGCGCTCGATGTCTCTGACGTGGCTGTTGTGGCTGCCCGCCGCAGCCGCGTGGAATGGGAAAATCAGCAGCGCAAAAAGCAGAACCTGAAGCCGCTGGAGATGGACGAGCTGATAGCGAAGTCCTGGCGGTTTGTGCGCGAACGGTTCCGCAGCTACCAGTCCGAACGTAAACAGCATGGCCTGAAACGTGCCCGTGCACGTCGTGACGCGGAAAGAACCCGCAAGGACATTGTGACCCTGGTGAAACAACAGCTGACACGGGAATACGCCTGCGGACGCTTTACCGGTGGTCTTGATGCCATGAAGCGGGAGCTGGAGCGGCGAGTGAAAGAGCGCATGCTAATGTCGCGCGGTAACAACTACACGCGGCTGGCCACCGTCCCCATATAACCCTTCCTGTGTGAAAAATCCGGCTGGCGCCGGAGGGTTCCGCACGTCTGCTTCCCGCCACAGCTTATTATCTGAGCTAAGTGGCGGGGCTGTTAACCAAATCCCATGTTTTCCGACCATCAGAATGGCCAGAAATTTCATCGCTGGCGTCACTTTCGGCCGCTGAATTCAGTTATCCACAAATAACTGCAAGGGAAGTTTCCATAAGGTTACAACCGTTATGCTTACAAAGCGCCAGGCGAAGTAATTTCAAAGTGCGTGGTTTCTTTTAAAAACCAGATCTTTACTTCTTTTAAATAAAGACTTTTTCTCTCTTATAAAGATATAACCTGTTCATCGCCTGACCTGTGGACAGGCTCCTGAGAATGCCCGCCCTTGCAGCGACCTGACGGTCGCGCCGGTTCGGAAACAACATATGTACCTCCCGTCGCCTTGCGACGGGCCCCGGAACCAGTAGTTACAACATACAAACAATCCCTTATGGCAGAAAACCAGCGCCGTTCTGACATCCCGTGCCCCTCCCCACCACTGAAAAGCGCCGCCGCCCCCGGCCAAAGGCCGGGGAACACCATCGCTTATAATGATGGGTGTTGTAACTAACCTTCTTCATCGCTTTAGGTGGAGCTGCGGTGAGTTTCTGAGTACACGCTCGTAAGCGGCCCTGACGGCCCGCTAACGCGGAGATACGCCACGGCTACGGCTTACGCCTTGCCGGGACCACTCCGACCGCGTACAGAGGCATCTGAGACGTTTTTAGCGGGTATAGCTTTGCAGCTACCGTGTTAAGTTCCCTGGTGTCGCTGAGATAGTTGATGAACATCCCCCTAAGCGTCAGCAGCAAGCTGCCGCCGCTAAGGCCCCGGAAATCACGCCCTTTACGTCGTAAACGCCGTAAAGCCCGCTCACCGGGGTTAAAAGGGATTACTTTGACTTCTTCATTGCTGTTAGCGGGTTAAGGCTAATCAGGGCAGGGGGTAGGGTGGCAGAATTTATAGCCCGGCAACCGGCTACGCCGGGCTTTCGGCGCCATTTGACTCCACAGACACATGTAACCTCATCTGGCGCCTCCATGCCGCTGACGCGGCATCCAGAAGTTTCCCGATGCTGTAAGTCTTAACGTCTGCTTTGTGCCAAAAGCGGAAGTAACTAACAGCAGTCTGTGTGAAAATACGGGGAGCAGGTCACGCTCACTATTCATACTGGTGTAAAACCCTGCATGCCGTGTATTATTTGGTTTTTTGTGTTAGTTATCCACATTAAGTTGATTCTTAGGTTGATGTTCAACGTAATGAGTTGCTATTAACTACTTTAATGATTTTTAGGGAAAAAAAAGATAGCATGTGTACAGGTGAAATTTATATATTTGCTAGAAATAAACAGCGTGTTAGCACTGGTGTAATTTAATCACGCGATAATAAGGCGAATTGTTAATAGCCAAAGCATCTACGTACCCACACAACAGGCGAGCAGCCTAATTATAAAACGAATCTACCAATAACTGATCGCTCAGGTTATGTAGGTGGTGGGTATATAGTTTATTTTGTAAATCATGAGTATAGCTATGAACCATTATGATGATTTGCAGAGGTTTAAGGATAAGACCCGCAACCAAAAATACGAATTCAAGGATCTGTCGGCGCAGAACCTCTCTCCTGACCATGGAAGTTGGGCGATCATGAATCAGCTAGCTCCTGCAACAGAGGAGTCTAAACTGGCGATGGGTGGTCACGTTTCGCTGCCGCAACCGCAGGCTGTCGCCCCGGATGTCTTCGCGAGCGACGAACGTCATGAGCGCGTCGAAAGTATCGATACTATCGACAGTATTGAAAGCGCCGAAACCAGCACCGAAACCAGCACCGAAAGCGTTCTTCCTCCTGTCGACACAGACTTACCGGCGGTGACCGCCCCGTCTATTTTCCGTGAAGTTGCCGGACAACTTGCATCGCAATCGGCGGCACCCGTTGCGCCTTCTGCCCAACCGGCGGCTAACCCGGTTGTACCAACGACCACCACCGCACCTGCTCCGTCTGCGACAGCGCCTGCTGATTATTCCCGGCTGTTTGCAACGAAAGCGCCAGAAGCAAAACCCACCGTAGAAAAAAACCAACCTTTACAATCTTTGCTAGAAAGGATCGCTTCATGCCGTTGATTTGTGTTTGTTCACCGAAGGGTGGTGTTGGGAAAACGACGCTCACGGCTAATCTGGCTTACGCCCTTGCGCGTTCTGGCAGTAAGGTCCTGGCGCTGGATTTTGACGTGCAGAACGCACTGCGTCTGCACTTTGGCGTGCCGCTGTCTGACGAGCGCGGTTATGTCGCCAAATCAGCCGAGTCCTCGGACTGGAGTCAGTTCGTATTGACCGCAGGCGGGAATATCTTTGTGTTGCCTTATGGCGAAGCCAGCGAAGATCAACGCCTGGTATTTGAAGAACGTCTGACGAATGACGAACATTTTCTGATTCGTGGCCTCAACACGTTGCTGAATTATCCGGGCCTGATTATTGTGGCCGATTTTCCTCCCGGTCCCTCTGCTGCATTGAAAGCCATGTCGCGCCTGGCCGATCTGCATCTGGTCATCATGCAGGCAGATACCGCCTCTCTTTCCCTGTTGCCTCACGTTGAAAATCACCGTCTGACCGGGGATGTCCTCAATCGAAAAGCGGGCCATTACTTCGTGCTCAACCAGAGCGACAACCGTCGTCAGGTCAGCCGGGATGTCACCGCATTTATGGAACAGAAATTAGGTAATCAACTTTTAGGCGTTATTCATCGTGATGAAAGCGTCATAGAAGCGAATGCCTCGCAGCAGTCGGTTTTCGACTTTAGTCCTGCATCCGCCGCTGCATTCGATATCGAACTCATTGCAAAAAGAGTCGCCGGAATCTTAGGCGTAAAAATCGGAGACGGCACGGTTCACAGTAAACCGAAAATGTCTGGCTTCTAATTCGCGCAGGGCAACCTATGAAAAAGTTCCTTTATGTTTTGCTGGTACTGGCAATGCTACCTGTTGCGCTGCTGGTCATCATTACGCCTATGGACAGCCAGAAACAGTATATTTTTGGTCTGCTCAGTATCGGTGTGCTGTTTTTAATGGGGTTTAGCAAAAAACGGGCTTTGTTGAATAAATAAGATTTCGTGCGAACGACCCTGTAGCTGGCTGGATTTTCAGGCAATACGCACGCTTTCTGGCATCCCAGCCTTTGTCATCCTGTTCAACGCACGCACCATGGCCATAGCTTCCGCTACCTGACCATCGTAGTCACGCAGCGTCAGTGAATCTCCCAACAACTGCTTCATTCTGTACATTGCCGTTTCCGCTATCGAGCGACGGTTATATTCCGTTGTCCATTTCCACCGTGCATTGCTTCCGCTCAGCCGCTGATTAGCAACGGCACGGTTGCGGTCTGCGTACTCACCGGGCCAGTAACCTGCTCCTTTTCGGGGAGGAATAAGCGCGCTGATTTTTTTGCGGCGCAGTTCATCGTGACAGAGCCGGGTATCGTAAGCCCCGTCTGCCGCGGCTGCCCTGATTTTTCTGTGAGTCTGCCGGATAAGGCCCGGGAAGGCTTCTGAGTCCGTGACGTTATTCAGCGACAGGTCTGCACAGACAACTTCATGTGTGTTGCTGTCAACAGCAAGATGCAACTTTCGCCAGATACGACGGCGCTCTTTGCCGTGCTTTCTGACTTTCCATTCGCCTTCACCAAAGACCTTCAGCCCGGTGGAATCAATCACCAGGTGTGCGATTTCACCCCGGGTGGACGTTTTGAAACTGACATTAACCGACTTTGCCCGCTTACTGACACTGGTGTAATCCGGGCAGCGCAACGGAACGTTCATCAGGGCAAAAATGGAATCAATAAAACCCTGCGCAGCCCGCAGGGTCAGCCGGAATACGCGTTTAATCACCAGAACGGTGGTGATGGCGAGATCAGAATAGCGCTGGGGCCTTCCTCGTGATGAAGGCGTTGCCGACTCATACCAGGCCTGAATCGCCTCATCATCCAGCCAGAAAGTGAGGGAGCCACGGTTGATGAGAGCTTTGTTGTAGGTGGACCAGTTGGTGATTCTGAACTTTTGCTTTGCCACGGAATGGTCTGTGTTGTCGGGAGGATGCGTGATCTGATCCTTCAACTCAGCAAAAGTTCGATTTATTCAACAAAGCCTCTCTTTACTTAAAGAACGAGGAACGAGGAAGCTTCCTGGCCGAGTTTCAACTTCAAATGCATTATCAATCATAGCTCCAAATCCATTACCAAATAGTCGGCGTTGGAGGAGTGGTGATCCAGTTTGATACTTAGAAGATCCATGAAGAGGCAATAACATTAAGAAGGCACGGTAACTACGAATAATCGAAATCTCGGTACGTAATAGTTTACCGAGTAAGTTACGCGTGATGTTATCTGATTCTGACATGTGCGGATTGTCCTTGCGCCAATACAATTGTACGAATCTTCTACATGAAATTAAGGTCTGGATTCTGAAGGATGAAAAGTAACTTTTGGAATTTTAATACTGCCGCTTTGAACCTTAAAACTAACCTTTCAGCCATTACCCATACTTGTAACACTTTTTAACCAAACTAACCAGAATTTTATCAAAAAACCCTGACCTTGCTAACGAAATGTGAACCGTATAAAAAAACCTCAAAGCCTGAGTCGTTATCGGCATTAAGTAGCAATAACCTTAGGGAAAAATGCGCGTAAGCATGATTATTTTTTCGATTGTTTAACATGACTACTACATAGGGTCACTTTTTGCTGAAAAGTGGCCCTATGCACCATCGACATAGGGTCACTTCTTGATGAAAAGTGACCCTATGTAATCACGACATAGGGTCACTTTTTTTAAAAGTGGCACTATGCGTCAAAATCATAGGGTCACTTTCCTTTAAAAAGTGGCACTAGATAGATGTATAACTTAGTAGGTAAAACAGTTCTTTTCAGATCACGATCTCAGCAATAAGCATTGCTGGAAAAGTTACTTTTCTTCCACGATAAAATGCGGACCTTTTGGCCGTTCCCGTTTACATCTGATGTCACTCACTCTCAGTGCTTCCTCCATTCTTAAATTTGCCATGCAAAATTCTCGAAAAAATTCACAGAAAAAAGTCCCGTTCGTGAAAAAAAATTGAAAATCACTTCGGTATAGTGATTTCACATCAGGAGGCCCCATGTCTAAATCGAAGCTATTAAAGTCATTAGAGATTTCACGTACTTTATTGCGCTCACAAATCGATGTTCTTCGAGAAGAGGCTGAAGAACTGATCACCAATTATTGGATCGAGTGGAAAGAACGGAATCACATTGAGAGGAATTTACCCAGGGATAGCAAAACTCTAAAGAAGGAGTATCTGGGTTCATATGCACCAAAAGTTGAGCTAATTGGTAATGCCAGGAAAGTCACCATTACCTGGCATCAGTTTAGCCCGTATAAAAACAGGCCACCTAGTCACATGTCGAAACGGATTTCACCGATGAAAAGTGGAAAATATACGAAAAGCTGCTTTGTTAATCATGCCAGCTGGGAATATGAAATGATTGAAAAAACGGAGGGATTACTGGAACCCTACAGAGAATTACTTGAGTTCTACCATGCTGCATATATCGAACTGGGACGAAAAGTCCGTCAATACTCAAAATCAGAGGTGGCACAATGACCGATGTAACAATGAATGAAAGCGAGCATAAGGTACCTGACGTAAATACCCGCTCCCCTCATGCGTCCGATAATAGCCGTAGGGTCGTGCAAAGTAAAAATGAACATTACGGCATGGCTACAGTAACTATTACCCCAGGCACGCCAGACTTTAACCGATTTCTCACGGCACGTAATCGTTCCGTAATAAGAGGGTTTGATGATGTCAGTATTGCCATTTCATCCTTATTCAGAACGGTCAATGCAGTTAAGCACCCCGAACTAGTGCAGGCAATTCAAGACTGGTTCAATGAATTGCACGAAGAAAATAATCTAAGGAAGGTGCGAATAAGCAGGTCATTTCTTCCCAAGCTGACTCGCTGATTAAAATT